>Ga0182793_1001604_pt1 | contig 13800 bp, 10 predicted proteins | sample Passage237A_FD_130498 | JGI IMG/M metagenome (GOLD analysis project Ga0182793, IMG submission 130498) | Cellulose adapted compost microbial communities from Newby Island Compost Facility, Milpitas, CA, USA - Passage2 37A (version 2) (version 2) ... | reverse complement strand
CATTGCGGCCTACGGGCATATCGTTTACACTTTCGTGGAAAACCTTGCCATCCTCGTCGATAAGGTATGTAGCACGGAAGGTGACGTTTGAGCCCTCGAAGAGGTAGCCGAATCCTTCACTTTCCTTTTCTTCGCCTTCCAATATGCCCAATACCCGGGAGAGGTTGCGGTTGGTATCGGCTAAAATAGGGTAGGTAACCCCTTCAATGCCACCATTGTCCTTCGCGGTGTTTAACCAGGCAAAATGCACTTCGTTGGTGTCGCATGAAGCACCGATAACGATGGTGTTGCGTTTTTCAAATTCAGGTAATGCCTCTTGGAAAGCATGCAGCTCAGTAGGACATACAAACGTAAAATCCTTGGGATACCAGAACAACAATACTTTCTTTCCTTTTTTTGTAGCTTCTTCAAAAATGTTGATGGACAAATTATCGCCTAGATAATCAATAGCATCAACCGTAATGTTAGGGAATTTTTTTCCTGTCAGACTCATGATTATTGTTTATTTTTTCGAGTGCAAAGATACATTTTATATCTGCGGGAAATTATCGTTTTTGTCAATGGCTTATATAGATTGTCTATCGGCATGGCTGGCATAACGGCCTCCACGTTAGAATTCATTTTCCGTTATTTGTTTAAAATTGTATTTTTGCCCGAAATAGCACGGCCCTGTAGTTCAATGGATAGAATAGAAGTTTCCTAAACTTTAGATATGGGTTCGATTCCCGTCGGGGCTACTAAACAGGACAAATGAAATATATTTTCGTTTGTCCTGTTCTTTTTTAGGGCTAATCCGTTGTTTAGCTGAAAGATATGATTTGCGATTACGTTCATTCGGGCGGTTCGATAAGTTTTTCCATCAAACTCTAATTTTTCTGGGAATATCGAACCAATTATCGCTCTCTTTGTTTGAATTCCGCCTTCTCTATACAGTTTCGGGATGTTTTGAATATGCTGTAATGCTTTGTCCAAAGTCTTGTCGATATTGGTTTTCTTGGTATTCAAACCGTCCTTGCTCAACTGTTCTTCCAGCCGTTCGATTTTCTCTTTGCACTCTCTTTTAATGTCGAGGTATTCCTCGTCATCAATGGTTTCCGAAAGCAGTTTGTTCCGGGCAACGGATAACCGTGCGTTCAGGCGATCAATTTCTTCCGAAATCCTCTTTTTCTCGTTCATCGGACTTTGTACAAACTTTTTGTAGTTGTCCAACAGCAGCTTTTTAAGGATGTTCTTTATACCATCGTTTAGCTCGAACTGGAGCAGTCCGTTTTCAAAAATAGCGTTGGCATTTCCGGCTTGCTCTCTGAAGCCACAGGAGGCAATGCAATGGTAATAGTAATAGCGGTTCGTTCTCCCTTTGGATGCACTGCCTGTGAGATTACGACCACATTTCGGGCAGGTCAGAAAACCCCGTAACGGCAGGTTCTTATCGGACAGAATTTTCGTGTTCGGGCGTTCTACCCTTTTATTGCCGTCCAGTATCAATTGTACTTTATGGAAAAGTTCTTCGCTGATTAACGGTTCGTGTTGACCCTGTACCAAATGCGCTTCTTCATCCTGAAATTTAGCAATGAATATTTTTCCGTAATACAGCGGATTGCGTATAGCTACGTGAAATGCACTCCGGCTTAATTTGGTTGGGCTCTGTACATTCATCTTCTGCCGTACTTGATCAGCAGCGAATACGCCTTTGGCGATTTCATTAAATGCCCATCGCATTGCAGATGCTTGGGGTTCTTTCAGGGCAACATATTTCCCTCCGTCTTCTTTACTTCGGTTGATATAACCAAACGGAGCCTTGCCCATCAAACGTCCCTCTTTCCTTGCTCTCCGCATTCCGTAAAACGTATTCAGCGCCCTGCGATCGTTTTCTACTTCCGGTGCAGCCAAGTAGATGGCCAACATCATCTTGTTTTCGGGAATGGCGAGGTCTAAGGGTTGTTCAACGGCTTGTGGTTCTACGCCAAGTTTGTTGAGGGTGCTGATCATTTGATAAGCGTCACCCGCATTGCGGCTGAACCTGTCCCATTTGGTAAAGAGGATGAGCGTGGTCTTTGAACTTTTCTTTTTGAGGTTGTTCAGCAGCTTTATCCATTCCGGACGGTTAAAGGTCTTGGCGGAATGGTCTTCATAGATGATTTGACCGACTGTAATCTTATTGGTGGAACAAAAACGTTTCAGACGTTCTTCTTGGTCACGCTGTGAATACCCTTTGTCTGCCTGTTCGTCTGTGGAAACACGTATGTATAAATCTGCTCGTTTCATCGCTAATCTCTTTAATTCCAAAAATGTCCGTTAGGGATTAGCTAATTTACGAAAATCACTCCACATCAAAGCATTCCCGGATGACGATCATGGTGAGGTTGTAGAGAAAGTCCATAATCAACTCGGCTTCTTCCCTATCCACGTCAATACCTTCTCTGCGAAGAAGTTCTATTGCTTCCTCGATTGGTATTTTCGTTATGCCTTTCTCCTCTTGCATCGCCTGATTGTGCTTGTTCCCACTAAATTAATCGGGCAAACAGGTTGGGTTGCGATTGTTGCAGTGAGGGGTTGCATTTGGCTCTCAGGGGCGGAATGGTATCTCAAAAAAGAATAAAAAGGCAGCAAAGCTAAGGCGGACAGCCATCGCAAAGCCCAACCAAAAGCTTACGGCATAATGGCTTCGCCACCCTTTGGGACTTATTCCGTTTCCTTTTGGTTCTTCCGCTTGTCCGCCTTGTTAGAATGGCTTTCTTTTTTTTCTCTTTTTTTGTTTTGGAAACAATTTTAAGAGGGGGAATGCTTCCAAAAGCAATGGCTTAACCTATTTGCGGGCTTACATGGATGCGGTCTTTCCGGATTGTAAACCGTCAGGCTGGCGGTCTTGCCTGCTTGCCGACCGGCATTCAGGACTGCGGGAATGCTGGCATTTTACCGGTTTTATTGCTACCTGATTTCCGTCTGTTGATGTAAATAGTATTGGCACTTGATGGCAGCATTTGGCATCCCGTGGCTTACTTTTTCTCGGTCTGGATTTCCGAAATTTAATACCGGAAATGGGCATCTTCCCTGCTAAACCATTTCTCCGAAGTCGAATGGTTGAAAATTTAAAATGGATTTTTATGGAACGAGAACAGAACAAAAACAGGAAGAAAGTTGGCAGGAAACCAAAGGTGGATAAAGCAAAATACAAATACGCTTTCCGGTTGACGGAGGCGGAAAACGCAAAATTTTTAACACTATTTGACCAATCAGGCATGTCAAATAAAGCCGAATTTGCAAGAAAAGCCATTTTTGAGAACGACTTAAAGGTGGTCTATTACGATATGGGTGTGTTGAATTTCTATATGAGATTGACGAACTTTTATTCCCTGTTTAGATCGGTCGGAACCAATCACAACCAGGTGGTAAAGATTTTATACCGCCATTTTCCCGAAAAGAAAGCGGCAGCCTACCTCTATCGATTGGAAAACAGGACGGCAGAATTGGCAGAACTGTTCAAGTTGATAACGGCGAAGATACAGGAGTTTGAGGGGAAGCATATTACGGAAGGGGTGATTTCAGTGGAGAAAAACAATGAAGGCGTAAGAAAAATATCGTCGGCTCGATACGTCACATATTTTTATTAAATTTGTGACAGTAATTAAGCCGTTTCATTTTGGAAAGCATCGAAATACGAATACTTGAAAAGGTTAAGAAAACCAAAAGAGGTACGCTGTTTTTCACGGAGAGTTTTTCGCTGTATGGTAATGCCGATGCGTTACGGAAGGCTCTGGAGCGTTTGGTGAAGGCGGGTGAATTGGAGCGCCTTGCTGCGGGGATTTACTATCGACCGGTGCTAAGCGATACGTTTGGTAAACTAAAACCCACGCTTGAAGAAGTTGCCCTTGCCATAGCTGAGCGTGACAGGGCAAGGATTGTTCCCACGGGGGATTTCGCGCTTAACAGTCTGGGGCTTTCCACGCAGGTGCCGGTGAACTTGATTTACCTGACGGATGGCTCTTCCCGGAAGATTACTATTGGCAAACACAGTGTGGTATTCAAAAAAACAACACCAAAAAATGTCGCTACCATTGGCAAAATAAGCGGGCTGGCGATTCAGGCATTGAAAACAATCGGTAAAGACAAGGTGCGTGATAAGGAAATAACACACATCCGGGAACTCTTGAAAAAAGAAAAAACCGAACGGCTAAAGCATGATATTCAGCTCGCGCCTGCATGGATCAGGGAAATTATGCTGCCTGTTTTAAAACAGTCGACAGATCAACAACAATAACGAATAGCAATTTATGGCGAAACAGAACACAACAGAAGAACCCTTAGAGAAACAGCTTTGGAAAGCAGCGGATAAACTCCGTAAGAATATTGACGCTGCGGAATACAAGCATATTGTACTGGGGTTAATCTTTTTGAAATATATCTCCGATGCTTTTGAAGAGCTTTATGCCAGACTCCAAGCGGAGGAAGACCAAGGTGCAGATCCGGAGGACAAGGATGAATATAAAGCGGAGAATGTATTCTTTGTGCCGCAGGATGCCCGCTGGCACTATTTGCAATCCAAGGCAAAACAGCCCGAAATCGGGAAATTTGTAGATGATGCCATGGATGCCATCGAGAAAGAAAATGCTTCCCTAAAGGGTGTGCTGCCTAAAGTATTTGCCCGGCAAAACCTGGATCCCACCAGTTTGGGCGAACTGATAGACTTGGTTGGCAATATCGCTTTGGGTGATGCCAAGGCGAGAAGTGCCGATGTATTGGGGCATGTCTTTGAATATTTTCTTGGAGAATTTGCTCTTGCGGAAGGTAAAAAGGGCGGACAGTTCTATACGCCGCGAAGTGTAGTGGAATTACTGGTGGAAATGCTGGAGCCCTACAAAGGGCGTGTGTTTGACCCCTGCTGTGGTTCGGGCGGTATGTTTGTACAATCGGAGAAATTTGTGGAAGACCATCAGGGAAAAGTAAACGATATTTCCATATACGGACAGGAAAGTAACCAAACCACCTGGCGGTTGGCAAAGATGAACCTCGCGATCCGGGGAATTGACAGCTCGCAGGTGAAATGGAACAACGAGGGGTCTTTTCTAAACGACGCCCACAAAGACCTGAAAGCTGATTATATCATCGCCAACCCTCCCTTTAACGTAAGCGATTGGAGTGGCGACTTGCTCCGTACCGATGGCCGTTGGCAGTACGGCACACCACCCGCCGGAAATGCCAATTATGCCTGGATCCAACATTTCCTGTATCACTTGGCGCCCAGCGGACAGGCGGGCTTTGTATTGGCAAAAGGTGCATTGACTTCCAAAAGTGGCGGTGAGGGCGATATCAGAAAAGCATTGATTGAGGCTGACTTGATCGACTGTATTGTAAACCTTCCGGCCAAACTGTTTTTGAATACGCAGATCCCGGCTTCCCTTTGGTTTATGAGCCGTAATCGTAGCAATGGAAAATTCAGAAACCGCAGTAGCGAGATTTTATTTATTGATGCCCGCAATCTGGGGCATTTGATCAATCGTAGAACCCGGGAACTCTCCAAGGAAGATATAGCTCAGATAGCAAACACCTACCACAACTGGCGGAACCCGGACGGCAATTATGAAGATATAAAAGGCTTCTGCGCTTCTACCACCAAAGAACGGGTAGCCGAATTGGACTATGTACTTACCCCCGGCCGCTATGTTGGGCTGGCCGAGGAAGAGGATGATTTTGACTTTACGGAGCGCTTTACCAGTCTGAAAGCCGAGTTTGAAGCCCAGCTAAAGGAAGAAGCGGAGTTGAATGAACGGATTAAATCCAACCTCAATAAAATTCAGATTACCAATGATTAAAAGTTAATTTTCTATGAAAGCCCTCTTAGACACAAATATCATTATTCACAGGGAAGCCGGAAGGGTTGCCAACCAGGATATCGGTATTCTGTTTAAATGGCTTGACAAGGTCAAATACCAAAAGTGTATTCATCCGGTTACTGTTCAGGAAATCGAGAAAAATCCCAACACCGGTACTGTCGACACCTTTAAAATCAAGATGGACAGCTACGAGCAGTTGCTTACAACGGCTCAAATGACAGATGAGGTAAGTACCATTTCAGATCGATTTGACCAAAACGAAAATGATCGGAACGATACCGTTCTATTGAATGAGGTGTTTGTTGGGAGAGTGGATTTGCTGATCTCGGAAGACAAGAAAATCCATTCCAAAGCAGATGCATTAGGGATTTCAGATCAGGTATTTACCATTAATTCCTTTCTCGAAAAAGTCTTTGCTGAATTCCCTGAGCTTGTCAAATATCAGGTATTGGGCGTTCAGCAAAAGCTATTTGGTGAGCTGGATATTAACGATCCCTTTTTCAGTACGCTTAAAGAAGACTACCCCGGTTTTGAAAGGTGGTTTCACAAGAAAGCAAACGAACAGGCCTACGTAACCATCAATAATGACAACAATCTCCTACTTTCTTTTTTGTACATCAAAACAGAGGATAGAGATGAAGCATACCCTGATATAGCACCAGTTTTTAAACCCAAAAAGAGACTGAAAGTAGGCACCTTCAAAGTCATCAGCAATGGTGTTCGATTGGGGGAGCGGTTTATGAAAATAATTTTTGACAACGCCCTTGCCCGAAAGGTTGATGAAATTTACGTAACCATTTTTGAAAAACGAGACGAGCAGCAACGACTTATTGCGCTATTGGAAGAATGGGGATTTCAAAAATACGGTACGAAGGGAGAAGATGGAGAACTGGTTTATGTCCGCGACTTTTCCCCTAAGGCCGATACAGACCATCCAAAACTGACTTTTCCATATCTCAGTGCCAAGCAGAATGTTTTTCTTATTCCCATTTACCCGGATTACCACACTGAGCTTTTGCCCGATTCCTACCTGAAGACGGAATCACCTCAGAATTTTATTGAACATGAACCCCACCGGAACGCCTTGAGCAAGGTTTATATATGCCGCTCAATTGAAAGGGGCATCAGAAAGGGTGACATCATAGTATTTTACCGGACTGCGGAAAAAGGCAAAAGCGCCTATTATAGCAGTGTAATCACTACCATCGCCATTTGTGAGGAAGTGATTGAAGACATTCGGGATGAAAACGATTTCATCGCCAAGTGCCGAAAAAGGAGCGTTTTCAGTAATGAGGAGCTTAAAAAATACTGGAATTGGAACCCCCGATTCCGACCTTTTATTATCAATTTTCTCTACGTATGGTCATTTGGTTTGGGCAACCGGATAAACAGGAAGAGGCTTCTTGAGCTCGGAATATTAAGTGGAGCAGAAAATGAAATAAGGGGATTGAAACAAATAACACACGAACAATTTAAAACGATATTGAATGAAACGGGAACAAATGAAAGTCTTATTGTCGATTAAGCCGGAATTTGCGGAGCGGATCTTTGAAGGTTCCAAAAAATATGAGTTCCGCAAAGCGGTATTCAAAAATAGCGATATAAAAACCGTAGTGGTATATGCTTCTTCACCTACACAAAGAGTAATTGGAGAGTTTGACATTGAGACAATCATCAGTGATAGTCCGGAAAATCTCTGGAACAAGACCAAACGATTTGCGGGAATAGATGAAGGTTTTTTTTACGAGTACTTTGCTGATCGAGAAATGGGGTTTGCCATTAAAATCAAAAAAACCAGAAGATATAAAGAGGCATTATGCCTGCGCGAACATTTTAACCTTACCCCACCGCAATCCTTTCTGTATTTGCGGAATGAAAATCTGGTGAGCCAATGAGTGAGTGGAAGGAAATAACGTTAGGGGAAGTACTTGAAATCAAGTACGGAAAGGATCACAAAAAACTTGAGGAAGGGAGTATACCTTGTTTAGGTAGTGGTGGAATAATGAGGTATGTTGACAGATCTATTTTTGATAAGGTGTCCATACTAATACCTCGAAAAGGAACATTAAACAATATTATGTATCAAGATCAGCCTTTTTGGACTGTTGATACAATGTTTTGGTCAATAATTAATGAAGAAAAAGTAAATCCAAAGTTCTTGTATTATCAACTGACTTTGATTGATTACACTAACTTGAATGTAGGGTCAGCTGTACCAAGCTTAACCGTTCCGGTAATAAATGAAATTGACATTCTCCTCCCTCCACTCCCCGAACAACGCGCCATCGCCTCCGTTCTTTCCAGCTTAGACGACAAAATAGACCTGCTGCACCGCCAAAATGCCACACTCGAAAAAATGGCAGAGACGCTGTTTAGGCAGTGGTTTGTGGAGGAAGAGTCAGAACTAATTCCACTTGGCGAGTGCATTAAAACAACATCAGGTGGTACACCGTCAAGAAAAAGAATGGATTTCTACGAAGGTGGTAATTATCAATGGGTCAAATCCAAAGAGCTCAATGGGGGCTACATTTTGGATACAGAAGAAAGAATCACAGTAGAAGCATTGAAAAGGTCCAGTGCTAAGTTATTGCCTGAGAACAGTGTATTAATTGCAATGTATGGGGCAACGGTAGGTCAGTTTGCAATTATTGGTCAGGAAGCTACATGCAATCAAGCCATTTGTGCTTGTCTTCCTAATGATGAATTTCCATACACATTTATTTATCATACAATCAAAGCAAATGTTGATGAACTAAAAAGCAGAGCAGTTGGCTCTGCTCAACAAAATATTAGTCAGGTTCTTATCAAAAGTTTGGAAATTTCTGTGAATGAAAACATTGAGAAGTTTCATGCAGAAGTTGACCCGATGATGAAGAAAATCAAATCAAATTATACCCAAATCCGCACCCTTACCGCCCTGCGGGATACGCTGTTGCCGAAGTTGATGAGCGGGGAGGTGAGAGTAAAAAGTTAAATTATGGAAGAAAGAATTTTACAAGAACTATCCGAAGTAATCCAAAGCTCAAACATCAATTTTCTTGTTGGTGCGGGTGTTTCTAACCCTTTTTTACCTCCTCTTGGCAATATCGAACAAAAGCTTAATGAGGCAAAGGACGATTCCGAAAGGGAGACACAGCTGAAAGAGTATTTCTCAAAAGTAATGCTTCCCAATAAAGGGGTTATAGAAAACTCGATTTCAAGTGATGAATATAAGCAAACAACCCAAAGCTATGATGATTTTTTCCTGTCCCTATCGGATGTGATTCTTCGAAGAAAAAGCACTATTTTAAGCAAACAAGTGAACCTGTTTACAACCAATATTGACGTGTTGATGGAGACGACACTTGAAAGGCTGTTGATTGAGTACAACGATGGATTTTCAGGAAAGTTCACTCCAACATTTAGTCCGGCAAACTATAAAAAATCTATTTATCAAAGAAGTTTGCATTATGATCATATTTCTGAGATACCTGTATTTAATATTGTGAAAATGCATGGCTCTTTGACTTGGCTTGAATCCGGCGATAAAATAACTTTCTCGCATTCCCTGAGTCATATTGATCCCGAGTTATCCAAAAAGACAGGGGAAGAGTTTTTTAATCCCTACAAGAAAATTCTTGTTGTAAATCCTGAAGAATCCAAACATCTGGAAAGCGTTTTAAATCTTTACTACTATGAGCTGCTAAGGATGTACTCCAGTGAATTGGAAAAAGAAAACGCAACCTTATTTGTCCTCGGGTTTTCTATGGACGACAAGCACATCAAAGAGATTACATTAAGAGCGGCAAAAGCGAACCCAACTTTGAGGGTGTTTGTATGCTGCTCTAAAAAGGAAAAACAACAAATGTTTGATAAATTAGAAGTGTTGCAGCATCCAAATGTTTCGATTTTGAGTATGTCCTCAGAAACTGAATATCAGATACACGATGGCAGCAAACCCGAAGAACATGAAACGGATACGAGTAGTGATAACATCTATTTTACACTTCCCTTTTTTACGAAGGAGATTCTCAATAAGGTGATAAATAAACAGAGCGATGAAAGTAGCAAAGCAGACGAATAATACCGGTGAGTCTCTATTAAGGGAATCCATTTTTATTATTGGTACCGTTTCTTCCGTTGAGGGACGTAGAATACGGGTGAAGGTGAAAAAAGATAAAAATTTATCACACTTATCTTATCGGGGCACAACCATCAAGAACGTCTCTGTTGGCAGCTATATAAAAATCACGAAAGGTTTTATTGAAATTATCGGAAAGGTAGAAGGCGAATACATTAAGGAGGAAAACATTTACAATAAGGAATACAAGAAAGATGAATTGAAAATCTCAAGATTCTTAGAGGTTTCGCTTTTTGGCCATTTTGATAGGAAGGACAACAGATTTAGGCAAGGAATAAAAGAGATGCCTTTAATAGATAATGAGTGCTATTTGCTCGACAAAGAAGAATTTTATACGCTCCATCGCTTCTTCAATAATGAAAAAACTATCAAGGTTGGTGTATTGACCGAAGAACCATCTCAAGAAATAAGATTAAGTATAAAAAAACTATTCGCCAGCCATATTGGTATTTTTGGAAATACGGGAAGTGGAAAATCAAACACCCTTGCAAGGATATTTTCGGAACTGTTTCAAGCAAACGTAGAAAATCAAAATTTCAAGACAAACTCACGTTTTGTAATTGTTGATTTTAACGGGGAGTATTCCAAAAGCGAGCTGATAACAAGCCAAAAAAAAGCGTATAACCTAACAACGCAAAATAAGGAGGGTGATAAGTACCCCGTCAAACGGGAAAACATAGAAAGGCTTGAAATTATCTCAGTTTTGCTCGAAGCTACTGAGAAGACCCAGAAACCTTTTCTTAATCGAGCCATTAGAAATGAATATTTGGATGATGACTTCGATAATAGGTCAAAGGAATCTATTGAAAAGACCATAAGTACTATCTGTCAATTAGCAGACCCGAATCTTTCAATCGCAATATTTAGCGAGTTTTTCAATCACCTTAAACACTTTGAAGCGGACGGTACAATATCTTCGAGCATCTTAGATAAGATAGAGTCAGGAGAAATAAAATATTATTCAAACAATGGAACTCGTTCGTACCATATTGGAGATAAATGGTGGAATAGTAAACCTAACGAGTTTATCCAAGACGCGTTCCCGAACATAGAAAATATTAAAATCGACTCCTCCAACATGGGAAAGCTGAAATTTAAAATTCTTTCCCAATACTATCACGAGATAATTAACGGTTATTCCAATCAAGAGCATATTCGTCCATTAATCGGACGGATGTTCAAAAAGTTTGAAATGCTCGAAAAGCTCATATCGGTTGAAAGCGATGATTTGGCAAACAGCAATCTGGAAATAGTCAATCTTAAGGAGGTAAACTTAGAGATGAAGAAAACGCTTCCGCTAATTATCGTTAAGCAGTTATATGATGAACATAAGGATGCAGGTGAATTTGAAAATAAATCATTGCACATCGTGGTAGATGAAGCCCACAATATACTTTCGTCGTCGTCAGACAGAGAAAGTGAAACGTGGAAAGATTATCGTTTAGAAACTTTTGAGGAAATTATTAAGGAAGGTAGAAAGTTCAGCACTTTTCTGACGGTTTCAAGCCAAAGACCGTATGACATTTCACCAACGATTATTTCACAACTGCATAACTACTTTATTCACCGACTGATAAACGACCTCGATATAAAAGCTATTGAGAAAACAGTGGCCTATTTGGATAAACTTTCGTTTGAATCAATTCCTGTACTGTCCGTAGGGAGTTGTTTCATTGCCGGACTAGCATCGGACATTCCTGTAAAAGTGGATATTGATTTATTACCAAGCGAAAAACAGCCGAAAAGCGAGACGATTGATTTAGAAAAAGCATGGGGGACATGAATAGAATAACCGAAAACCATATCGAACAACTGGCAATAGAGCGCCTGGAGGAATTGGGCTATGAATATATCTACGCCCCAGATATTGCTCCCGACAGTGCTACGCCTGAACGGGATAGCTATGCACAGGTACTGTTGTTATACAGACTACAAAATGCTGTAAAGCGTATCAACCCCGACATTCCGGCGGATGCACAGGTGGAGGCCATTAAAGAAATTCAGCGTATCGCGTCTCCGGAACTATTAGCGAACAACGAGGCTTTCCACCGTTTGTTAACGGAAGGTATTCCGGTTTCTAAACGCGTGGATGGGGACGACCGTGGCGACCGGGTTTGGTTGATTGATTTTAACGACCCCTATAATAATGAGTTTCTCGTCGCCAATCAATTCACCATCGTTGAAAACGGGAATAACAAACGACCGGATGTTTTACTTTTTGTTAATGGCATTCCGCTGGTGGTTATTGAATTGAAGAATGCGGCGGATGAAAACACCACGATCCATTCCGCTTTCAAGCAGGTAGAAACGTATAAAACGATCATTCCGGGTTTGTTTACCTACAACGGCTTTGTGGTGATCTCCGATGGGTTGGAAGCGAAAGCGGGTTCTATTTCGGCCGGTTTTAGTCGTTATATGGCCTGGAAGTCGGCCGATGGAAAAGCGGAGGCCTCGCATTTGGTCAGCCAGCTGGAAACCTTGATACAAGGGATGCTGAACAAGGAAACCCTGATTGACATCATCAGGCATTTTGTGGTTTTTGAAAAATCGAAGCGGGAGGATACGGAAACCGGTATCACGACCATCTCAACCGTTAAAAAATTAGCCGCTTATCATCAATATTATGCCGTAAACCGGGCGGTGGAATCCACGTTGCGGGCAACAGGTTTTAACGTTGAAAAAGAGGCTCCGTTAAATGTGGCTATGGAAGACCCCGTAAGCTATGGCTTGCCGGGGGTGAAAAATCAACCGGTTGGCGACCGGAAAGCTGGTGTGGTGTGGCATACGCAGGGAAGTGGCAAGTCTTTGTCTATGGTTTTCTATACCGGTAAAATCGTGCTGGCACTGGATAACCCTACCATTTTGGTGATTACCGATCGCAACGATTTAGACGATCAGCTCTTCGATACGTTTGCAGCATCCAAGCAACTGCTGCGCCAGGAGCCGGTGCAGGCGGACGACCGGAATCAGCTAAAAGACTTGCTGAAAGTGGCTTCGGGCGGCGTGGTGTTTACCACCATTCAGAAATTTCAACCCGAAGAAGGCAATGTGTATGAAACACTTTCCCAGCGGAAGAATATCGTGGTGATCGCGGACGAAGCACACCGTACCCAATACGGTTTTAAGGCCAAGACTATTGATGCCAAGGATGAGCGGGGAAATGTGGTGGGTAAGAAGATCGTGTACGGTTTTGCCAAATATATGCGCGATGCTTTGCCCAATGCCACGTATTTGGGCTTTACCGGAACACCTATTGAGAGTACAGACGTTAACACGCCGGCCGTATTTGGCAACTATGTGGACATATATGATATTGCCCAGGCCGTTGAAGATGGTGCCACCGTTCGCATTTATTACGAGAGCCGACTGGCAAAAGTGAACCTTAGTGAAGAAGGTAAGCAACTGGTGGACGAGCTGGATGATGAATTGGAGCAGGAAGAGCTGACCGATACGCAAAAGGCTAAGGCGAAATGGACACAGCTCGAAGCGCTGGTGGGAAGCGAAAAGCGGATAGCTACGATTGCCAAGGATATCGTTGCGCACTTTAGCCAGCGGCAGGCCGTATTTGAAGGCAAAGGGATGATTGTATCCATGAGCCGGAGGATAGCAGCCGATTTATACGATGCCATTATCGCCTTGAAACCGGAATGGCATTCGGACGATCTGAATAAGGGCGTCATTAAAGTGATTATGACTTCGGCCTCTGCTGACGGGCCCAAAATTGCCAAACATCATACCACCAAAGAACAACGGCGGATGCTTGCCGAACGGATGAAAAATCCGGATGACGAATTGCAATTGGTTATTGTTCGGGATATGTGGCTCACGGGTTTTGATGCACCCAGTATG
>Ga0182793_1001603_pt1 | contig 13805 bp, 10 predicted proteins | sample Passage237A_FD_130498 | JGI IMG/M metagenome (GOLD analysis project Ga0182793, IMG submission 130498) | Cellulose adapted compost microbial communities from Newby Island Compost Facility, Milpitas, CA, USA - Passage2 37A (version 2) (version 2) ... | reverse complement strand
CAGAGGTCATAGTTGAACCGGGCGTCGCCGGGCTTGCGCCAGCACCAGGCCAGGTGCAGCGCGCCGTCCGGGCCGAACACCGGTCGCCACCAGTAGGGGTTGCACACATCGCCGCCGTCGATAAAGGCGTGGCCCACCACCTCCCACTCCCCGCGCGCCGTGTCGTAGCGGTTCATGCAGAGCCGCCCCGCGCCGCTCCAGCCATCCCGGTAGAAGAACAGCAGCGACCCGTCCGGCGCGGTCACGAACTGCGGATAGGTCACCTGCGTCTCCGTCCGGCCCGTCATGGGCCGCTCCGGGCCGAAGGAGCGAATATCCCCGGGCTTCTCCGTCCGGCGGTAGTGCATCGGGTGGACGTGGTGGTTGTACGCCAGGTGCAGGTGCCCGTCCGGCGACACCCCGAGGACGGAGCCGTTGTGCGCGTCCTTCAGGCTGCCCATCACCCCGGGGAGCGGTGCAATGTCCCATTGGTCCCCGTCTTCCGGGCGGGCGGCGACCACGACGTTGCCGTCCGGCGCGAAGTAGGTCGTATACTGCATCCCGCGGAACGTCGTCAGGGAGTTGAGGCGGAACACCGTTGCGTTGACCGTGTTTGCGGCGTACGCGGAGCCGATGGGGATGCGGCGGAAGGGGAGCGTCTGTGCTGCTGCGGCGGTAGCCATAACCCAGGGTTCGACCCACCTCCCGGCGGGTCCTCCGCCGGGCGAAAATACCCGTCATACGGTATAGCGTTAGGAAACACCGCCGGGGAGAAGGGGGAGACAAGGACATGGCCGAACCGATACGAATCCACACGCTGCTGATCGGGCAGCCGAAAACGATTACGGACGAGAAGGGTGCCTGGGAGTCGGCGATCTTCCGGACGCCGGTGACGGGGCCGGTCACCCTGGGGGAGCGGGGCCTGGGAGGCGACCAGGTTGCGGACACCAAGCACCACGGCTCACCCGATCAGGCCGTCTGCTGCCACGCGCTCGCCCACTACGCCGCCTGGAACGCGGAGTTTGGCCTGGAAGGCACGGATCGGGCGCTCGGCCCCGGTGCGGTGGGGGAGAACTGGACGCTGGTCGGTGGTCTGGAGGACGACGTCTGCGTGGGCGACATCTACCAGGTCGGGACGGCGCGGGTGCAGGTGACAGGGTCGCGCTTCCCCTGCTGGAAGCAGGAGCGCAAGGTGGGCGTTCCCGGCTTCCTGAAGCGGACGATGGAAACGGGACGTACCGGCCTGTACCTGCGCGTCCTCACCCCTGGTACCGTCACGCAGGGCGACGAACTGCAACTGGTGGAGCGCCCTCACCCCGCCCTCACCCTGAGCCGCCTCAACAAGAGCGGCCTCGGCCGCCCCGCCAACCTGGACCCCGCTGAGGCGCGGGAACTCATCGCCGTGCCCGAACTCGCCGCGGGCTGGAAGCGCATCCTGGAGGCCAAGCTCAACCGCGAATGGCCGGACGAGGACTGAGCCTGATGCGACTACAGGCGAAGACGCCGGAGAATGCGATACGGCACGTGCACGACCCGTGCATCGCGCGGCACGACGGGCACTATTACCTCTTCTCCACCGGACACGGGGTCCCAATCCGCCGCTCGCGCGACCTGATCCACTGGGAGTTCCTGGGGCAGGTATTCCCGGAGCCTCTGCCCGCTTGGGCCGCAAAGGAGATTCCCGGCAGCGTCTTTCCGTGGGCGCCGGACATCGCCCTTCTCGACGGACGCTACCACCTGTACTACAGCATCTCCACGTTCGGCAAGAACCGCTCCGCCATCGGACTGGCGACCAACCGGACGCTCGACCCGGCTCACCGCGACTACGCCTGGCGCGACGAAGGCAAGGTCTTCGAGTCCTCGCCGGGCGATGACTACAACGCCATCGACGCGAACGTCTTCAACGTCGTCGGCGGGAAGCGCCTCTTCCTGTTCGGGTCGTTCTGGGGCGGCATCCAGATGGTCGAGATGGACCCGAGGACTAACCGCCCCCGGCCGGGTGCCCCGGTGCGCACCGTGGCCCGCCGCCCCCCGCCCGGGGCGGTCGAGGCGCCCTTCCTTACCCGGCGTGGTGACTTCTTCTACCTGTTCGTCTCGTTCGATGTCTGCTGCCGAGGGGGGGATAGCACCTACAATATCCGGGTCGGGCGCGCACGGGCTGCGGACGGCCCGTATGTGGACCGCGCCGGAAAACCGCTTCTGGAGGGCGGGGGGACCGTAGTGCTGGAGGGCGAGCCTGCGCCGGGGCGCGTGGCCGGGCCGGGCCACTGCGCCGTGCTGCGCGAGTGGGGCCGCGACCTGCTGGTCCACCACTTCTATGATCGCGCCGAGAAGGGTGTCCCAACGCTCCAGATACGCCCACTCGTCTGGGACCGCGACGGCTGGCCGACCGCCGGACCGTCGCTCGCCCCGCTGTAATCGCTGCTTCTCAGGAAGCGAGCCGCAGCATCTCCCGCGCGGCCTCACGCACCAGGGCGCGTCCGGGCCTGCCGTTCGGCGGGGGCGGTGCCTCCGCCAGAGTGCGGAGCAGAGCGCGTCCCGGCGCGCTGCCGGCGGCGTTCAGGAAGCGCAGGGAGGCGATGAGGAGATCGGCGTGCGCGGGCGACAGGTCCCGGCCGCTCATCTCCCGGATACGCTCTGCCAGGTCCAGAACGGCGGGCGCGTATTTGGCCGCCGCACCCGTTGCTTCGGCCTCTGCGGCGGGGAGGATACGCAGCAGGGCGGATTCGATCAGGGACTGGTACTTGCCCTGACGGTCGAACGTGCGCGCCAGCGCCGGGACGCTGCGCAGATCGCCCATATCCGCCAGGATGAGCGCGGCCCGGGTGCCCGCCTTGCGTTTGGCCGGACCCTTGCCCGCAATGGCTCCGGAGGGCGAAAAGCCCGCCGTGGCGATCGCCATGGCAACGCCCGACCAGGAGCCCCGCGGCTCACGGTCGGCGTCTTCGGCAATATTAGCCAGGACCTCGGCGGCCTCGCTCGGGGGGGTCCGGTCCAGCCACTCCTGTGTGTGGCGGCTCAGATACCAGTCCTCCATCTCCAGCCAGTGCCGCAGGTCTTCCTCCGTCCGAATGGCGGCGTTGAAACTCATCGCAGTTGCTGATTCCCCTCCAGCGCCTTACGGGCGCGTGGCGTGTGAAAACTTTCCGACGTAGTGTCGCTCTGCTTTTTTATACGCCTGTTGGGGGGATTGGTTTCGACGGACTTTGCCGGCGGCACGCGCTCATCGCTAGCGGTAAACGGTCTCGATGGTGACCTCGGCCTCCGTCCCTGCGCCGGGGCCGTCCTTCGCGAGGATCAGGACGTAGCGTGTGGCATCGCTGCTGCGGCCCGGGATGCCCCGCCCCGGCCAGGCGTGCAGGTCGAATCGCGCCTGCGTCACTCCCCGCACGCTGCGCGCCACCGGGGCGGTGGTCGGTTCGGCGCCGCGCTCCACCTCTTCCGTGGCTTTGAGGAAGGCGGCCACCCTGTCGGCGCCCTGAAGACGGGAAAGGTCCAGCAGGTAGGCGCGCACCGGCGCGCCGCGCGACTCCAGCAGGACGCGCCGCGGCAGGTAGGGCAGCAGCGCACCCCGCCCGCTGCTGTAACGGGAGCCGATGACCTGGCGCTTCACGGTACCGGTGGCGGCGGACAGGAGCAGCTGCCGCCGCTCGCTCGGCGGCGGCCGGAGCGGCAGCACGAATAGACACACCAGCAGCAGCACGCCCGCGAGCGCCGCGAAGCGGGTGGGAGCGCGCTGGCTGCGGGTGGCCGCCGTCATCGCGCGGCCTACATCTTCTCCGGTGCGCCGATGCCGAGCAGGGCCAGTCCGTTTTTCAGGCCCTGTGCTACGGCAGCGGTCAGAGCGAGGCGTGCGGCGCGCAACTCCGCGGTCTCCGCCCGCAGGACCGGGCACTTGTCGTAGAAGCGCGCGTACTCGCGGGCGACGTTATAGGTCCAGTCAGCCACGGTCGCGGGGGCGAACTTCTCGCCCGCCTCGCGCACGGCCTGCGGCATCCGCGCCAGGTGCTTCAGCACGACCTGCGCCTCAGGCTCGGTCAGCAGGGACAGGTCCGCGCCCGCGACCTGTGCCGCTGCGTCCTCGCCCGCCTTGCGCAGGATCGAGCGGCAGCGCGCGTGCGTGTACTGGATATAGGTCGCCGTATTGCCGTCGAAGGCGAGCATCTTGTCCCAGTCGAAGCGGATACCGCGCTCCGGCCCCTGGTACAGGTCGGCGTAGAAGACCGAGCCCAGGCCCAGCATCTCGCTGATGGGGCCGATCTCCGCCTCGGTCACCTCGCTGCGGCCCGCGGCGATCTGCTCGCGCATCGTCGCCTCGGCGCGCTCCACGGCCTCGTCCAGCACCTCGTCCAGGAAGATCGCGGTGCCCTTGCGCATCGAGAAGCGCGCGCCGCTGGCGTCCGTGACCGCGCCAAAGGAGATGTGGACCGAGCGGTCGGCGATCTCGGGGTAGCCCATGCGCCGCACGGTCTCGAAGACCTGCGCGAAGTGCAGCTTCTGCTCCGCGCCGACGACGTAGATGTTGCGGGCGGGGGCGTACTCGCGCCAGCGCCAGAGGCAGGTAGCGACGTCGCGGGTCTGGTAGAGCGTCGCGCCGTCAGTCTTGCGCAGGAGGTAGGAGGGCAGCGCCTCGCCGAAGTCCACGGCCACGGCCCCGTCCGGCTCCACCTTCGCCACGCCCTTATCCACGGCCTCCTGCACGACCTCGTCCAGCATGGGCTCGTAGTAGCTCTCGCCGTGCGTGGTGTCGAAGGCGACCCCAAGCCGCTGGTAGGTGCGGTCGAACTCGGCCATCGTGATGTCGATGAGCTTTTGCCACGTTTCCCGCGCCCAGGCGTCGCCGTCCTCCAGCTTCTTGAACCACTGGCGCGCGGCGTCCATCAGCGCCGGGTCTTCCTTGGCGGCGTTGTTATAGCGCGCGTAGATCTCCACCAGCGACTGCACGGGGTCCGGGTCGTCCCACGGGGAGAGCTTCCACTGGTCGAGTGCGGCGAGGAGGGTGCCGAACTGGGTGCCCCAGTCGCCGAGGTGGTTGTCGGCGATGACGTCATAGCCGAGCGCGAGGAGGATGCGGCGGATGCTGTTACCGATCACCGTGGAGCGCAGGTGCCCGACGTGCATCTTGCGCGCGATGTTCGGAGACGAGTACTCGACCACAGTCTTCTCGCCCCGCCCCACGCTCTTATCCTCGCCGTAGGCGTCGCCGCGTGCGAAGATGCCTTCGACCACCGCGCGGGCGAATCGGTCCGGGGCCACGGCGAAGTTTACGAATCCGCCCATTGCCGAGACGGTGTCGAACAGCCCCCCCTCGCGGGGCGTGATGGCGCCGGCCAGCTTCTGCGCGAACTCGTTCGGGTTCACGCCCGCAGCCTTGGCCGCGGGGAACACGGGGAACGCCAGATCCGCGGGGATGTTCGGCTTCGGGGTAACCAGGGTCACGTTCCCGGCGGCCACCAGACCCGTGGCAACCAGGAGGTCAGTCGCCTCCCGGCGCAGGGCGTCGTGGACGTAGGGCGGCAGGTCGTCAGCAGCAGCAGTAAGGGCGGTCGGTTCGGAAGACATGCCCTCATGATACCGCAGGCGCTGGCCTACCAGAGGGCGGAGGCGCGCACCTCGGCGGGGGAGGGGAGCCCGGCACGGATGCGGGCCAGGAACGTGTCGCGCAGCGGCACCGTGCCGGACGCCTGCACCGCGGCGCGCAGATCCTCGGCGTCCGCGCCGGTGCGCAGGAAGCGCGCCACCTCCGCGTCCGCGATCAGTACCTCATGCAGGAACAGATGGCCCCGGTAGCCGGTGTACTGGCAGTCTTCGCAGCCACCCGCGGTATACACAGGCTCGCCCGGGAGCAGCCCCAGAGTGGCGTCCCCCTCCGTGGCCGTGGCCTCTGTCCGGCACGCCAGGCAGAGGCGGCGCAGCGACCGCTCGCCCACCGCGCCGATCAGGCTGGCGCTGAGCAGATCGTTCGGCAGCCCCAGCGCGCGCAGGCGCAGCAGGGCGTCCACCGTGTCCGAGGCTTCGAGGCTGGCGATCACCAGCACCCCTGAGGTAGCGGCGCGGGTGACCCGCTCGATGGTCGGGGCGTCGGTCAGGTCGCTCACTGCCAGCACATCCGGGTCCTGGCGCAGCGCCGCCTGCACCTGGCGCAGAGCGTTCAGCCCCGCCGCCGCGTCCACAGGAACCTGCGTCACACCCTCCACCTCGCGCAGCGCCTCGCGCTCGCACGCCAGCACGTTGCGGCCCGGGTCGTTACCGGTCGCCTCCAGTGCGGCATAGAAGAGGGCGCTGCGGGCCTCGGCGTCCGGTGCGGCCAGAAGGATCAGCCCGGACGTACGCGCCAGCAGCGTGGTCAGGCGCTCCCGGTTTTCGGGGGACATCTCCACATCGGGCATTGCGCCGACCGTGCCGCGGCGCACAGGAAGGGGCTTCAGCGTGGCGCGCTCGCCGTGCAGGCCCGGCAGCGTGGAGACGGTCAGGGTGGTGCGCTGGCCGTGCAGGCAGAACGTCAGGTGGCCGTTCTGCGGTGCGCGGCGAATATCGGTGTCCAGGCCGGCGCGGCGCTTGATCTCGTCGATTAGCGGGGCGTGGAGGGTGCGCGCGAGGCGGTGCCGGGTGTGCAGCGTGCCGTCCACACGGGTACGCACCAGAACCATCCCCGAGCAGGGCTCCAGGTGCAGCGCCGTCGCCCCTTCTTCCAGGGAGTTGGCGATCAGCCGGTCGGTGATATCACCCACCAGATGCTCTTCTTCCCCGGTGCCGGCGCGATCGATCAGGTGCTCCAGCAAAACGGACGACGACGGCGCGGCGGCGGTGTCCTCCACCGGCATGTCGAAGCAGCCGGCGAGGGGGCCATAGTGAGCCTCCAGCGCCTGACGCAGGGGGGCGCGCTCGGCCAGTCGTGGCTGTGGCTCACGCCCGGTCAGGCGGCGCACCGTTTCCAGCGCCTCGGTGTCATGCGGGTTGAGCATGACGACCTGGACGCGCGCGGAGTCGTGCGCGACCGGCAGGACCGCGTAGGTGTGCGCCACGGACGCGGGGAGCAGCGCCACGGAGGCGGGGTCGATGTAGAGAGCGTCCACGTCGCAGAACGGCACGCCAAGCTGTGCCGCCATCGCCTCCGCGATGTCTCGCTCGGTTACCAGGCCGCGCTCCCGGAGGATGTCGCCCAGGCGCTGGCCGGTCTCGTGCTGCTGCGCCAGAACCTCGACAAGCTGCTCGCTGCTGATCTTACCCAGCGAGACAATGATCTCGCCGATGCGCCCGGTCGTCGAAAGCATGTCCTCGTCCGTCCTCGTCGGCACCCGTTCCGGCGACTCTTAAGCAGTCAGCCGGGGATGAACGCCGTTCTTGCATTTTTCGTACCGGAGAGGGCGCTTCCGCAAACGCAGGAGTGATTTTAGACACAATACTGCTCCCCGCGTGAGGCGGGGAGCGGACAGGAGCGCTATTCGGGGCGGGGTTGGGGCGGCATACCGGCCTTTCCCAGGCACCACTCCGCCACCCACGGCCATTCGCCATAGCCCCAGTACGGGCTGATGTGCCCCGCGCCCTTGAGCAGGTGCAGCGGGATGTTCAGGCGGTCGGCGTAGGCTTTGGTCTGCTCGAAGGTGGCGTAGTCGTCCGTGTCGGACGCTACCATGTGCGTTTCCCCCGCGGCGCGCGCCACCGCCTCGGCGTCCAGCGGCGGTGGGAAGAACGCCCCCACGCCGGGCGGGGCGTCGGTGGGCGGCACTTCGGGAATCACATAGGGCGGGGCCACGAGCAGCACACGGTCCGCGGCCCGATCCAAAATGGACGCGGCGTAGTGCAGCCAGGTAATCGCGCCAAGGCTGTGGCAGACCACGGTCAGGTGCGACCCGGCCAGCGCGGCCATCTCCTCCTGAAGGCGCGCGAGCCACGCCGGGAGGTCAGGGGCGGTGGGATCGGGCATCTTCGGGTAGTGGACGTTCTTCCCGGCGGCGGTGAGAGTGGTATACAACTGCTCCTGCCAGTGAGCGGGCTTGTTGCCCCCCCACCCGTGGAGGATGAGGAACTTCTCTTCGTTAGGCATCGGTTCGGTTTCTCCCGGTCAGCTTCGCGGGCGCGCAGAGCGGGCGCCCCGATCGATACCCCACCTTTCGACCCTGAGCGTCGAAACGCCTCCCCGGGGCGTGCCTGCCGCCCGATGGCTTACCATCGGGCGTCGTCGCCCGGCTATTCGTCGCTCGTGCGACTCTACTGCTTATCTGTACTTCTGTAAAAATGAAGGCTATACGCCCTTGTTCGGGGCGCCCGAACCTGCCTTGCCGGCTTTTCCTGTCTTACCCGCAGCCTTCGCCTTCTCCCGGGTCTCCGCGCGGCGCTTCTTCAGCGTCTCCTTCTGCGCGGGAGTCAGGAGGGCCTCGGCCTTCGCCCGCGTCGCCTTCGTCAACTCCGCGACCTTCACCCGCTTCTGCTCCTCGGTCAGACGGGTATCCGTCCGGATGGCACGCACCTGTATCGCCGCGCTCTTCTGAATCTCCTGGAGCTTCGCCTTCTGTTCCTCAGTCAGGTTCAGCGCGCTGGCCGTCTTCTTATTGATGCCGGTGCCGGCGCGCTTCCCCGCCGACTTCCCTGCCTGTTTGCTCTGCTTGCCCGTCTTGCCGGTGGTCGTCGCTTTTCCCCGCGCGGGAGTCTGCACCGGCGTCGCGAACGCTGCCACTGCAGTGGCAGACAGCGCAATGGCCGCCGCGATTACCGCGGCGCCGATACGAGGATGGTTCATGTTATGCTTGCGTCTCCGTATCCGCCGCCCGTTCTCTTCGGCGGCAAGGTCGTCCCTTTGGACGCAGCCAGGCGGCGAAGGTTCAGCAGGGAATCGGAGCACGCGCGGCGAAACGGAAACGCATCACCCCGTCGCCCCTACCCGCGATAGATTCCGATAGAACAAGGAGCGAAAGCGACTTGCGTACCCTGCTTCCTACCCAAAAACGAACCCATACAACGGTTCTCCTATCTCTGGTACTCGCCCTGTCGAGTCCGGTTCTTTTGCTCCCGCTCCCCGCGCGGGCGCAGCAGCAAGCGCAGCAGGTGGCTTCCGCCTCTGCCGCCACCGTCCGTCCGGCGGTCGTTGCCAAGAAGCCCATCACCCACGACGTTTACGACCAGTGGCGCTCCATCCAGGGGGCGGTCCTGTCGCGCGGCGGCGAATGGGTCGCGTACACGCTTTCGTCCCAGGAGAGCGACCCGGAACTGATCGTCCGCAACCTCAAGACCGGCGCGGAAAAGAAGTACGCCTGCGGGCGCAACGCCACCATCACCCCGGACGACCGCTTCCTGCTCTTCACCGTGGTCCCGTCCAAGGCGGAAGTGGAGAAGGCGAAGGGGAAGCCGGTCACCCAGCAGCCGAAGAACGCCCTCGGCATCGTGGACCTCGCCACCGGAAAGCAGGAGACGATAGAGCGGGTGCGCCGCTTCGACATCGCATCGGAGGGCGCGCGCTATGTGGCCTATATTCAGGACCCTGCGCCGGCGGCGCCGCCGTCCGCCCGCCCCGCCGCACGATCGGGAGAGGCGGGTAACGATGACTTCGTACAGGCGCCCGGTGGCGGCAGGCGCGGGCAGGGGCAGGGGCGCCCGGGCGGCGCAGCGGCGGGCGCCCCGCCCGGTGGCGGTGGCCCCACAGGCGCTGCTGCCGCTCCCCCCGCGGACCTGATCGTCCGCGACCTGGCCACCGGACAGGCGATCCTCACCGTTTCCGCGCCGGACACGTTCGTTTGGAACAAGGAGGGTTCCCGCCTGTTGTACGCCACCTCACCGAGGGACGCTGAGAAGAAAGCGGTGGTGGTGCGCGACATGGCGAAGGGGACCGATACCACCCTGGTGAGCGGGAAGGGGACGTACCGGTCGTTCACGTTCGACGACCGGGGCGAACAGGTCGCCTTCCTGGCGGATCGCGCCGTCAAGGAGGAGGCGAAGAAGGAGAACGAGGGGGCGGCAGCAGCGCCCGCCGCCGAAAACAAGCCCGACGAGGAAGACCGGCAGCAGCGCCGCCCGCTGCCGGGGCGGCCCGGGGCAGCGGGTCAGGCGCCGGGCGCCGCCGCCGCCACACCCCCCGGCCCCTCCGCCACCTACGCAGTGTGGCACTGGAAGGTGGGAGACGAGGCGGCGCGTGAGGTTGTGACGGCGAAGACAGGGGGCATGCCCGCCGGGTTTGTGGTCAGCGACAACGCCGGCTCGCTGCGCTTCTCGAAGGACGGTTCGCGCCTGTACTGCGGCTACAAGCCGGCCCCGAAGCCCCCGCGTGCTAAGGATGCCCCCGAGCCTATCAAGGTGGACATCTGGTCCTCCAACGACGACGTTATCCAGCCCATGCAGAAGGCGCGCGCTGCGCAGGAGGGGCGGCGCGACTACACCGCCGTATGGCATGTGCGCGAGCGTCGCTTCGTGCCGCTCGCCACGCCGGAGATGCCCGAGGTGAATCCGGGGAGCGAGGCGAAGCGCTTCGCCCTCGGTACCGACGACCGCCCGTACCGGCGTCTCATGAGCTGGGATACCTCCTACCGCGATATCTATGTAGTGGAGATCGCCAGCGGCAAGCGCCGCCTGGTGCGCGAAAAGCACAGCGGCTCCGCGTTGCTGTCTCCGGACGAAAAGTACCTGCTCTACTGGGACACCGAGACGCAGCACTGGATGACGCTGTCCCTGGACGGCGGCCAGGGCGCCCGGCCGGTGGATCTGACCGGCGCCATTAAGGAAGTCTCCTTCGCCAACGAGACCTGGGACACCCCCGGGCCGCCGTCGCCCTACGGTATAGCGGGCTGGACCGAGAACGACGGCTCCGTACTCCTGTACGACCGCTACGACATCTGGCAGGTCTCGCCGGAGAACAAGTTCGCCCCACGCCGCCTGACGGACGGCCGCGCCCGGGAGTACGTCTACCGCTACGAGCGCCTCGACTCGGAGGAGCGCCTCGTGCCGACCGACAAACCGCTCCTGCTTTCGCTCCTGAACGACCGCACCAAGGCGAGTGGCTATGCGCGCCTCGCCCCGCTTGGCAAGGTCGGCGGCGCGTCGGCGTCTGCGACTTCCGCTACTCCCACGACCCTGGTACTGCTGGACAAGCGCTTCGGCTCCTTCCGGAAGGCGAAGAACGCGGACACGGTGCTGTTCACCCTGTCGCGCTTCGACGAGTACCCGGACCTGTGGACAGCGTCCCTGGACGACCTTCAGAAGCGGACACGCCTGTCCGACGCTAACCCCCAGCAGAAGCAATACAACTGGGGCACCGCGGAGCTGGTAGAGTACAAGAACGCCGACGGGGTGCGCCTGAAGGCGGTTCTGCACAAGCCTGAGGACTTCGACCCGACGAAAAAGTACCCCCTGATGGTCTACATCTACGAGACCCTCTCAGACGGCCTGCACAACTACTCCTCGCCGGGGCCGGGGACGAACATCAACATCACCCGCTATGTCAGCAACGGCTACATCGTGCTGCGCCCGGACATCGTCTACACCACCGGCTACCCCGGCGAGTCCGCGCTCAAGTGTGTCCTGCCCGCCATTCAGGAGATCGTGGACCAGGGCTACATCGACGAGAAGCGCATCGGCATCCAGGGACACTCCTGGGGAGCCTACCAGATCGCCTACATGATTACGCGCACCAACCGGTTCGCGGCGGTGGAGGCGGGGGCGGCGGTCTGCAACATGATCAGCGCCTACGGCGGTATCCGCTGGGAGTCTGGCATGAGCCGCCAGTTCCAGTATGAGCGGACCCAGAGCCGGATCGGCGGCACGCCCTGGAACAAGACGCGCGAGTACCTGGAGAACTCGCCCATCTTCTGGGCGGACAAGGTGACAACGCCTTACCTCACTATTCACAACGACGAGGACGGCGCGGTGCCCTGGGAGCAGGGGATCGAGTTCGTCACCGCGCTGCGCCGCCTGGGCCGCGAGGCGTACCTCTTCAACTACAACGGCGAGGGGCACGGCCTGAGCAACCGGGAGAACCAGAAGCACTGGACGGTCCACATGGACGAGTTCTTCGACCACTACCTGTTGGGCAAGCCGCGCCCGGAGTGGATGGATAAGGGCGTGCCCTACCTGGAGCGCGGCACCCGCGACCTGACTGCGTTCTACGGGAAGAAGAAGTCTACCGAGACCGCCGCCACCTCCTCTGGGGAGGCGAAGGGCGCGGGCGAGGAGGCCGGGGGCGAGCGCGAGCCGTAACGAACGGAGTCGGTTAAACCGCCAAGACGCCAAGGGCGCCAAGGGCGCCAAGGGATGCAGAGAATTTTTCTCCCCCTTGGCGCCCTTGGCGTCTTGGCGGTTAAGGGTTACTTTCGGTCCGGCCCCGGCTTCATGGCGGCTTCGAGCAGGGGAGAGCCCGAGCAGCGCTGGTCGCCGAAGAGGTGCAGGCCGTAGCGGGCCGAGAGCGCCTCGCATACACGTACGCCGCGCAGGCTTGTGCCGTGGGCATCCACCCGCGGTGAGAAGACCGCGATACCCGCCTGGCCCGGCACTACGGCAAGAATGCCCCCGGAGACGCCCGACTTGGCGGGTAGCCCCACGCGGTACGCCCACTCGCCCGCCGAGTCGTACATGCCGCAGGTGTACATAACCGAGAGGATGTGCTTGACGAACTGCGGCGGCACGGCCCGCTCACCTGTGAACGGGTTCTCGCCGTGGTTCGCCAGTGTCGCCGCCATGACCGCCATATCCCGGCAGGAGACCAGCACCGCGCACTGCTGGAAGTAGAGGTCCAGCGTCTCGTCGATGCGGTCCTCCAGCATCCCCGAGCCCCGCATCAGGTGCCCTATGGCACGGTTGCGGTGGCCCGTGGTCCGCTCGGACATGAACGTGGGCATGTCCACAGGGACCTCGGCGTGTCCAACGTAGCGGCGGAAGGTGGCCAGAAGCCGGTGCAGGCGCTCCGTCGCGCCCCGCCCGGGGATCAGGTCTGCCACGGCGATGGCCCCGGCGTTCACCATCGGGTTGTAGGGACGGCGGGACGCCTCGTCCAGCACCACGGCGTTAAACGCCTCGCCGGTGGGCTCCACGCCCACCTTGCTCAGGACGTGGTCGATGCCCCACTCCTCCAGCGCAAGGCCGTAGGTGAAGGGTTTGGAGACCGACTGGATGGTAAACCGCTGGCGGGATGCGCCCACCTCGAACACGCGCCCGTCCACCGTGGCGATCGCGATGCCGAACCACTCCGGGTCGGCGCGGGCCAACTCCGGAATATAGTCCGCCACCCGCCCCGCCTCCAGCGCGCTTACCTCGCGGTGCAGTTCGCGCAGGTAACCCATCAGTTCGGGCTCCGCGGGCTTCTTCTCCGCCTCTTCTTCCTGCTTTTCCCCCGTTGTCTCCGGTGTCTCCGCTCTGGTATCTGCCATCTGTGCCCCCGGTGCCGCTCCCTGTCTCATCGCGCGGGCAGCGGCATCGGTGTTATATCACGGGCCGTTCCTGCCTGTGGAAACTGTGGAAACGCTGTGGAAAACTCTCTCAGGCGGGCCGGGCGCCGCTGCTGTTGTCGTGCTGGGTCAGCTCCAGGAGGTTGTCATCCGGGTCGCGGACAAAGGCGGACAGAGAGCCGTCGTGCGTGCGGACAAACACGTCCTGCTGGAGTGTCCCGCCGTGCTCCAGACACGACGCGATTGCCGCGCGGATATCCTGCGTCTCGAATGCCGGGTGCGCCTCATTGCGCGGGGGGACGCCGTCCGCCGTCTCGATCAGGTGGACTTCGATCCCGGCCAGGTCGTACCAGATGCCGCGCGAGGAGAAGGGCGGGCGGGTCTTGCGCGTCAGCCCAAGGCCCCGGTCATAGAACAGGGCGGCGCGGTCAAGATCGCGCACAAGCAGGGTGATGTGGT
>Ga0182793_1001601_pt1 | contig 13813 bp, 11 predicted proteins | sample Passage237A_FD_130498 | JGI IMG/M metagenome (GOLD analysis project Ga0182793, IMG submission 130498) | Cellulose adapted compost microbial communities from Newby Island Compost Facility, Milpitas, CA, USA - Passage2 37A (version 2) (version 2) ... | reverse complement strand
TGAGGTTGCCCCGATTTGACGGACAGTGGGTGTGGGGCAAAAAGGAAACCCAATCCAATGAGGACCCAAATCAGTAAGCCATCCGCAGGGAAGGCAAAGTACTCGCGTGAGTACAAGGTAGAGGCGTTAGAGTTATGGCGTAAGAGTGGCCGCAGCGCGGCTAAGACTGCCGAAGAGCTCGGGATACGAGCCGCACTGTTGTACCGTTGGGCACGGGATCTTCGGGTCGCCGCCCTGCAGGGCGGCGACCCGAAGATTGAGCGACGTGAGAGCGTCGATGAGCTCAAGGCGCAGATCAGGCGATTGAGCGAGGAAAACGCGAAGCTGCTCGAGCAACGCGAAGTCCTAAAAAAATCGCTGGGCATCCTCTCCGAAGAACCGCCGCGAGGTATGCCCAAATCGAACAGATGAAAGGGCGGTACAAACTGTCATGGCTGTGCGAGGCGTTGATGGTCTCGCGCAGCGGTTATTACGATTGGATCCGGCGCCGCGAGGTGCCGGGCAAACGCGCCGCGCAAAACGCGGTTCTGCGCGCACGCATCGAGCAGGAGTTTACCCGCAGCCGGCAGACGTACGGCAGCCACCGAATCGTTCGCGCGCTCGGCGGCGGCGTGAGTCGCAATCGGGTCGCCCGAATCATGCGAGAGCAGCACCTGCGGGCCCGCCAGCGCTCCAAGTACCGGGTGCGCACGACTGACAGCGGCCACGGCGATCCGATTGCGCTGAATCGTCTTCCGGGCATCAAGATCGTGAAGCCCGACCAGGTCTGGGCAACTGACGCGACTGGTATTTTGACCGGACAGGGCTGGCTCTATGTGGTCGCCCTCATCGATCTGTTTACCCGCCGGATCGTGGGCTGGAGCATGAGCGAAAACCTCGACGCCAACATGGCCTGCACTGCATTGAGGATGGCGCTGGAGGGCCGGCGCCCGGCAGCAGGACTGGTCGTCCACTCGGACCGCGGGACGCAGTTTGCGAGCCTGCAGTACCGCACCCTCCTGCGTGAGCGCCAGTGCGTCGCCTCGATGTCCCGCCAGGGCAATGCGTACGACAACGCCTATATCGAGTCGTTCTGGAGCAGCCTCAAATACGAGTTGGTCTACCACCGCAAGTTTGCCACACGGCTGCAGGCCCGCACCGCTGTGTTCGATTATATTGAATCGTTTTACAATCGCAGAAGGCTCCACTCGAGCCTCGGCTATGTCAGCCCGGCAATGTTCGAAGCCCAACTACAATAAATAAATCATCCCGCTTCCACTGTCCGAGAAATCGAAGCCAACCCAAATTTTGCACTTTGTCATCGGCTGAAATATATCGCCCAGCCTGTTGAAAAACACCGCCTGCTTTCGATCGTACGCATACTTGCCACGCTGATTGCCCGACGCTGGTCAGCGTGCGCGGAGCGCGCGCTCTACCTGAAAAACGCCGCCTTGCCGAACGGCCTGCGGTCGGTGAGCGGCCAACTGCGAATACTGTGACCCCGGCCGCATTCAGTCAGCTCGAACGTCCTACGCTCTTATAAACACGCAGGACGTCGTTCATCCATTCATTCCCGCCGCACGCTCACGCGTCGACTCCGGGGACGTAATCGCCATATTCAGGCTCGAACATCCGCGAGCGGATGTCGGCTTCGAGATCGCCAGGACGCGGCTGCGTCGTCAGACCCGAACGCCACGCTTCGTCGGCAACCGCGGTCGCGATTTTGAGCGATACCTCGCGGATGCCTGCGAGCGACGGACACACGCGTCCCACGGCCAGATCGTCGGCGGTCACGCACGACGCGAGCGTTTCGGCGGCCACAAGCATCATCGCGTCGCTGATTTCGCGCGCACCGCAGGCGAGCGCGCCAAGGCCGAGACCGGGGAAAATATAGACATTGTTGCACTGCGCGGGCGCGAGCGTGCGGCCGTTGATATCCACCGGCGCGAACGGACTGCCGCTGGCAAAGACCGCGCGGCCGTCGGTTTCGCGATACGCGGCCTCCGCGGTGCATTCGGCCTTCGAAGTCGGATTGGAAAGCGCGAAGACGATGGGCGTTTTATTGAACTCCGCCATGCGGCGAAGAATCCGCGGCGTGAAAGCGCCGGGCATGCTGGCCACGCCGATGATCGCGGTGGGACGCAACACCTCGACCGCTTCTTCGAAACTCGCGATGCACGCGTGATCGTGCGCGTAAGGACGCTTGTGCGCGGCGAGATTGCCCGGACGATTTTTCACGACGAGCCCTTGCGAATCGACGAACCAGCAACGCTGACGCGCCTCCGCTTCGGGCAGGCCACGCGCGACCAACGCGGCGACGAGCAGATCGGCGATGCCGGTGCCCGCTTCGCCCGCACCAAGGAATAGCACGCGTTGCGATTCGAGCGTACCGCCGGTGAGACGCAGCGCGCCAAACAAGCCTGCGAGCGTGACGGCAGCAGTGCCTTGGATGTCGTCGTTGAAACTGCAGACGCGCGTGCGGTTTTTCTGAAGCAGCGTGAAGGCGTTGTGATTGCCAAAATCCTCCCACTGCAGCAGCGCGTGCGGGAAGACGGTTTTCACCGCAGCCACAAACTCGTCCAAAAATTCGTCGTAAGCGGTGCCGCGCGCACGACGTTGCGGGAGGCCGATGTAGAACGGATCGTTGTGAAGCGCTTCGTTGTCGGTGCCGGTGTCGAGCGTGATCGGCAGGCAGTACGAGGGATGCAGACCGGCGCACGCGGTGTAGAGCGCGAGTTTACCGACCGGAATGCCCATGCCGAGCGCTCCGAGATCGCCGAGACCGAGGATGCGTTCGCCATCCGTGACGACGATCATGCGCACATCGGGCACGGGCCAGTTGCGCAGGATTTCGGCGACGCGACCGCGTTCGCGGATGCTGATGAACAACCCGCGCGGACGACGGAAAATCGCGCCGTATTCGAGACACGCCTGGCCGACCGTCGGCGTATAAATGAGCGGCAGCATTTCCTCCACGTGATCCTGCAGCAGACGGTAAAAGAGCGTCTCGTTGCGATTCTGCAGCGTGGTGAGGAAAATGTATTTCTCGAGCGGATCGGTTTTGCGGCGGAGGTTGCCGAGCACGCGGCGCACCTGCTCTTCCATGGAAAAAATGCGCGGCGGCAACAAACCGCGCAGACCAAGCGCGTCGCGTTCGCGCTCAGTGAAGGCTGTGCCCTTGTTAAGCAAGGGATGCGCAAGCAACGCCGTGCCGCGCGGCCAAATCGCACCACCTGTGGAGGACAAACCGGAAAAGGAACCGATAACTGCCATCCTAGAAGACTAGCGAAAATAAGGACACATCGACTCCGCATCCGTTGGCAGGAATGCAGCATTTTTCAGCTGATCCGCCGGTCGATGCGCATGACCAATAATGCCTGTATCCACCACGTCACTACGCGTGACCGGAAAACCGCGTTTCTTTTTTCGTATCGTCAACCCAGCGACTCCCGCCAGAGATCGCAGCATGAGCGTGCTTCTTGGATATCTTGGCCGCGAACGCGTCTCCGCCGCGCAGCTCGAACGTTTATACGAGCAAGGAAAAGCGCGGCCGGGATTCGCGACTGAAGTCGTCGCCGCGCTCGCGCAGCTCGATCCGGACATCGCTCATCGCGCGGTGTGGTTGTTGCGAAAACTCGCCGGTGAAACCCGGCTCGATGACGCGGCGATGCGGCGCGTGGTCGAATACATCGATGCGTCCGGGCATTGGATTTTTCGTCTCACGCTCTGTCAGCTGTTCGCCGAAACGGATTGCCCGCGCGATGTTGCTGACGATGTGCGGGCGTTTCTGCGGAAAAACGTCGAAGATCGTCGCGTGATCATTCGCGCATGGGCGCTGACGGCGCTGATGCGCATGCCGCGCGAGCTCGTCAGCGAAAGCGAACGTCAGCAATTGTGGCGGGCCGCCGAGCGCGATCCGGCGAAATCGATGCAAGCGCGTCTGCGGCTGCTGAAACGTCGGCACGCCGCGCGGCGTGCGTGATCAACGCGGGCATCGAAAAACACCGGCGCGCCGGAAAACGCGATGCGGGCTCAGGATTTCTTCTTCTTCCGCTTACCGTTCGCGCGTTCAATATTCAGGTAAGTTTTGTTGAGCATCTGCGATTCGAAGAACTCGACGAGGCGCACGCCTTCGCGCGGCTTCACGAGGTCTTTGCGCGTGGCGACATCGATCTGTCGCTTCATGCGGCGGCAGAGTTCTTCGTACTGATATTGCACGCCCTCGATCACGTCGGCGACCCGGCTGCCGCTGAGCGCTTCTTCGATGTAGTAGCCGTTGGGTTCGTCGGGCTCGAGGAAGACGTGCACTTCGTTCACGCGGCCGAAGAGATTGTGCAAGTCGCCCATGATGTCCTGATACGCGCCGGTGAGGAACACGCCGAGGTAGTACGGCTTTCCGTCGAGCGGATGCAGCGCGAGGTAATCCTTCGTGTCTTGCAGATCGATGAAGCTGCTGATCTTGCCGTCGGAGTCGCAGGTGATGTCGACGAGGATGGCGTTGACCGAGGGTTTTTCCTTCAGGCGATGCAGCGGAGCGATCGGGAAAAGTTGTTTGAGCGCCCAGTGATCGAGCAGCGATTGAAAGACCGAGAAATTGCAGACGTACTGGTCGGCGAGCAGTCGGTTCAAATCATGCAACTCCTCGGGCACGTAACCGGCGTCGCGGCTTTCGTGCGCGATCTTTTCGCAGATTTGCCAGAAGAGCGATTCGGCGGCGGCGCGGTTTTCGAGATCGAGGTAGCCGAGATTGAAGAGCGAAAACGCTTCTTCCTTTTTCTGCACGGCGTCGTGGAAACGCTCGAGGCGGCCGAGCTTCGAGCGATTGCTCAGCATCTTTTCGAGATCGGTGACGACCTTGTGTTTGACCTTGGGCTGATGCTGCTGGCCGAGCGTTTCCTTTTTGTTGATGCGCTCAAAAACCTCGACGACGAGCATCGAATGCGGGGCGACGACCGCGCGGCCGGACTCGCTCACGATGTCGGGCGTTTTCACGCCGGACTCTTCGCAAATCTCGCGGATGTTCGCGACGACGTCGCGCGCATACTCGTCCATCGAATAGTTCATCGATGATTCGAAGTTGGTGCGCGAACCGTCGTAATCGATGCCGAGGCCGCCGCCGACATCGAGATAGCCCATGGGGAAACCCATCTTGTCGAGCTGGCAGTAGAAACGCGCGGCTTCGACGACGGCGTTTTTGATTGTGAGAATATTGGGCACCTGCGAGCCGATGTGAAAATGCACGAGGCGCAGGCACTGCGTGAGTTTGGCGGCTTTGAGCTTCTCGCAGGCGAAAAGAATTTCCGCGGTGTTGAGGCCGAACTTGGCGTTGTCGCCGGTCGAGGACGACCACTTGCCCTCGCCTCGCGTCTGCAATTTCGCGCGAAAACCGATGAGCGGTTTCACGCCGGTCTCTTCGGAAATGCGGATGATGTCGTCCACCTCGGCGAGTTGTTCGACGACGATGATGATCTTTTTGCCCAGCTTGCGGCCGAGCATGGCGAGGCGGATGTAGTCGTGATCCTTGTAGCCGTTGCAGATGATGAGACGGCTGCTGCCCTCGTGCATCGCGAGCGCGATCATGAGCTCGGGCTTGGAGCCGGCTTCGAGGCCGTAGTGATAGTCTTTGCCCGCGGCGACGATCTCATCGACGACTTCGCGCAGCTGGTTGACCTTGATCGGAAAAACACCGCGGTACTCGCCCTTGTAGCCTTCTTCCTTGATGGCTTTGCGGAAGGCTTCGTTGATTTTCTGCACGCGATGGCGGAGCAGATCCTGAAAGCGGATCACCATCGGCGCCTTCAAGCCCATGCCGATGGCTTCATTGGCGACATCGAGGATGCGGATGCAGCGGCCATCGGCCAAAGGTTGCACGTTGACGAAGCCGTCTGCGTCGACACCGAAATGGCCGGAACCCCAGCGCTTGAAACCATAAAGTTCTTCGGACTTGGCTGCTGACCAGGAGGAGGCGGATTTGCTTTTCAAAAGAGGAGGTGGAAGACGACTGGGTTAATGGCTTGCTTTCGCAGAGCGGGATTCGGTTTAGTCCGCATTTCTTTTTCAAAATCCACAACAATCAACGATGAAAATAGCACCGCTTGCCGACACTTCCACGCTCGTCTTCGCTCAAGCCGCCCCAGGCGGCCAGCCCAATGCTCTGATGAGCCTCCTGCCGATGATCCTTATTTTCGGCGCGATGTACTTTTTCATGATCGCTCCGCAGCGCAAGAAGCAGAAAGAGCACCAGAAGATGCTCGATTCGCTGAGCACGGGCGACGAGATCGTCACCACCGGCGGCATCTACGGCGAAATCACCAACAAGAAGGACGACCGTTTCGTCGTGCGCATCGCCGATAACACCAAGGTCGAAATCGCCAAGGGCTTCATCCACGCGCTCGTTCGCAAAGCCGGCGAAGAGCGTAAGTAAGCTGCAACGCGCACTTGCCTCCCGTGAAATCGCGGTGCTGCATGCCGCACTGCGATTTCGCGTCTGCGCTTCGCCCCGCGCGCCCTCTCCCCTTTTTAACCCTGACTCAACATGTTCAAACGCAACTTGTGGAAGCTGACCATCAGCTTCGCTATCGTGCTATGGGCCATCGTCCATCTGGTGCCCTTCCAAGACCAGGATTTCGCGACTTTTGTCACGGACCAGGCCAGCGCCAAGAAGACGGAATTTAAGGCCATCATCCAGGAGGCTCGCGAACGCGAAGCCACCGACAAGGCCCCCAGCGTTTTTGTCGCCCTCAAGCAGATCGCCGCGGAGCGGAATCTCGATCTGGCAAAAGAATTTTTCCCGCACCTCAACCTCGGCGACATCAAGAATCCCGATCGCCGCAACAAGATCCTCCTCGATCACCTCCTCAAGGAGTCCAAGAGCAAGCTCCAGCTCGGTCTCGACCTGAAAGGCGGCGTCGCCTTCACCCTCGAGCTCGATCAAAAGGCCCTCGCCGAGCTCACTTCCGATCTCCGCGAGGAGAAGGTCAAACACGCCATCTCCATCATCAGCGACCGTATCAACGGTCTCGGCGTCGCTGAACCGATCGTGCGCGCCATCGGCGAGAACCGCATCGAGGTCCAGCTCCCCGGCGTCAACACCAAGGACAACCCCGAGGTACTCGAAACCGTCAAAAAGCCCGCCCGCCTCGAATTCCGTCTCGTCGCCCAAGGCACCAGCGGCATGGCCCAGCCCCCGCCTCCCGGCGCGATTCCGCCCGGCCATGAGGTCCTCGTCGAAGAGCGTGAAAATCACACCACCGGCGAGATCCAGAATCTCTATTACATCGTCAAACGCGTGCCCGAAATGGTCGGCGACGGCGTGCAAGACGCTTCCGCCCGCGTCGACGAATACGGCCGTTATCAAATCCATCTGGCCTTCAACGACGCCGGCAAACGCCAGTTCGCCGACGTCACCACGGCCAATGTCGGTCGCCAGCTCGCGATCGTGCTCGACGGCAAACTTTCCTCCGCGCCCAATATCAACGAGCCGATCACCGGCGGCAGCGCGTCCATCACCGGCAACTTCACCCAACGTGAAGCGCTCGACCTCGCCAACGTGCTAAACAACCCGCTCGACGTGCCGCTCACCGTTGTCGAGCAGTACGAGGTCGGCCCCACCCTCGCGACCGATGCCGTCGCCAGCGGTCGTCTGTCGTTCATCATCAGCACCTCGCTCACCATCGCGTTCGTGCTGTTGTTCTACAGCATCGGCGGTGTCATCGCCGCGATCGGCATGGGCGTGAACGTCCTCGTGACCCTCGCCGTCATGTCCACGCTCGGCGCCACGCTTTCGATGCCCGGTATCGCCGGTATCGTGCTGACGCTCGCAATGTCCGTCGACTCGAACATCCTCATCTTCGAGCGCATGAAGGAAGAGTTGAAGCTCGGCAAATCGCTCGCGAGCTCGCTCGAGGCCGGCTTCGAAAAAGCCTGGTCCGCCATCATCGACTCCAACCTCACCACGCTGATGGTCGGTCTGATCATGATCACCCTCGGCACCGGTCCGGTGAAGGGCTTCGGTATCACGCTCTCGATCGGTATCTTCACCACGATGTTCGCCGCCGTTGTGGTGACGAAGCTCATCATGGAGTTCCTCATCCTCCCCGGCGTGATCAAGCGCCTGCCGATGGTCTCCATCCTCCAGAACACCAAGATCGATTTCCTCAAGTACGCGAAACCCGCCTTCATCCTCTCTTGGGTGGTGGTGCTCCTCAGCCTCGGCTTCGTCGCTTATAAAGGAAAGGATGTCTACGGCATCGACTTCGTCGGTGGCGACACGGTCACGCTCTCGTACGAAAAACGTCTTGATGTCGGCACCCTGCGCGCCGCCGCCGAGAGAGCCGGCTTCGCCGACACCGTTTTCGCTTATCAGAAACAGATCGGTAGCGACGCCGAGGCGCTCAAGGCCACCACACGCTTCGATCAAGGCGCGGGCCTCGTCGCCGCGCTGCAACAGGCGTATCCCGACGCGAAATTTGCCTCCCAAGGCGAGACCCGCATCGGCCCCTCCGTCGGTGCCGAGATTCAACGCAATGCTTTCTGGTCCATGTTCTGGGCATTGCTGCTGATCATGGCGTACGTCGCCTTCCGTTTTGAAATCGGTTACGGTATCGGCGCGGTGCTTTCGACGCTACACGACTTGCTGATCACCATCGGCCTGTTCGTGGTGTTCGGCCGCGAATTCAACGCCTCGATGGTCGCGGCCATTCTGCTCATCGCCGGTTATTCGATTAACGATACCATCGTTATCTTCGACCGTATCCGCGAAGAACTCCGTCTCAATCCCGAGACAAAGCTCCGCGACATCGTCAACCGCTCCATCAATCTCACGCTGTCCCGCACCGTTATCACCGGCGGTACCACCCTCCTCACCGCCATCACGCTGATCCTGATCACCACGGGCGAGGTGAACGACATCGCCTTCACCCTCCTCATCGGTGTCATCACCGGCACCTTCTCCTCGCTGTTCATCGCCTGCCCGATCTTCTACTGGTGGCACAAGGGCGACCGTAAGCACGTGGAGAAGCATCAGGACGTGAAGCCCGTGTATGAATGGGCCGGCACGAGCAAGGCCTCTGAATAATGCCTCGGGAGCGATGACGCGCGGTGACCGCACCGCCGCGTCGCTCCCAGGCCTTTTGGGTCATGCGCTGGACTCATACACCGTTCCCAGCCGATCAAATCGAAGCATTAAGCCGCAAGGCAGGCATCAGCCAGGTCCTTGCCGAGCTCCTGTGCCGTTGTGGTATCACCACCTCTGAGGACGCGCACCGCTTCCTGCATCCGAGCCTGAGCGAACTCAACGATCCGTTCCTGCTTCACAACATCGAAGCCGGAGCCAGTCGACTGCGCGCAGCCATCGCCGCGCGCGAAGACATCGTGGTGCTCGGCGACTACGATGTGGATGGCGTCAGCAGCACCGCGCTGCTCGTCAGCATTCTCCGGCGTTTCGGTCTGCATCCGCGCTTCATCGTGCCGCGCCGCATGGAAGACGGTTACGGCCTCTCCCGCAGCGCCATCGAACGCGCCTTGGAACTCGGGAAACCGCATCTGTTCATCGCGCTCGATTGCGGCACCAACTCGCACGAAGAGGTCAGGTACCTGCTCGATCAAGGCATCGACGTGCTCGTGGTCGATCACCACCGCTCGAAAGAGCACACGCTCGAACGCGGCATCCTGATCAATCCGCACGTGTATCCAGTCGGTGGAGACGAACCGTGGCGGCACCTTTGCACCGTCGGTCTCGTCTTCAAACTCGCGCACGGCCTGCTCAAACAACTTCGCGCGGAAAACCACCCGGTCGCCTTCCGCATCAAGTTGCGCGAATACCTCGATCTCGTCGCGCTCGGCACCGTCGCCGATCTCGTGCCACTTCACGGCGAGAATCGCATCCTCGCCAAACAAGGTCTCAAAATTCTCCAGACCACGCAGCGGCCCGGTCTGCGCGCGTTGATGCAGATCGCGGGTGTGAAACGCGAACACGAGATCATGCCGGTGGACATCTCCTTCCGCCTCGGTCCGCGCATCAACGCTTCCGGCCGTCTCGCCGACGCCGCCCTTTCCGTCGAGCTCATGCTCAGCGACGACGAGCGTTTTTGTAACGAAACCGCGCAGCAGCTCGACGTCTTCAACCGCGAGCGTCAGGACATCGAACGCCTCATCACGGAAGAAGCCGAGCGTTTGATCGAAACGCAATTCGCCGACTGGCCGGGCATCGTGCTCTACGGCGAAAACTGGCATCCCGGCGTCGTCGGCATCGTCGCCGGTCGCGTGACCCGCAAATACAACCGTCCGTGCGTCGTCCTCGGCAACGAGGGCGAACTCGCCAAAGGCTCCGGCCGCAGTATCGACGGCATCAATCTCGTCGATGCGCTCGGCACGTGCAGCGATCATCTGCGCAGTTGGGGCGGTCACCCGATGGCCGTCGGTGTTTCCATCGAGAAAAGCCGGCTCGAAGATTTCCGCACTTACTTCGCCGAAGCGGTCCGCCGTCTCGCCGGCAGCGATCTCCACGAGCGTCGTCTCGATCTCGCCGCGTGGCTCACGCCCGACCAGGTGCGCGAGCGTTTGATGGACGAAATTTGTTCGCTGCATCCGTTCGGCCAGGGAAATCCCGAGCCCGTTTTCGGCATCCGCGGCGTCGTGCTGCGTCAGCGGCCGGATGTCTTCAAGGGCCAGCATTTCCGGTTCAACTTCGATGATCCGCGCGGACGTCGCCTCTTCGGCGTCGCGTGGAAAATGGCCGATCGCATCCCGCCCGTGGGCGAGCCGCTGGATCTCGCGGTCGAGCTCACGTGGAATTTCTTCAACGATCGCAAGCTGCTCCAACTCGAGTTGATCGATTGGCGTCTTGCACAAGGTTGATTTCGTGTGACGCGCGGCGCGACGCACCGATTTTCATTTGCTCGCGCAGGCTTGGCGGCGCACGTTCCGCGTTTCGGCAAAAACAAACGTGAGGCTCCCGCTCTCCATTCACCGCTGGCTCCACCGGAGAAATCTTTCGCGCATCAAGATGCGCGGCGGCTTTCTCCACTCGAAGCTCGGAGATCGCATCCTCGACAAAGCGCTTTGGCGCGCCACGCCCGAATCGCTCGCACGCGCCTGGCTCATCGGCGCCGCGGTCACGATCATCCCGTTCCTGCCCGGCCAATCGATCATCGCGGGTGTGCTCGGTTTCACGTTTCGCGCCAATCTCCTGCTCGCGATCGGACTCCAATATCTTTCCAACCCCGTCACCGCAGTCGTGCAGATTCCCGCGTGTTATCTCGTGGGCCGACTCGTCCAAGGCCAGGGCCCCGTCGCCGTGTGGAAGGAAATCTCCGAACGCGACTGGCAGTTTCTCATCCATCATCCCACGCACCTCGCGCGCGATCTGATTCCGGTCTTCCTCGGATCGATCGTGCTCGGCCTCACCATCGGTCTGATCGGCTATTGGGCGATCCTCGCGTGGGGACGCCGCCACAGCGAAGCCGTCGCCCGCAAAAAAGCCTCGCTCGCGAAATAAAGTAAACGCGCAGCAAACGGTGGGACTATACTCCCGGGAGCGCCGGCCGCCGGCCGGCTCCCCGTAAACTGCCAGCGGGCCGCCGCGCTCCCACCCGACGTTCTCGAAACTGAACGTTGAGCGCCGCTTCCCCAGGCACTCGCTCCTCCTTCACCGCCCCGCAGCATTGGGCATTGCTGCCTGGTACTTGGTAATTGGTACTTGGTACTTGGTAATTGGTAATTGGGCATTAGTACTTGGGCGTTGAATGTTGGGCGTTCGCCGCCGCCGGGTGGACGTTTGGCTTTACTGCGCCCAGAGCCGCTGCCATCAACGCCGCCTGTTCGCCTCGCGATCATGGCGGTTGGGACGGCGAACACCTACCCCATGCTGGCTACGCTCTACTCCGCGGCGCTCCAAGGCATCGACGCCGAACTCGTCCACGTTGAAATCAACTCCGGCGAATCCGGCGATTTCCGTCTCGTGCTCGTCGGTCTGCCGGACACCGCCGTCAAAGAATCCAACGACCGCGTGCTCTCCGCGCTCGGCAACAGCGGTTTTCGAAAACCGCATGCACGCACCACCATCAATCTCGCGCCCGGCGATGTGCGCAAAGAAGGCCCTATGTACGATCTGCCCATCGCGCTCGGCTTGCTCACCGCGCTCGGTCAACTGAAGCCCGATCGCCTCGGCCAATACCTCATCGCGGGCGAACTCGGTCTCTCCGGAGCCACGCGTCCTGTCCGCGGCGCGCTCGCGATGGCGCGTCTCGCGCGACAACTCGGGAAAAAAGGTCTGCTGCTTCCGCCGGAGTCCGCACGCGAAGCGGCGCTCGTCGAAGGCATCGACGTCCACGCGGTCGCATCGCTCGATCAGGCGTTTCGTTTTCTCAATGGCGAACGCGATCTCCCGCGCGAATCGCCGCCCGCCTCGCTCGGCGCCGTCGATGATTCCACAGGCGATTTCTCCGAAATAAAAGGCCAGCACGCGCTTCGCCGCGCCGTCGAGATCGCCGTCGCCGGCTTCCACAATCTTCTCATGATCGGTCCTCCGGGCTCCGGAAAATCCATGATCGCGAAACGCATCCCGACGATCATGCCGCCGCCTTCATTGGAGGAGTCGCTCGAAATTCTGAGCATCCACTCCGCCGCGGGACAAACGCTTCACGGCCCCGCGCAGTTCGGACGTCGTCCCGTGCGCACACCGCATCACACGATTTCCGATGTCGGGTTGCTCGGCGGCGGCGCGATTCCCGGCCCCGGCGAAATCTCGCTCGCGCATCGCGGCGTGTTGTTCCTCGACGAATTGCCCGAATTCAAACGCTCCGCGCTCGAGGTCATGCGGCAGCCGCTCGAAGACGGCACCGTCACGATCTCGCGAAGCGCGGGCAAGGTCACGCTGCCGTGTCGCTTCATGCTCGTCGCCGCCATGAATCCCTGCGAGTGCGGCTATCTCGGCGACCCGCGCCACGAATGTCGCTGCGGTCCGTCGCGCATCCAACGTTATCGTTCGCGCATCAGCGGCCCGCTGCTCGATCGCATCGATATCCACATCGAAGCGCCGGCGCTCTCCATCGCAGAACTGCGCAGCGAAGCCTCGGGAGAAAGCTCCGCGACGATTCGCGAGCGTGTACACGCGGCGCGTCTTCGTCAGCAAGCGCGTCTGAAAAACTCGTCCGCGATGTCCAACGCCGGCATGAATCACGCGCAAATCCGCCGCTTCTGCGCGATCGACTCCACGTTGGGCGATCTCATGCAACAAGCGATGGAACAACTCTCGCTCTCCGCACGCGCCTACGATCGTATTCTGAAGGTCGCGCGCACCATCGCAGATCTCGCCGACGCCGAGCACATCGCCGCGCCACATCTGCTCGAAGCGATTCAATACAGAAGTCTCGACCGCAATCTCTTCTACTGACGCAAAAATATATAAGCCGACGATTCCCGTCGATCATAGGATTCCACCGTCTAAGCCACTCATAGGCTATCTCGCACCCGTTCGCGGTATGGAAATAATTATATCCAAAAGATACACGCGCAGCCGCAAGAGCCGCAATGGGCTTGTTTTTCCCGTTGATGATATACCGCTTGGCCAGCATGACCGTCGCGGGAGCAAAAGACGTCTTACAATGCCGGGAGGAATCCACTGATCGACAAGACATACCCAGCCCGTTCGGCCCGCCGACCACTCGATCGAGCGATTCCCTCCAATTTGGAAACGACACGGCGGCTCCTTCGCGCCAATTTTTCCCACCTGGCAACCCCATACTCGCAGTTGAGCTTTGCCTGGTAGCGGGAATCCATCTTGTTTTTGTTAAAAATCACCCAGCCCTCTCACCCCATACGACTTATGACTCTA
>Ga0182793_1001600_pt1 | contig 13813 bp, 12 predicted proteins | sample Passage237A_FD_130498 | JGI IMG/M metagenome (GOLD analysis project Ga0182793, IMG submission 130498) | Cellulose adapted compost microbial communities from Newby Island Compost Facility, Milpitas, CA, USA - Passage2 37A (version 2) (version 2) ... | reverse complement strand
GGCTTTTTTGAAGTATTTTTCCGATTGCATGGGCGACTTTTGCGATTCCATCAGGCCCAATAACAGGTGGTAATACCCGTGCTGGGCACGGATCAGCTGTTTTTCGTAGTTGGTAATGCGGCTTAACCATTGGCTGGCCTTGCCCATGTTTTCTTTGCGCAAGTAAAATTGGGCAATCAACATGTTTTCGTTGAAAAATACCGTTACAAACGCAAGGATGGTAAGGAATATACCCAATATGCCCCATCCCCATTGTCCGATCACGAATAGCGCAATGGTACCGATTAAGAGTAGGGTAGAGATAATTATACGGACAATATTAGACATGTTGATCGAATTTATTCTTACTGCAGTCAAAAACCGTGCAAACTTAGCTAAATTTACCAGCATAAAAAAGCAATTTGTTGGAGTCTGACAGGTTCCTGACAGGTATGTGCAGGCGAACCCGTATTTTATACAAATAGCTGTACTTTTGTACGATGACCATACAATTAGAAGCCAGTTGGAAAGCCGTATTGGCACCTGAATTTGAGAAGCCCTACATGCAGGAACTGAAACGGTTTCTTCAGGCCGAAAAAAAGCAACATGCCGTATTTCCGCCCGGGCACCTCATCTTCAATGCGTTCCATCATACGCCGTTTGATCAGGTGAAAGTAGTCATTCTCGGGCAGGATCCCTATCATAATGTCGGGCAGGCGCACGGCCTTTCGTTTTCGGTTCCCCGCGGCGTGGGCATTCCGCCATCGCTCCGCAATATGTACCAGGAGTTGAGCACGGATATTCCCGGCTTTCAGATTCCGGTGCACGGCGACTTAACCGAGTGGGCGAATCGCGGCGTGCTCTTGCTCAACGCGACCCTCACGGTCCGCGCGCACACGGCCGGCTCTCACCAGGGGAAAGGCTGGGAGGCCTTTACGGACAAAGCCATTTCGGAATTGTCGGCACAACGGAGCGGCATTGTATTCCTGTTGTGGGGCCGGTATGCCAAGAATAAAGCCGCGTTGATTGACTCCCGAAAACACCATGTCCTCACCGCGGCACACCCGTCCCCGTTTTCCGCTTACAACGGGTTTTTCGGTTGCCGGCATTTTTCCAAAGCGAATGCATACCTTGCTGAGCAAGGGCGGGAACCCATCGACTGGCAGGTGTGAGCAGCTAATATTCCATCGGTACGATGGGTTCCTTTTTGCTGGTCGACATAATCATCATCGTCTGGAATGTCTTCACGTAGGGGATCTTGCTTATCTTTTCCATGATGACCGCTTCGTACGCCTTGATGTCTTTGACGTAGACCTTCAGGATAAAGTCACACTGGCCGGTTACGTGATGGCATTCGGTGACCTCCTGGATGTTTTTTACTGCCTCAACGAATTCCGGAATGGCATTGTGGGTATGGAAGTCGAGGGAAACCAGGATGAACGACTTGATGCCGAGTCCGAGTTTTTCTTCGTCGACAAAAGCATGATAGCTTTTGATATAGCCGGAGTTTTCGAGTTTTCGTACCCGTTCCAGGGTGGGTGCCGGGGAAAGGCCGATGCTGGAGGCTAACTGCAGGTTGGTAATCCGACCGTTTTCCTGCAAGAGTTTCAAAATTTTGAAATCAGTTTTATCGGGTTGGAATGGCATGTTCGAATAACCGAATTAATAGAGAGCAATAATACAATTTATTTTCCGGATTACCGGCCTGCAAACCGGGGCAATGCATTATCATTGATTTGTAAAAGCCTCCCCCACATAAGGTTTATTGCCACTTAAATTGTAACTTTGCAGTTCGAAAGGCTTGACGGTTGCGTTATGAGTACAAAAGACGACGAAATATTGAAAGAGCTCGCGCTCGAAGAATATAAATACGGGTTTACGACGGATATCGAAATGGATATTGCTCCGAAGGGGCTTACCGAAGATACCGTCCGCCTGATTTCCGCCAAAAAGAATGAGCCCGAATGGCTACTGGAATGGAGACTTAAGGCGCTGCGGCATTTTCTGCAGATGCCCATGCCTACCTGGCAGAACTTTAAGCACCCCGAGGTCGATTTCCAGGACATTTCGTACTACGCTGCTCCGAAGGCGAAGCCTAAACTGAACAGTATGGATGAGGTGGACCCTGAATTGCTGTCCACGTTTGAGAAGCTGGGGATTCCGCTGAATGAACAGAAGGTGCTGGCGGGTGTAGTGGCGGTGGATGCCGTGTTTGACAGCGTATCCGTCAAGACGACGTTTCGTGAGAAGCTCAAAGAGCAGGGGGTTATCTTCTGTTCGTTCGGTGAAGCGGTTCAGGAGCATCCGGACCTCGTGAAGCAATACCTTGGTTCGGTGGTGCCACAGACCGATAACATATATGCCGCGCTGAATTCAGCCGTATTTTCCGACGGGTCCTTTGTGTATATCCCCAAGGGGGTGCACTGTCCCATGGAGCTTTCCACGTATTTCCGTATCAACGCGGAAAACACCGGCCAGTTTGAGCGCACGCTGATCATTGCGGATGAAGGGTCGTATGTCAGTTACCTTGAGGGATGTACGGCGCCGATGCGCGACGAAAATCAGCTTCATGCCGCCGTGGTCGAGCTGGTGGCCCTGAAGGATGCCGAAATCAAGTATTCCACCGTGCAGAACTGGTACCCCGGGGATAAGGATGGCAAGGGGGGCATTTACAACTTTGTCACCAAGCGCGGAATCTGTAAAGGCGACAACAGTAAGATTTCGTGGACCCAGGTGGAAACCGGTTCGGCGATCACGTGGAAATACCCCGGAGTCATTCTGAAAGGCGACCATTCCGTGGGTGAATTTTATTCCGTGGCGTTGACCCGTAACAAGCAGCTTGCCGACACGGGGACGAAGATGGTGCACCTTGGAAAAAATACCCGCAGTAAGATTGTGTCCAAGGGAATTTCGGCGGGTACCAGCCATAACAGCTACCGTGGATTGGTAAAGATCGGTCCGGGTGCTGAGCATTCGCGCAATTTCACCCAGTGTGATTCCCTGTTGATCGGTGATCGTTGCGGTGCGCATACCTTCCCGTACATAGAAAACCGGAACAAATCCGCCACGCTGGAGCATGAGGCCACCACCTCCAAAATTGGTGAGGATCAATTGTTTTACCTGACACAGCGGGGAATTGACCCGGAAAAGGCGGTAGGCCTGATTGTGAACGGGTATGCGAAAGAGGTGCTGAACCAGCTGCCGATGGAGTTTGCCGTTGAGGCGCAGAAATTATTGGCCATTTCCCTGGAAGGAAGTGTTGGGTAATAACATAAAAAGAGCGAAAAAGAGACAATGTTAAGTATAAAGAATTTACACGCATCGGTAGAAGATAAAGCCATATTGAAGGGCCTGGACCTTGAGGTGAAGGCCGGAGAGGTACATGCTATTATGGGTCCGAACGGTTCCGGCAAGAGCACGCTAGGCAATGTACTGGCGGGCAGGGACGCCTATGAAGTGACGGAAGGCGAGGTGTTGCTGGACGGCAAGGACCTGCTAGAGCTTTCTCCTGAAGACCGTGCCCGGGAGGGCGTATTTCTTGCCTTTCAGTATCCGGTAGAAATACCGGGCGTGTCCAATATCAACTTTTTAAAGACTGCTCTTAATGAAATCCGTGCCTATAAGGGGCTGCCACCGTTGGAGGCGCGCGAATTTCTGAACCTTGTAAAGGAAAGGCAAAAGCTGGTTGAATTTGATGCGAAGCTGGCTAACCGCTCGCTGAATGAAGGATTTTCCGGCGGCGAGAAAAAGCGCAATGAAATATTTCAGCTGGCGATGCTGGAACCCAAACTGGCTATCCTGGATGAGACCGATTCCGGGCTGGACATAGACGCGCTGCGCATCGTGGCACGGGGCGTAAATCAGTTGCGTTCACAGAACAATGCATTTGTTGTCATTACCCACTACCAGCGCTTGCTGGAATACATTGTTCCGGATTTTGTACACGTATTATACAAAGGACGTATCGTACGTTCAGGGACCAAAGAACTGGCTCTGGAGCTGGAGGAAAAAGGATACGACTGGATTAAGGAAACCGTTGACGCAGAAGGGGCAGTTTGAGAAGGCAAGAAGAAACCATGATTACAACAGTAAGCGACTCATTATATTCCCGGTTAATCAAGACCTACGAGGGCAATTTGCCGTCGGCCGATCCCCGCTCGTTGGATGAAATCCGTAAGCAGGCCTTTGATCGTTTTAAAGAAACGGGTTTCCCTACGGTAAAGCACGAGGATTGGAAGTACACCAACCTGCAGCCGCTGGTGTCCGGAGGATATGCTTTGGAAGCACCCCGTTCGGCTGCGCGGGCATCCATCGGCAAAGCGTTGATTCCCGATCTGGACGCATATAGGGTAGTGATGGTTGACGGACACTATAGCGAAGACCTTTCGACGGTTGCAGACATTCCGGGTCTGTCTGTCATGCCCATTCAGGATGCCTTCAACCGCTTATGTTTTGCTAAGTACTTCTCGGAATACGCCGACAAGTCCGACAACCCATTGGTGGCGCTGAACACCGCTCTGTTTACGACCGGTTTGTTCATTGAAGTAGCCAAAAATCATCAGCTGGACAAGCCGATTCATGTGATACATGTATCGTCGGCTACGGCGCCCACGTTTGTGCAGGTCCGCAATCTCTACGTTATGAGCCTGTTTTCCCAGGCGGAGATCATCGAGTCTTTTGTAACCGATGCGGGCGCTGCCGCCAATCTGCACAACTTTGTGTCCGAGGTGGTCGTCCGTGAGGGCGCCAAGCTTCAGCATTATTACCTGCAGGTGGCCGATGAGCAGGGCAAATACCTCAACCATACCGAAGTATATCAGGAAAAACACAGCCTGTACAACCATTACAACTGTACGTTCCCCGGCGCGTCGTTTGTTCGCAACAATATCAACGTACGGCTGGGCGACAGTGAGGTGGAGAGCCATTTATACGGGATCACCCTTACGGCCGGCAATCAGTTGGTAGATAACCACACGATAGTTGATCATAAAAAACCCCATTGCGAAAGCTACGAGTGGTATAAGAACATTACGCAGGACACCTCAACGGCCGTATTCAACGGAAAGATATTTGTGCGCCCTGACGCTCAGAAGACGAATGCTTTCCAGCAGAACAACAACATGCTTATCGGCGAGAGGTCGGCCGTATACACCAAACCCCAGTTGGAGATTTTTGCCGACGACGTCAAGTGCAGTCACGGGTGTACCATTGGTCAGTTCGACAACGATGCCCTGTTCTACTTAAGGGCCCGCGGAGTCGGTGAAGAGCAGGCGCGTGTTCTGTTGGTTCATGCCTTTGCGTTTGACGTTACCAGCCGTTTTGCCAACACCACCGTACGAGAATACGTTGAACATTTGGTGGAAGCCGGGCTTTAACCTTTCTTTACTGGTCTGTCGCCGGCGCCTTGCGTGCCGGCTGCGGAAGGACCCTTCATCGTGTCCTTCTTGCTCTCTATGGTCCTATCTTTAGATGGGTTTTCCTGGCGCTTCACCTGTGCTTCCTCCGTGTTATCGTCGTATGTGCGTCCAGTATACGCCGATCAAACCCCGTGCACGGGGTGTTTTATCGGAAAGTATCGGCAAAAAGGCACAATGCGAGATTGTTATCCTTGCATCCAACGAATTGCAACGCAATAGTTACGGCAGGAAGAATTGAAGATCCGATTATTCCCTGAAGTCACAGGCGCGCAATCCTACAAAGTTTTATATCATTGACAGCGGTCTGGGCGATCTGATTTTCAATAAATCTTGATTTTTTGGCGGGACAAGAACTAATTTTATAGTTTTTTAACTAACTTTGTAGTTGAAAGCAGGGCTCTCCGAAACTTAAAGAAATTTGGTATGATGATCCGTACAAAGAAAAATTATTATCATGTAGGTAGACGAACGTTATGGATGGCCGTTTTAGCCACGGTCTACCTATTCCTAAACGCATGCAGCCGCTATACGTTCGCACCAAGTGGATTTATCGTCAATGGGGACCCCACGTATTACAACGATAGCATGAAATTTTCCGTTGCGCTGTCTGGAGATTATAAAAATTTCCGGAAAGAGAATAAGACGGGTTTCAAAGTGAATGGGCTGCTCGGACGCAGCGACAGGCGCATGCTCAGATATTCAACGTTTGATAAGAGGCGATCTATACTGCTGTTTTCCGGAAGACCGGTCTCCGAGCCTTTTTACAACCTTATCGCTTACATTACCCCCGGCACAGCTACCGGAATAGACACGTCGGAGTACGAAACTGGATTCGTTGGGTTTAAACCAGCGTATTATTTCAAAGTTGGCAAGAAAGGGAAAACGCATGTTTCCCATTCCGTCATACCGTTTGATGGCGGCTTCCTCCACTTTGTACATTACCAAAACGAGGCCGAATATGCGTTCTGCCGAAACTGTGATTTTCAAAAAATTAACGAGGATAATGTTCAGGAAATACAAAAAGGAGAATCGTATTCCCTCGCGTTTAGCGATTGTCACTGCGCTACCGGCGGTATCGGTGGCGAAATTCTGATCGCTGCGGATAGTTTGATCCAAAATGAGCGTTCGCTACTGAAAGTTTATAAACGCCCCGTAAAGGAGTTGGTCTGTTTCAGACTACTTGACGGGAATGAGGAAGATTTTCTTTTACCCTTGTGTAGCGGACAATATGTGATAGAGTATACTGATCTTCAAAACAAAGCGAAGTGGCGTAAAGAAGTTACCGTCAAATAGGTGTGTGGGGAGCGTGGCCGACTTTCAATTTCGGTGACCTGTTTGAGCGAAAGACGGGATTCGAACCCGCGGCCCTCAGCTTGGGAAGCTGATGCTCTACCAACTGAGCTACTTTCGCTGATTGCTGGTTCAGGCAAATTTAACGCGGAGGAGGCATATCTTCCAACAACTTTTTAATCTTTTATTGCATCCGCACAATTCATCCCGTCAATCGCCGCCGACACGATTCCGCCGGCATAGCCCGCGCCTTCTCCGCAGGGGTAAAGTCCGCTGATCTGCGGATGTTGGAGGGTGTCTTTATCCCGCGGTATGCGGAGAGGAGAGGACGTGCGCGATTCTACGCCTACCAGTATGGCCTCGTTGGTGAAATAGCCTTTCATTTTTTTGCCGAATAGCGGCAGTGCTTTTCTCAGTGCGTCATGTACAAACGGTGGCAACACCTCCGATAATGGCGCACTCCGCGTGCCCGGTTTGTAGGAGTTGGCGGGCAGGGTGTTTGAAAGCTTTCCTTGCACAAAATCAACCATCCGCTGTGCCGGAGCTACGAGCTGTCCGCCCCCAACGACATAGGCTCTTTCTTCTACTTCGTGCTGGAAGTCGAGCAGTGCAAAGGGATACCGGGAAGCCTGGGGCACATCGGTGAGGTTAATCTGCACGACAGTACCCGAATTGGCATACGGGTTGTTCCGCTTGGAGGGCGACCAGCCGTTCACTACTATTTCGCCCTTATCGGTTGCACAGGGAGCTATGACTCCCCCGGGGCACATGCAAAACGAAAATACGCCACGGTCGCCGACCTGTTCAACCAGGTTGTAGTAGGCAGGAGGCAGGTATTCACTCCGCACGGAGCAATGGTACTGGGCCCGGTCGATGATTTCCTGTGGATGTTCAATGCGCACGCCGAGGGCGAACGGCTTTGGCTCCGCGAGCCACCGCTTGCGGTGGAACAACTCAAACAGGTCGCGTGCCGAATGTCCCGTAGCGAGGATGACGTGCTCCGCAGGGAGGTGGGTCCCATCGTGTAACGTGACGCCCGTGACCCTGCCAAAGCTTTCCGTGATATCCACCACCCGGCTGTTGAAATGGATTTCTCCGCCGTTCTCCAAAATGGTATGGCGCATGGCCTGGATAATCTGCGGCAATTTGTTGGTGCCAATATGTGGGCGGGCATCTACCAGAATATCTTCGGTAGCCCCGTGCGCAACGAAAATCTGCAGAACGCGCTGCACGTCGCCGCGTTTGTTGGACCGCGTATAGAGCTTACCATCCGAGTAGGTGCCTGCTCCGCCTTCGCCGAAGCAATAATTTGAGTCGGGATTGACGATGCCTTCCCGGTTCAGCGCGGCCAGATCCCGGCGCCGTTCCTGTACGTTTTTACCCCGCTCGAGGACGACCGGCCGCAGCCCCCGTTCCAAACACCGGAGCGCAGCAAACAGGCCTGCCGGCCCGGCGCCGATGATAATGACGGGCTGTGCACCTGCAACATTGGCATAGCGGAAGTTCAGTATTTGCGGAGAGGGATTTTCGTCGATGTAAAAGACAACCCGGATGCGGTACACCACGTTTTTTCCACGCGCATCGATTGAGCGCTTGCGTATTTTTAGCGCGTTGATGCGCTGAGGGGCTATTTTTAATTGTTCGGCACCCTGCCGTAGGATATAGGTTTCGTCTGAAAGACGCTCAGGGAGAACACTTAATTCGATTTCACGCTGCATGTTGGTTTGTCGGGTTTTTATCCCGAAATGTAACAAAGGTACGGATTTTGCCGTCAAAGTAGTAAATTCGTTGCATCATACATTTAAATTCAGTCAACATGAAGAGACGTTTAGTGGTAGCCATGGTCGGTATTTTTGCCGCCCTGTCATTCAGCTCGTGCGGGTATAATACCCTCGTTAACCTGGAAGAAAACGTTAAGGGGAAGTGGGCTCAGGTCGAAAATGCATACCAACGGCGTGCCGATCTGATACCTAACCTGGTCAACACCGTCAAGGGAGCGGCAAACTTTGAACAAGAGACGTTGACACAGGTCATAGAGGCGCGTTCGAAAGCGACTTCGGTGACTGTCGATCCCGAGAACCTTACGCCGGAGGCTATTCAGCAATTCCAACAGTCGCAGGATGCGCTGTCGCAGTCGCTGGGACGTTTGCTGGTCACGGTAGAGCGGTATCCGGAACTTAAGGCCAATCAGAATTTTCTTGAGCTACAGGCCCAGTTGGAAGGTACCGAAAACCGGATCAGTACGGAGCGGCGTGCTTTCAATGAAGCGACGCAGGAGTACAATGCTTCGGTTCGCCGTTTTCCGAATAACTTGACGGCGGGTATCTTCGGCTTTAAACAGAAGGGGTATTTCACGGCAGAAGCGGGAGCTAATAAAGCACCTGAGGTGCAGTTTTAAACCAAGGCATTCAATAGAAACAGCGACCAAAGGCTATCCGGGCTTTAATGTCTGGATAGCCAAGGGGAACCATTGACAGCATGGAACGATTTACCGAGGAACAACAGGAAAAGATTGTCCTGGCCATCCAACAGGCCGAGGCACAGACATCGGGAGAAATCCGACTGGCGGTAGAACCGTATTGCAAGGGCGAGCCACTGGATCGTGCGATGGTGTACTTTGAACGGTTGGGCATGGATAAAACGGCGCTTCACAACGGCGTGTTGATCTATTTGTCGACCGAGGACCACGGGTTGGCCATTGTGGGCGATAAAGGCATCCACGCACGCGTTCCGGCGGACTTCTGGGAAGAAACGGTCGCGTTGATGGTCCGTCATTTTAAGGCGGGTGACCTAGTGCAGGGACTGTTGGAAGGAATTGCCCATGCCGGCGAACAATTGAAGTGCTTTTTTCCGCGGGAAGCGGACGATGTTAATGAGTTGCCTAACGATATAACCTTCGGTAATGGGGAAGATTAAATTATATGTAGTTATAGTAAGCGTGCTTACTGCCGTAGGGCTGCTACAGGCACAGGAGTTTCCGCCTACGCCGAACAAGCTCGTTAACGATTACACACAGACGTTGTCCACGGCGGAGATGCAGCATCTGGAGCGCAAGCTGGTGGCTTTTGACGATAGTACGTCCACGCAGATCGCGGTAGTCATGATGCAGTCTACGGGGCAATACGACATTGCCGACTACGGGGTCCGGCTGGCGCAGCAGTGGGGGATCGGGGGCAAAGAACACGACAATGGAATCCTGCTGCTGGTGGCCCTGGGCGACCGAGCCGTTACCATTCAGACCGGCTATGGGGTGGAAGGCGCCGTACCTGACGCGATTGCCTACCGGATTATCGAAAATGAGATCAAACCCGCATTCCGGCAGGGGGATTACTTTACCGGAATTGACAGGGCGACCGACGCACTGATTGCGTATACCAAAGGCGAATATCAGGCGTCACCCAGGAAAGAAGGAGGAGGCGTTGGCTCGCTCGTCCTTATACTGATCATTATGGTCGTTATCATCGCCCTGTTCAGCCGGGGCGGCGGCCGGGGCGGCGGCCGGGTGCTGGGAGGGCGCGGCGCGTCGGATCTGCTGTGGTGGACGCTTCTCAGCGGTATGGGCCGCGGTGGTCATCGCGGTGGTGGAGGCTTTGGTGGGGGATTTGGCGGCGGCGGTGGTTTCGGTGGCTTTGGCGGCGGCGGCTTCGGCGGCGGCGGTGCCAGCGGCCGATGGTAATGTGTAAATGTAAAATTGTGTTGATCAGGCTGCAGTTTACATAGAAATACTTCATCTTTGTGTATATGCGCTGCCGCATATAAAAAATAGATATCATGAATAAGATCGTATTAACAGCCATGGCCCTTGCGCCATTGGCGGCATCCGCTCAGGATGACTTCACAATAACCGCAAAAGTAGGTACGTTGAATGCCCCGGCAAAAGCGTACTTAAGTTACCGGACAGAAACGGGACCCGCGTTAGACTCGGCGGACGTAACGGACGGGGCTTTTAAATTCCATGGCAGCATTGCGGAGCCTTCGCAGGCCCTGGTGCTGCTCGCGCATGAGGGCGGAGACATCCGCCAGATGCAGGATCCGGACCGCGTGGCGATTTACCTGGAAAAAGGGAATATTCAGATCACAGCATCCGATTCGTTGGCAAAAGCCACGATCGAAGGCGGCTCGGTGAATAAAGACTTCGCGGCCTATCATGCGCGGTTAGCGCCTGTTCAGGAAAAAATGGGTGGGCTGATGGCACGGTACATGGCTGCCACAGATGATCAGAAACAGGATCCTGATTTCGTTCAGGGGCTTCAGGCCGAAGCCATGATGCTGCAGGAGGAACAAAAGCAAATCGACTTCAGTTACATCAAAGACCACCCGTCCAGTGTCGTAAGCCTCGACCTGCTGTACCCCTATGTGGGTTCCGAACCTGCGCAAGAGGTGATTGAGCCCGCTTTCAACGGACTGTCCGCTGCCTTGAAGAATTCTGATAAAGGAAAGGCGATTGCCGACCAGCTGAGCACATTAAAGCGTGTGGATATCGGTGCTATTGCTCCTGATTTTAGCCAGCCGGACACGGCGGGCAATGCCATCGCCCTGTCGTCGCTCCGCGGCAAATACGTGCTGATCGATTTCTGGGCCAGCTGGTGTGCTCCCTGTCGTCAGGAAAATCCCAATGTCGTTGCCGCGTATCAAGCGTTTAAGGGCAAAAACTTTACCGTATTTGGCGTTTCGCTGGATCGGCCGGGCGCGAAGGATGCCTGGATAAAGGCCATCCATGACGATGGTCTGCAGGATTGGCCCCATGTGTCGGAATTGAAGTGGTGGCAATCCAGCGTCGTGGAACAGTATGCCATCCAGGGAATCCCTGCCAACTTCCTGCTGGATCCGGAGGGGCGGATTATCGCCAAGAACCTTCGTGGCGAAGAGTTGCATGAAAAACTAAAAGAGCTTCTGGATTAATCCAGAAGCTCTCCGACGGTTATATGCCGATCCTCTCTTACGAAGAGAGGATTTCTACTAGACGGAGCAGGTTGTCATTAAGGGTTCCGATGTGCTTAATGGCTTTTTCGAAGGGGGTGTAGGCGATCTCGCCGTGAATCAACCCGATCATTTCTCCCCGGTGTCCTTCCATCAGCGCTTCCACCGCTGCCACGCCCAGTCGGCTGGCCAGTACGCGGTCCATGCACGTAGGGCTTCCCCCGCGTTGGATGTGGCCTAAGATGGAGACACGTAAATCGTAGTGCGGAAACCGTTCTTTGATCCGTTCGGCCACTGCAAACGCTCCCGCATCGTCTCCTTCTGCCACAATAATTACCCGCGAGGCTTTATTTTTGCGGGTGCGGTCCAGGCGGGCCATCATGGCTTCGTAATCCACTTTAATTTCCGGGATAAGCACGCATTCTGCTCCGACGCTGATGCCCGAGCGCAGGGCGATGAGCCCCGAATCCCGTCCCATCACTTCCACCACGAATACGCGGTCATGTGACTCCGCGGTATCCCGGATTTTGTCAACCGCCTCAATGACGGTATTGATGGCCGTGTCATAGCCGATGGTGAAGTCGGTTCCGGCAAGGTCGTTATCGATGGTCCCCGGCAGACCAACTACCGGAATGTTGTGTTCCTCGATGAATTTGGCAGCGCCGGTAAACGTTCCGTCACCTCCGATGGCTACCAGTCCGTCGATTCCCCTTTTCTGGAGGTTTTCGAACGCCTGGCGGCGGCCCTCCGCAGTACGGAACTCCTCACTGCGTGCAGTTTTAAGTATGGTCCCCCCGCGTTGGATGATGTTGGCGACTGATTTGGCGTCCATGGCAAATATGTCGTCATGCACCATTCCATCATATCCGCGGCCAATGCCGAATACGTTCAGGTTGTAATACAATCCCGTGCGAACGACGGCGCGAATGGCCGCATTCATTCCCGGCGCGTCTCCGCCGGATGTAAACACAGCGATGTTCTTGATGTTGCTCATTGTAGGTTATTGTGCTTGTTTTTCATTAAAAGTCTTTAGTCCTTGCTCCAGATAGGCCAGAAATTTCTGTTTGTTGAATTCAGCGCCGATGGGGGGCGATACCAGCAGTTCCTCGTCCGGTGAATACAGCACGTAGTAAGGCTGTGAGATCGAGTTGAAGCGCGACGCTTGTAAGTGCATGAATTTTTTTCCGATGGTATTGACCTGCCGCTTCAGTACATCGGAATAGAATTGTTCTTCCTCAGGCAGTTCATGACGTTCGTCGGTATAGAGGGACACAACGATGTATTCGTTCCGTAACAGGTTATCGATGGGTGGATCCACCCACACGTTGTTTTCCATTTCGCGGCAGTTGACGCACCCATGGCCGGTGAAGTCGAGAAAAAGCGGTTTATTTACCTTCCTGGCGTACGCCAGCGCTTCGTCATAGTCGAGAAACCCATCGATGTCATTCGGCACGTGAAGCGGGATGTCGGCATATTTCCTAACCGCTGGCATACCTGTCTGAGCTGCAGCGGCTGAGTTTGCGGGACGTTGGTCAAACTGCGCGACGCGGAAATCCTGGGTATGCATTGGCGGGATTAATCCGCTGATAACTTTAAGAGGCGCTCCCCACAGGCCGGGGAGCATGTAGAGGGCGAAGGCAAAGAAGCCCCCCGCGATGAAAAGTCTCGGAAGCGAAATATAGGGAAGGTCCGAATCGTGTGAGAGTTTAAGTTTGCCGAGTAGGTAGAAACCTGTAAGGGCCGCAATGACGATCCATAGTGCCAGAAAAACTTCCCGGTCCAGTATCCGCCAGTGATAGACCAGATCCGCAGTCGACAAAAACTTAAGCGCCAGCGCGATTTCCAGGAAGCCCAGGACCACCTTGACGGAATTCAACCAGCCGCCGGATTTAGGGAGAGACGTCAGCCAATTGGGAAAGACCGCGAACACGGTAAACACCAGGGCCAGGGCTAATGAAAAGCCGAACATACCGATTACCGGACCGAGGTAATTACCGGTTTGGTTCACCAGCACAATGACACTGCCGATAATGGGGCCAGTGCAGGAAAAGGATACTACGGCCAACGTGGCGGCCATAAAGAAAATACCGACGAGTCCCTGTGCATCCGATTTGGAATCTACTTTGTTCACCAACGAGCTGGGCAGTGTGATTTCAAAGGCCCCTAAAAAGGAAACGCCGAAAATCAACAGCACCGCAAAAATGAAT
>Ga0182793_1001595_pt1 | contig 13829 bp, 15 predicted proteins | sample Passage237A_FD_130498 | JGI IMG/M metagenome (GOLD analysis project Ga0182793, IMG submission 130498) | Cellulose adapted compost microbial communities from Newby Island Compost Facility, Milpitas, CA, USA - Passage2 37A (version 2) (version 2) ... | reverse complement strand
CCCAGGTGTAGCCCTTGAGACCGAGGCCGAAGGAGTAATCCATCTGCAACGTGGTCTCGATGCGGGTCTGACCGTTGGCCGTCTCGATGTTGGTAATCACGTCACCACCATCGTGGATAAGAGCTGCGGACTCCGCCAGCGAAAGCACCTTGATCTTGTTCGGCGTACCGGCCTCATAGAGCGCCGGAGCATCCGTCACCACTACAGCCTTGCCGAGAATGTCCACGACGCGGACGTTCTGAGCCTGGAAGAGCTGCTGCGTATTGGTGAGGTTGTTGCCGATGAGCTTGTGATAGGCAGTGCCGTTCATCACCTGGGCGATCAGATTGCCGGAATGATCGCCGAACTTCGCATGTGCGTCGTTCATGGCGTTGTAGGAGATGCCAGCCGTGCCGGACACGTCATTGGTTGCGTCCGCCTGGTTCTCAATAGCAGCCACCAGCGCGGCGATGGCCGTGTTGAGCTGGTCGGCCATCATTGCTTCCGCAAAGTTGCGGGATGCGACTTCAACGCCCTCTGCCGTGGGCTTCTGAAGCCAAGTCATCTGCGAAGGCTCATAGCGGATCGGGCCGAAGCCGCCGGCGATCTTCACGCTGGAGTGCTTCTGCTGGCTGAGGTCAGTTGCCGCAGCCGCAGCCTGAGCGGCATAGCGATCGACACGGCGCTGCGCCGAGTGGATGGAGGCGAAGAACGATTCCTGAAGGAAGTCGCCATCGAAACCTTGAGTAGTCAGACGGATCGAGCCGTTGGAAGCGGCGTTGAATTTCTCCACCATCTGATCCAGCGTCTCGATGATCGCCGGCATGAAGTACTGATTGAATACCTGCATCTGAGAGAGAGACATGGTCTTGTCCTATGTGATTTCGGTTGAATTGGCTGGCACATCGCAGCCCTTGCGTGAGGCATCCGCCTCTATGCGCCGCCACCCATCCGAGCGGACAGCAAGTCGTGGCGTAGGGCCTTAGCCCTGAGCCAGATCAGGAAACTTGGCGGCAATGGCTGCCCTGCGTTCTTCGCGCGAGCCGCCCATGTTGCCCTTGGTGACGCCTTGCCCCTTGCCGCCGCCGCGCTCGATGTCGCCGCCGCTGGCAGACTTGGCCTTGAGGATGGTGTCCTTGTATTCGAACTGGTCGACCAGCACTTCCAGCGCTTCATCGAAGTCCGCCAACTCGCCGGGGCGCGACGTGGAATAGATGCGGTTGCCGTTCTTGTCGGTGGCTACGATCTTGCCTTCTTCGATTGCGAAGTTATCGCCGAACGTCTTCTCCACCATCGGGACCGGAACTGTCAGCTTCTCACCGATGAACTTGGACCGAGCGAAGGAGCCGCCAATCTTCTCCTGATAAAGAGCGCTTTCCGCAGCCTCGCGCGCCGTGTTGGCCTCCGCCAGCTTGGTTTCGTAAGCCTTGCTGATTTCCGCCTTGACGGAGTCTATCTCGCCGGCGTCCACCAGCTTCTTCTGATCAAGGTTCTTGACGGTCTCCAGCGCCTTGCGGGCAGCATCGGCATCCTCGATGCCCTCGAAGACCTTCAGCTTTCCCTCGGCGGCTTCCTTGGCCTCCCGATGGGATTTTGCTTCGGCATTCAGACGCGAGATCGTGGCGACGGTGCCGGGCACATCAACCGCGACTTCCTTGCCGTCATCCTTCACATAGACGGGCTTGCCGTCTTCCAGAACAGCATTACCGTTTTCGTCCAGCTTCAGTTTCATGTTGCACCTTCCAGCCATCCGGCCATTAAGCGGGCAATCCTGCCCCATTGCGCCCGCGCTCATCCGAACGGCGGGCAATAAAAAAGCCGCTCTCAGGCGGCGTCTGTCTGGTCTTCCTCTTCGTCATCGCTCTGATCGCCGGGAGGCATGGCGGCTTGCTCATCATCCAGCCTCTCCGTGATCTGCTCGATGATCCGCTTGAGGTCTTCGTCGCGGTCGTAGTCCGGCCCGATGATGTTGCGGCGCAGGGCCTCATCAATCACCTGGTCGGCGGAGATCAGTCCCTTTTCGTACATCTGGAGGATGAGCCCCATTTCCTCGGCGGTCTGCGCGCCGATTGCAAAGTCAGTGTTGACCTTGACGTTCGGGTGGTCCTTTTCGGAAAGCCCCAACCATTTGCATGTGATGACGAATGCCTGCTCCAGTGCGTCCTTGAGCGCCAGCGCCCACATTTCCACGGCGGAGTGCGCCTTAGCGTCGTTCACCATGACTTCGGTCGCGGTCAGACTGCCGGAAAACTTGGTGAGCGGCTGCATTCCCGCCTCGCGCATCTCGCGTCGGAACTCAGACAGGTCTTCCCGAAGCATGGTCCCGGCCGCGCCTGAAGGCTCCGCAAACTTGAAATCACCGAACCGACCTTCTTTGCCAATCGGCGGAAAAAAGAACGCTGAGCGCGGGCCAAGCGGTACCTTTTCCCCTTCATCCGGAGCTTCTACCCCCTGAAACACCGAGACGGGGAAAGCGGTCATGGTCTGAACGCGTTCTCGATTGCTTTCCATCTGGAATTCCGTGACCTGCATATAAGCAAGGTCTCGCAATGGCGGGCGGATAACAAAGGAACCGACTTCGCGCTTGCCTACAACATAGGGGACGAGGGGTATCACATCGATGGACAGCTGCCCGCTGTTGACTACCTCCCAACTTCCAGACTGCCCCCTCGCGGCCTGCTTACGCTCCCAAAGCTCAAATGTCGGATGCCCATAGCTTACCTGTGCAACCCCATCGACAACCCGCTCCATCCTTTCGCGGTCAAGAACGCGAACACGTTCAATGATTTCCTCACCAAAGCCAACTCGGCGCTTGATGGTCTCATCGAATCTGGCATGGACGATAAGAACTTCACCGTCGACCACATCCTCATAAACTGCCAGCATGCGGATTGCCGGAATTCGGGTCCAATACGGCCTGGCCTTAAGAGCCCTTCTGGTCGCGACTGAAGCACCCTCTGGCACGTCAGTATGCCCGATCCAAATCCAGTCGATTGCATTGTTGATACCCGCTTCAAACACCTCACGGGAGAAGACATGAAGATGATTTCCCGCCGCATCTATGTTTTCCGACAACGTCTTCAGTTCGCTGTGTGCGTCCTCATCCAGCGCGACTTCTTTATTGAAGGGCTTGGACGCCAGATTGCGAAATGCATCGGCATAGAGCGGTGTCCACGGGGATGTCGAGACTCGCTTTTCATACTCTTTCGGGTCTTCTTTCTCAAAGCGCGGGAGATAGCGCTCCCTCGCTGCCCGCATGGCCTTTGCGCCGCCCATGATGTCGTCAATCATGGTCCAGTACGGCAACATGGCATCGTAATCTGAGCTGGTCGCGTTTGGCTGCGTTTTGGTCGCGTCTGCCATCAATAGTTACCCGTCTTCAGTTTCGGCGGTGGGGCTGGCAGATTCACGTTGTCCGCCGCGATTACCGCGTCTGCGAGGTTGTGCGATTTCACGCCCAAATCCTTCTTCAGCTTGGCCTTCGGAACGACACGCTTCTTGCCTTCGCTCTCAACCCACCAGGGCACGCATAGCTCGGTGAACAGGGCATCCAGCTTTGCCTCCCCCATTTCGGACGAGAACGACAAGACATCTTCTGGCTTGATCGACTGGCCGCGCGTGACAGCGTTGAAAGTCAGCATCGCCCGGCGGGCTGTATTGGCCCACGCCTGGGCCTTCAGGTTCAGATATTCGTCCTTGTTCAGCGGGCTGTTGCTGTTCTGTGGATCGCTCGGCTTGTCACCATCCATGACAGCGCCGCCGGCATGAAACGCGAAATGCTCGACCTCTGCCCCGTTCGCCTCATTCTGCTCATCAATGTAGCCGCCGACAAAGGCCCCCACGCCGATGGTGTCGTATGAGACCAGCGCGTTGCGGAGATTCGCCTTCACCCAGACCTTCTTGGCGTTCTGGACCAGTTCATCCTTACCGGATGCCCAATCCTCGGCATCTTCGAACACGCCGTCGATCTTGTCGGCGGTCGCGCATTTGTCTTCGCCATCATCTGCCGGATCGAAACCGATGACGTTCCGGCCAACCAGATCGAGGCCAAGAACCTTGTTCGCATCGACACAGGCATCCAGCCAGCGGCGCTTGAAGATCGAGAGTTCGCTATCACCCAGAGGCACGCCGCCATAGACGTGTTCGAATAGCTCTGGGTTGGTCTCCCGCATCGTGTTGATGTCGCGCAACGCCTTGGCAGACAGGAACGGGTTCTCGGTCCAATCTATCTTGCGCACTACCGTGTGAGGCGGTGTGCCCACGACGAAATGGCGCCAGACAAAATCCGTTGTCAGCTTCGGGTTGAAAAGCAGGATCGCTAGGCTGTCTTCCTTGCGGATGGTCGGCAGCACAGTCGTCCACTGGTCTTCGGTAAGCCCCTCGGCCTCCTCGACCCATAGAATGTCCACGTCACTGGTGCCCTTGATGTCAGCAAGGTTCCTCGCAATGCCGTAGAAAATGAACTCTGATCCGGTCGCCCGATGGATGATCGTGGACTTCTGTATGTCAAATGCCGAAGCAAGCCCCAGGCGCTCAATCGCCCATTTTAGTTCCGTGTACACACTTTCTTGGATACGGCTTTGGAACTGACGAATGCAGAGCACCCGCATCCGAACACGCGCGTAATCGATCAGGCGCACGAGCTGGATAGCTGTGTCTCTCGTCTTCGAACTGGACCGCCCGCCGTGCAAGACCGCGATGTCAGTCTCGCCCAGAAATGCCTGTTCCCAAAACTCGACCAGCGCAGGGTTGCTTGTCGGTAGCGTCAATCCTCCCTGAGCACCTGACGCCATGACTTGTTTTCCGTCTGGATAGGTCCGCCATCCCTGCCGGTGTGCTCCAGTTTGTGCCGGTTGGTGTAGCTGTCGCCAACTTCCTTGGCTGCCTGCTCCAAAAGGCTGGCGGCAAGGACCATGTTGCCCTGCGTTTCCGCCTTCTCTGCCATGCGCTGCAATGTTCGGAGGCGAACTGACCTATGGCTAATGGCGATCTGGCTGGAATCCTCCAGAAACGCCTTCCGGGTTTCCTCGAATAGCACCCGCCACCGTTCGCCAAGCTTCACCCCGGCCTTCTTCGTCGGATCATGGCTTTCGCATAGCTGCCGGCTGATCTCGATGCCGAACTCGGCTTTGACCGCCTTGACAACGACGGCCAGCCCATCGAAGCACGCGAGGCTTTGGATGATGAAGGCTTTCGCCTCATCACTGAGTTTCGGTCCAGCCATTGAACTGTCTAACCTCGTCTAGGCGCTCATGCCGCCTTGGACAGGCACACCCCGCAGGCATGAGCGATGTTCGCATGACCGATTTCGGGCCTCTGATTGGCAGCATCTACGAACTCACGCACATGAGCTGCGTCTGCTCCATAGCGGCGAACAATGCTGGTGAACTCCTGAACGTCATGTCCCCGAATGCACCAGACCGGCAGACCGGTCGATGCGCTGAATTTGGGAGCGCCGTAAATGTCCCTGTCCTGTGCAGCGTGAAGCAATTCGTGCTCTACGAGCGCGCAGAACTCTATGTCACTGCATTGCTCGCAATAGGCGGCGTCGAACGTCAGGATGAAGTCCGGTAGCGAACCGAACCACTGCTCGACTTGGATGCGCGCCTTGGCTTTCGCCCACTTCCCCATTGCCATCGGATCGCCAGTCTCACACTGGCCTACGATCATGCGGCCGTTCTTGCTGTTGGCGACATTCGTCCAGAGCGCGCCAATGTTTGCCATCTCCAGATGGCCGTGCTCGGGGTTATGGAGAGGCGCGCCATCAATGACAAATGTTGCCATTGCCCATTCAACGATCTCGGGAGCCGGTATGAATTGGTCACCCTTCTCTATTTCGAACAGAGCCGCAGGGGGGAGCGGGCGTAGGTTGTTGTGATGCGCCATCTGTGGTTCTTTATGCTGCGGCTCTATTTGGGAGTGGATGATGCCTGCGTATATGATCAGCTACGATTTGCGCAAAGTGCGGAACTATGATGCGCTTTCAAAAGCGCTTCGCGACTGGAAGTGCGTAACACCTCTTGAGTCTTTGTGGCTTGGCAACTTGAAAGGTGACTGCGGTGCGATACGGGACTTACTTCGCCCATTAATGGACGGTGACGATGGCCTGATTGTTATTGAACTGAAACAACCCGGTGACTGGGCCTTCTACAAACCAAACAATCAGCAGGCAGTCACCACGTGGCTGAAGGAAAATATCCACGCCTAAATTGCAGATCCATAGCCACTTGGCCACGGGCCATCAGTCACCGTCGCGATTTGATAGGCATTGATCGAACTGGTCTTGCGGAAATCGCTGATCGGCTGCCATCGCATTCCGCTCTCCACATACGAGAAGCCCCAGCGCATGGCCGGGGCTGAATGGGCGCGCCGTATGCATCCGACGACTTCGAGGGAACGGACTGAACCACGATCCTGGAACCGTAATCGCCGCACGGGCCTCGCACCAGGCTCCTACGCTTGGCAGGAGCAACAGGAATATCTACGCCGCCCAACAAAAAAGGCCGCTCTGTGGCGACCCGTCAACAGGCGCAAAGCGCCTTCGTAACAATGGCCGTCATTAATTCATAAGTTTGCGCCACAGTCAAGCCGCTTTAGTGTTTTCCCCTAAATGACCGAAGTGTCGCGCAAGAGCATTGCACAGAATACGAGTTGCTCCGATGAAGTCGGGCATCTCCCTCCCCTCGATAATGATGTATTGAAGGGCTGCCCAAAGATTTTGCCGGCATTCATTCTGCGCTTGCTGGATGGCCTGCCTGACCTCGCTGTAGGCTTCCTCCGTCCGCTGACACCATTTGGCATAGGCATCAGGATCTGATGCGGGGGCAAGAGCCTCACCATCATAAATCGCGCCGGGCGCACCTATTGCCCGAAGATGCGCCGACCTGAGCCGTAGATAAGATTGAGCGCCCTCATACTGGGCATCGGACAGACCATCCTTGGCTCCAAGCAAGTTCAAATACCCAATATAACTCCCAGCTTTCTGGTCCCTTGCCTTGTCCGCAGGTATTCCAAATTTTCTCATTCTGGCCTCCAGCCCAACTTTGTCTGGCGTTTCCGAAATCCGCCTTGATATCCTGCCGTTCGGCTCGCGTGGAACGTTTTCAATCCGCTTCCGCCCGCGGCGCTTTTGCCCCTTCGTACGCGCTTTCGTCATCGACTCACCACCTCCACCGGTTTCCGCCCTGCCCTATGCAGCGTGCCCGTTGACCAAATGTGTTCCGCCTTCTGGCGGGCGCTGGTGTAATTCCCCGTCATGTACGCGGCCAGAGCCTCATGGGCCGCAAGGCGGGCCTCCATGCCAGTCCGAAACCGGGCTGTCTCTCCATTGACCTCGACCTTTCGCCAGCTTCCGTGTTCGCCGGCACGAAACAGGCCGATGAAGGAAATCCCGTCGTGATGCTCTTTGGCTGCGAAAGTGTTGGTCATCGTGCGCACCTCATGAATTCCGCAACCAGCTTCTGCACCGCGAAAATCCCCTTCTCCATATGGAAGTCGTTGATGTCTGTTCCTTGCTCTGGCGGCATGAAATACGGCCTGCCGGCGACCTCGGCGTAGTGCTCGCCAGTCCCTTTCCAGCCAAATTGCTCAACAGGCTTGTCGTGATCTGCGGCGATGAACGCCCGGCCTTTGACCGACCGCGCGACCTGCGCAAGGTTCGATGCGGAAAAGCAGCACAGAATGGTGTCCGACCTTCGCAGGCCTTTAAGCGCAGCGCGCAGCGAAAGACCTGTTGCGAATCCCTCGCACAACCATGTGTCTGCGCCCTTGGCGATGCGATAGGATGATCCACCGATCTCCCCACCAGCCAAGAACTTCTTGGTGCCATCTTCCCAGATCAGTTGAACGCTGGTGACGCGCGATCCGAAGCGCGCCGGCATGACAATGGCGCGATCACCGGCAACAAGGTATTCGCCTGCGATCTGCCGAACAGTCGCGGCGTCGGCCACAAGACATTTCTCATCGCGGAACCCCTTCGCTGCCAGATACTGGTGCGTCGAGAGTTTCGCAGCCTCTACGATCTGGGCTGCTTTTCGTGCGGCCTCACCGGCGCGGCGTTGCGCTTCCGCTTCATCCTTCCTTTTTCTTTCCGCATATTCCTTCCGCTCGACCGGCGTGAGGCTTTTGCGGTCTTTCAGCCAGACGGTCTGATGCTCGCCGGTTTGATGGTTCCAAGCTACGGCTTTCAGATCGTCAACAATGATTCTTCCATCGCCCTTACCGCTCTTCCCCGACAGGGTATCCGTCTTTGTCCACCTGCCAGGCTGGAATGAGCGCGGCGGCTTGATACCCACGGACGCGCATGCTTGATCGATTGCTTCATGAACATTCATGCCGCTTTCTTTCGCCTCGCTTGTTTCCAACCGCGTTTCACCTCACGGTCGATCAACGACCACTCCGGTGTGAACATCCACTGCCGATCGGTTGCCATCTGTGCGGCGGCATCCCACAGGCCAGATGGAAGCTTTGAATCCGGATAGATGCCTTTCCACGCCCGATAGGCGCATTTGGTGGATTTCTCGATGTCGCCATGTGTGCGGTCCAGCCAGTAGGAAACCCCTGCCGCCCACACAGCCCTTGGATTGTTCAGGCATTCCGCGCGAAGGCCTTTCCGGGGCTGAAAGGCGTTACCCATGCTCAGATCGAAGTCCTGAACCTCGCCTTCAACAATCCTGATCTCGCCGCGCTGAGGCCGCTCCCACCCGCAGGAAGAACACGTCATGGATCCTGCTGACATCTGCATTCCGCAATCGCCGCAGAAGCGCTCTTTCTTGACCTGTTCCTTGACTTCACGAACCTCTCTGTCTCGCCTCGCAGCATCAGACAGGGTGCTCACACCATTCTCAAACAGCCATGCCGTATCGTCTGCAAAACGAATGACATTCGCGCTATGATCCAGCCAGAGACCGAATTCCTTGCCGGGCGCGATCCGCATGACGCGGCCCATTTCCTGAATATGGCTGGAAAAGCTCTTGCGATATGGCCGGCAGGAAATGCCGCATTTGACTTTCGGGTTATCGAATCCCTTGGTCAGCACCGCGCAAGAGACCAGACCGTCAATGGCACTGTCATCCTTCTCGAACTCGTCAATCACCGCTTGCCGGGCGTCCTGATCCTTTTCGAGATAGCTGATCTGCTGGAAGTTGTACCCGGCGTCCGCGAACTGGCGGCAAAGCTCTTCGCCGTGCTTCACGGAAGGGGAGAAGACGATGGTTTTAGCCGGGCCTCCGAAATGCAGCCGCGTCTGCTCCACCCATGTCTGCACTACATCACCGATGATGGTGATCCCGCGCGCTCCGGCTTCTTCGTCTTCATATTCTCCTGTGAACCGGGTCTTCACCCCAGTCATGTCAGGAGCGACACACGCCTTGATCTTGAGAGGGGTCAGGAACCCCATATCGAGAAGCTGGTTCACGGTCGCGCCGTTCACCACATCGTCCCAGTGATCTGCCATGCCAGCCGTAAAGGGAGTTGCCGTCAGGCCGATCACCTTGGCTTTCTCGACCTTCTCAATCGCTTCAAGCGTGGACGCATATTGGCAATGCGCTTCATCTACCACGATCAGGTCAGGAAGCTCTCTGATCTTGCGGCGCGCGAGCGTCTGTGCGCTGATGATCTGCACCGGATTCGACGGGTCGTAATAGGGGTTGTCTGCCTGGATTAGGCTTGGATCGATGCCGTATTGATAGAAGCGGCGGCTGGTCTGGTTCACGAGCGTTCCCCGGTCCACCACAAACCATGACCGCGCACCCTTCTCCAAGCTCTGCTGGATGATGTGCGCGGCACACTCGGTCTTTCCAAATGCGGTTGGCGCGACAAGGATTTGCCGGCGCGCGCCATCGCGAATCCCATCTCGCAGCTTCTGATCAGCATCAGCCTGATAAGGCCTCAGCTCGATTGGTTTCGGATCGGAGAACAGGTTCATGCCGCCCTCCTTTCCGGTGCTTCGTCAATGATCTTCCCGCACTGCGAGATGAACCATGACCAGTCCATATCATCGACGCCATCAGGCCGATGCTGGATGCAGAAGGTTGCGAACTTCTCAGCCCATTCACGTGGTGCGCCACCATCGAACTCGATGATTGCTGCGCGCTCTTCGAACTCGCATTCCCTGTCGAGGAAATCAGCAATCGCCCGACCGTTCGCCTTGATATATTCAAGCGCTCCGGCGGGGAGCTTTTCGCCGTTCACGATCCGCAGGCGCCCGCCTTCGAAAGCAACGTTTGCGCCATGCGACCGGATGCGGGCAATGAGGTCTTCTACTTTAGCCATTGGAGACCTCATCCAGATCGATATAGATGTCCCTGCCCTTGCCTTCGGACTCAAGCTTTCGTGCCAGTCCGCGCATGGCGTTGAGGTTTCTGACCTTCTCCCCGCTCTCCCGCGCTATCCGGCTCTGCGCCGTGCGCTGCAATTCGGCGATGGTCTCTTCTTTGGCCGTAACGACCTGATCCCATCCGCCTTCTGTCCAGTCGCGGTACATCAGGTCGAGATGCTGATAGGTCTTGAGCTTCGCCGTCAGGGCAGCGTTGTCGCCCTCAAGGGCAGCAACCTCGGCCTCAAGCTCTGCAATTCGGTCCTCGGCTGGCAGGCCGTTGTATAGCGTCTGTGTCGCCTTTGGCCCCGCCTTCGGCTTCACCGTCTCACCCTGAATCACCGGCGCGGCGTCCGACTTCGCCTTGATTTTCTCCGCCAGCCTCTCCGCAGCTATTTCCTTCACCACAAGGGCGGGGTCTTCACCTTCATCCGCGCGGGCCTTGGCTTCTTCCACTACAGCCGGGATGTCATCCTTGACCGCCGCCACCTCTCGCGCCGTGATTTGTGCCACATGTGTCACATTTTCACCTGCGGCCTCTTCAATCGCCCGGATCACTCGCCCCTGATCGAGAAGCCGATAGGAATGCCGCCGGGACATATCGAACTCAGTCTGCACGTAGGCTTCCCAGGTCTTGTAGCCCAAAGCCTTCCATGCCTTGCGCTCGTAAGCCCGCAGGACCAGTTCATAGGTCTTCTCAATGGAATCCCTGATCCGGTCGGTAAGCGCCTTTGCTTCCTGCTTGGTGAGGTCGGCAGACACTGCCCCGCTTTTCATCTCAATCACGCGACAATCTCCTTGATAATGATCCTGACGTTGCCGCCCTTCACCGGTTCGGACCTTTCCAGAGAAAGCCGCCAATGGCGGTCATCGATGCCGATTACGTCTGCAACGCCGTCCAGATGCGATTTGATGTTTGAAAGCATTCCGTCGAGGTCACGGCCCCGGCTGTCCGGCGGCGAAAAGACAATCTTCACGCTGAGCGCAGATGCCTGGATGCGATGCAGCCCTGATGTGCGAGCAAGCCATGCAGTGGAAAGGCGGGCCATCTTCGCAGCTCTTGCTTTCACCATGTGATGAACACGAGCGTTTGGGTGAAGGCGGCGGTCAGGCCATGGGAGGTCGAGAATGAGTGCCATCACGCAGCCTCCTTCCGAATTTTGAGCAGGCCCGTGGGAACGTTGGTTCCGGCCTCGGCAAACGAGCCGACCGGCAGGTCGCGCCACTCGCCTTTGAGTTCGCCATGGTCGTAATGAGCTGTGGCTGGAAGGATCGAGACAAGCTGACCACCCGGCTTTAGGAACTCGAGCGCATGGCGGACGTGCTTGACATAGTGACGCCCGTAGAATGGCGGGTTCATCACAACCATGTCGTATTCAGGCTTTGCCGGGCATTCGAGGAAATTGGCGGTCAAGACGTTGTGGCCCTTGCCTCTCGCCTCGGCAGCGCGGCCCGCATGATACTCGATGCCAAACACGCGGTGCCCACGCGCCCGGATTGCGTCCATGATGCGCCCATCTCCACACGACGGCTCAAGGATGCGTGAAGGCTCAGGAGGGTTGTGGCGCCATTCGCGCAGATCGTAGACGCCCGCGAACTCCAAGGCCCGATCAATCACCTCCTGGGGCGACCAGTAGAACTGCAGGTCTTTGGAAACGGCAGTCCCAACGCGTGGCTTTGCGCCTTCTTCTTCGGCATCTGGCAGCACCTCGCCATAGAATTCGGCAAGAGCGCGATTGATGTCTTTCAGGGTATCGGGCGCGAAGAACACATGCGCATTGCCGTTTCCGAATACTCGGACGGTCATACCCCGATCAATTGTAGACCATTCAGAGGCCCGGCCATAACGGTCTGTTTCAGTGTATGACCGACCATCAAGAACCCCATCTTCACCAGCACGATGCGCCACTGAAAGCGCGTTGAATTCGTCATGCTCCATGAGAGGCTGCCCTCGATATGCGGCGAGGGCATTCACAATGTCGCGGAACTTGTCTTTGCCGTATGTTCCGGAATAGCTTCCCCAACTCGACAAGATTACTCGTTTGGGTAGGCCCTTGACGCCAATCTTGACCTTGCTGTGGGATTTGTAGGCTGGGTCCAGATCCGCGAACGTTTCCGCCAGACCGCGCAGGATATGCGAGCGCGGATTTTCCAAGTAAGGACCGAACGTCGCCTTGGCGTTCTCAAACGTCAGTTCCGGCGGGTCGGCCACAGTGCGTTCGAAGAGCTTCTTGTCCTTGGCGCTAGCGATCCGGTCGATCTGGCAGCGATTGTAGAGCGCCTTCCAGCCCGAGGCGCGCAAGTTCTTAAGCATATCGCTGGCATGGACATATGCCCGCCCCCGCAAGACCGGCCCCACATAGGTGCCCATGATCGTACCGGCCATTTCGACAGCGGTGCAGGCGTCTTCATAAGCCTTGATCGCGGCTTCAACGTTGGCTGCCTTGCGGTCGTATTCATCGATGATGTCAAGGACGGTGCTCTGCTTGGCAATCGCGTTCATGTTCATCACGCTGCCTCCCCGAATTTGCCCGCCTCATCGCCCCAGACCGTCCAGCCGGGCCGGTTGGTGCGGCTGAAAAGCTCAATCCGGCGCGCTCGGGGCATCAACTGCTCGGCAGCCCGGTAAGCTTCTTCCGGTTTGCGGGAGTGCTCTCTGGCCTGCCCCATGATCAGCGACCGGACGGATTTCGTGGTCGTCGGCTCACCCCGCGTTCCGATCAGGATGGGTTCGTGTGCGCTGCGGAAGATGTAGCCGGTGCCGAAGGCGAGCTTGCCGTTAACCGTCGTCTTGCCCCATGCTCCGGCTGTCTTAAAGGTGAAGCCCCAAGCGGACAGAACTTCGAGCGCCTGCGGCAGCATTGGATTGGTGGCCCAGAGCCACAGGAGCGCGTCCGGTGCAGCCAAGTCGAGAACCGGCAGCGCTTTGATCTCATCAAGGCTCTGGCAGCGGTATTGCGCCTGCGCCGACTTCCCCTCGCCCTTCCCCGAACGCAGTTCGAATGTCCAAGCAGGGTCTGCCATAATCAGATCGAAGGAATGCGGGTTGATGTCGCCAAATGGCCAGTCGAACAATCTCATCACTCCCCTCCCCACATAGCCGCGCCAAGGATGAGAATGCCCGCAATGGCGATGAACCACAGAACTGCCAGGGCTCTTTGATCTTCCGTCACGGATACAGTCCTCTATCGGGGTGCGCCGTCTAAGCCGCGGCGCGGTGGATCAATCTTCGTCTATGGAGAGTTCAGGGCAGACCCATTCCGCCAGATCAGCCGCCTTGTCGCGAAGCCATTTCGCGATCTCCAGCCTGCGCTCGAACGACAGCCATCTGAGCAAGACGGGCGGTTTCTTCACGGAATGCCGCATGCTGTTTCCTCGCTTCGATAACCGCGCGCATCTCTTCGATTTCGCGGTAGTCGATCCTGTTTGCTTCTCGGTTGAAGACGGCACGGACACGCCGCCTGGTCCACGCACTGTTACGCTTACTCAGCGCCGAGTAGGCGCGTTCCAGCATGGTCTTGACGGGTTCGCGAAT
>Ga0182793_1001584_pt1 | contig 13874 bp, 12 predicted proteins | sample Passage237A_FD_130498 | JGI IMG/M metagenome (GOLD analysis project Ga0182793, IMG submission 130498) | Cellulose adapted compost microbial communities from Newby Island Compost Facility, Milpitas, CA, USA - Passage2 37A (version 2) (version 2) ... | reverse complement strand
CCGCGGTGCGGTCCTGCCTCGGTGCCCGCGTGGCCGACGTACTCTGGTCAGCGTGCGATTGCAGCGACAGGTAGTGGACTACGCGCTCCGGCGGCGGTCCCTGCTGGCGGAGGTCTATTCGGGGCGCACCGGCGTCTCGGAGGTCTGCGACGCCAATCCCTACCTGCTGCGCGCAGCGAAGTTCCACGGGAAGCCCAGTTCGGTGATGTGCCCGATCTGCCGCAAGGAACAGCTGACCCTGGTGTCGTGGGTATTCGGTGACCATCTAGGCGCCGTGTCCGGATCGGCGCGCACTGCCGAGGAGTTGGTCTTGCTGGCGTCCCGTTACGACGAGTTCTCGGTACACGTGGTGGAGGTATGCCGCACCTGCAGCTGGAATCACCTGGTCAAGTCGTATGTGTTGGGCGCGGTTCCGCCGAACGGCGGATCGCGCGGCACTCGATCGGCGCGCAAGCGTGCGCGCACGGCCAGTGAATAGCGAGGGGCGCCACGACAGGTCAGTCAATGATGTCCCCAGCGGGCATGCGGCTGATGGCGTGAGCGCACCGAGACCTGCAGGCAATCCCGGGCCCCCGGCCGATCCCGCGCCCCCGGCGCGACCCCGCGCGGCGGGGGCCCCGCCCGACGACCGGCGCACGACGCTGCTGCCGCGGGTGCCCGCGGACACCCCGCCGGAGTTGCGCGACCCGATCGACGTCGTCAAGGCGGCGCTGGACGGCACCCCGCCGCGGCGTCCGCAGCCCGCCCCACCGCCCCCGCCGCGCCGGCCACCCGGTGACGGTGGACCGCCGGGGGGTGGACGGCCGCCGGAGCCGTCTCGGCCGAGCCGGGCACGGCGGATCAACTGGAAGTGGGTGCGTCGCGGCACCTACGCCGCGATCGCGGCGTTCATCGTGCTGCCGATCATCACGTTCGGGATGGCGTATCTGATCGTCGACGTGCCCCGCCCGGGTGACATCCGCACCAATCAGGTGTCGACGATCCTGGCCAGCGACGGCAGCGAGCTCGCGAAAATCGTTCCGCCCGAGGGGAACCGGATCGATGTGAACATCGACCAGATTCCGGTGCAGGTACGCAATGCGGTGATGGCCGCCGAGGACCGCGACTTCTACTCCAATCCGGGGTTTTCGCTGACCGGGTTCGCCCGGGCGATCAAGAACAACCTGTTCGGCGGCGACCTGCAGGGCGGGTCGACGATCACCCAGCAGTACGTGAAGAACGCGCTGGTCGGCTCGGAGCGGTCCGGCATCCGCGGGCTGATCCGCAAGGCCAAGGAGCTGGTGATCTCGACGAAGATGTCCGGCGAGTGGTCCAAGGACCAGGTGTTGCAGTCGTATCTGAACATCATCTACTTCGGCCGCGGTTCCTACGGCATCGCCGCCGCGTCGAAGGCGTACTTCGACAAACCGGTCGAGCAGTTGACCGTCGCGGAGGGCGCGCTGCTGGCCGCGCTCATCCAGCAGCCGTCGGCGCTGGACCCCGCCGTCGACCCGGAGGGCGCCGAGGTGCGCTGGAACTGGGTGCTCGACGGGATGGTCGAGATCGGGGCGCTGTCGCCGAGCGAGCGCGCCGAGCAGGTCTTCCCGGCGACGGTGCCGCCGGATCTGGCGCGCGCGGCCAACCAGACCACCGGGCCCAACGGGCTGATCGAACGGCAGGTGCAGAAGGAGCTGCTGGAGCTGTTCGACATCAGCGAGAAGACGCTGAACACCGAGGGGCTGCAGATCACCACGACGATCGACCCGAAGGCGCAGGCCGCCGCGGTCGAGGCCGCCCACGAGTATCTCGAGGGCCAGGACCCCGACATGCGCACCGCGATCGTGTCGATCGATCCGAAGACCGGCGGGGTCAAGGCCTACTACGGCGGTGACGACGCCAACGGGTTCGACTTCGCGCAGGCCGGTCTGCCGACCGGGTCGTCGTTCAAGGTGTTCGCGTTGATCGCGGCCCTGGAACAGGGCATGGGGCTGGGCACCCAGATCGACAGTTCTCCGCTGGAGATCAACGGCATCAAGATCACCAACGTCGAGGGCGGCGGCTGCGGCACCTGCAATATCGCCGAGGCGCTCAAGCGGTCGCTGAACACCAGCTACTACCGGTTGATGCTCAAGCTCAAGAACGGCCCGGAGGACGTGGCCGACGCCGCGCACCGGGCCGGCATCGCCGAGAGCTTCCCCGGCGTTGAGCACACGCTGTCCGAGGACGGCAAGGGTGGCCCGCCGAACAACGGAATCGTGTTGGGCCAGTACCAGAGTCGCGTTATCGACATGGCGTCGGCATACGCCACGATCGCCGCGTCCGGGGTGTATCACAAGCCGCACTTCGTGCAGAAGGTGGTCAACTCGCAGGGCGAGGTGCTGTTCGACGCCGCCGAGCAGGACAACTCCGGCGAGCAGCGCATCGACAAGAAGGTGGCCGACAACGTCATCGCCGCGATGCAGCCGATCGCCGCGTACTCCAACGGGCATGCGCTGGCGGGCGGCCGCCCGTCCGGCGCCAAGACCGGCACCAACCAGCTGGGCGACACCGGCGCGAATCGGGACGCCTGGATGGTCGGGTTCACCCCGTCGCTGTCGACGGCGGTCTGGGTAGGCACCGTCGATGGCACGAAACCGCTTGAGAACAAGTGGGGTTCACCGATCTACGGTTCGGGTCTGCCCGCGGACATCTGGAAGGCGACGATGGACGGCGCCCTGGAGGGCACCGAGATCGAGAAGTTCCCGAAGCCGGAGGCGATCGGTGGCTGGGCGGGTGTCCCGCAGGCGCCGCCTCCGCCGCCGTCGTCGACCGAGCCACCACCGCCTCCGCCGCCGTCGGAGACGGTGATCCAGCCGACGCTGGAAATCGCTCCGGGACTGACGATTCCGTGGGGTCCGCCGACGACCGTGACGGTCCCGCCCACGCCCGCTCCCCCCGCACCGGGCAATCCCGCCCCGGGTCCTGAGGGAGTGCCGCCTCCACCGGGCGCCCCGGGGGCACCGGTGGCGCCGGCCGTGCCGGGTGTGCCGGGTGGCCAAGCGCCGGGACTACCGCCGGCCCCGTGACCGAGCAGACCGAGCCCGAGCCGCCCGCCCCGTCGGTCGTTTCGCCGGCCCGGCGGGCGCGAGATCGGCGCAGCCTGGACGACCGGGACCTGCCGAGCCGCACGGACGCGATCGGCGCGGCGCTGTCGGAGACGATCGGCGGCCCGGTCGGGCGACACGCGCTGATCGGGCGGCAGCGGTTCATGACGCCGCTGCGGGTGATGCTGATCGTCGCGCTGGTGTTCCTGTCGCTGGGGTATGCGACCAAGGCGGCCTGTCTGCAGACGACGGGGACGGGCCCGGCCGATCAGCGGGTAGGCAACTGGGCCAACCAGCGGGCGTACTACCAGCTGTGCTACTCCGACACGGTTCCGCTGTACACCGCGGAACTGCTCAATCTCGGGAAGTTCCCGTACAAGTCGAGCTGGATCGAGAAGGACGCCACCGGCGAGCCGCACGTCCAGTACGACGGCAGCCCCGCGGTGCGGTACATGGAGTATCCGGTGCTGACCGGGCTGTACCAGTACGCGTCGATGACGCTGGCCAAGACGTACACCGCGGTGACGAAGCTGCTGAACGCTCCGGTGATCGCCGAGGTGGTGATGTTCTTCAACATCGCCGCGTTCGGGTTGGCGTTGGCGTGGCTGGCGACGGTGTGGGCGAGCTCGCAGTTGGCCGGGCCGCGGCGGATCTGGGACGCGGCGTTGGTGGCGGCCTCGCCGATCCTGATCTTCCAGGTCTTCACCAACTTCGATGCGCTGGCAACGGCTTTCGCGACCGGTGCGCTGCTGGCGTGGGCGCGACGAAGACCGGTGCTGGCCGGCGTGCTGATCGGCTTGGGCGTGGCGGCCAAGCTCTACCCGGTGCTGCTGTTGGGTCCGCTGGCGGTGCTGGCGGTGCGCACCGGCAGGTTGCGCGAGGTGGGCAAGACCGCCGCCGCGACATTCGTCGCGTGGCTGTTGGTGAACCTGCCGATCATGGTGTTGTTCCCGCGGGGGTGGTCGGAGTTCTTCCGGCTCAACACTCGGCGCGGTGACGACATGGATTCGATCTACAACGTGGTGAAGTCGTTCACCGGCTGGCGCGGGTTCGACCCCGACCTGGGATTCTGGGAGCCACCGACGGTACTCAACACCGTGACCGCGATCCTGTTCCTATCCTGTTGCGTCGCAATCGCTTACATCGCGTTGACCGCGAAGCAGCGACCGCGGGTGGCGCAGCTGGTGTTCCTGGTGGTGGCGGCGTTCCTGTTGACGAACAAGGTGTGGAGCCCGCAGTTCTCGCTGTGGCTGGTGCCGCTGGCGGTGCTGGCGCTGCCGCACCGGCGGATCCTGCTGGCATGGATGACGATCGACGCGCTGGTGTGGGTGCCGCGGATGCTCTACCTGTACGGCGAGGCGAACAAGGGGCTGCCGGAGCAGCCGTTCACGGTGATGGTGCTGCTGCGCGATCTCGTGGTGATCGGGCTGTGCGTGCTGGTGATCCGGCAGATCTACCGGCCGCACGAGGACCTGGTGCGGCGCGGCGGCGAGGTCGACGATCCGGCGGGTGGGGTGTTCGACCGCGCGCCGGATGCACCGCCGTCCCGGCTGCCGGACTGGCTGCGCCCGGACCGGGGCCGGGTGCAGGTGACGCCCGCCGAGCCGGCTCGGGTGTGAGCCCAGCGACGCGAAGCGGCCCGCAAGCGTCGTCACAGTTCACCACCGGCGGGCGGTGCGATTTCGCAGTTCAGCAGGCTTTCAGGTAACCTGGCTCGGTTGCCGACGCAGGTAACCCTCCTGCCACGGATAGGCCGTGGCCGATCAGCCCATAGGAGGTGATGAGGTTCTCATGCGTCCATACGAAATCATGGTCATTCTCGACCCCACCCTCGACGAGCGCACCGTCGCCCCGTCGCTGGAGACGTTCCTGAACGTCATCCGCAAGGACGGCGGGACCGTCGAGAAGGTCGATATCTGGGGCCGTCGCCGGCTGGCGTACGAAATCAAGAAGCACGCCGAGGGCATCTACGCCGTCATCGATGTGAAGGCCAACCCGGCCACCGTGACCGAGCTGGACCGCCAGCTCAGCCTGAACGAGTCCGTGCTGCGGACCAAGGTGCTGCGGACCGACAAGCACTAAAGGGTGCCGGTCGTCGGAGTCCCTGCGTAGGCTCGCCTGCGACTGACTTCGCGCACACCGCCAAATCCCAGGAGGAACTCGTGGCTGGTGACACCATCATCACCGTCGTCGGAAACCTGACCGCCGACCCCGAACTGCGCTTCACCCCGTCGGGTGCGGCGGTCGCCAACTTCACGGTGGCGTCCACCCCGCGGATCTACGACCGCCAGACCGGCGAGTGGAAGGACGGCGAGGCGCTGTTCCTGCGGTGCAACATCTGGCGCGAGGCCGCCGAAAACGTGGCCGAAAGCCTCACCCGCGGCGCGCGGGTGATCGTGCAGGGCAGGCTCAAGCAGCGGTCGTTCGAGACCCGCGAGGGCGAGAAGCGCACCGTCGTCGAGCTGGAGGTCGACGAGATCGGCCCGTCGCTGCGTTACGCCACCGCCAAGGTCAACAAGGCGACCCGCAGCGGCAGCGGTGGCGGTGGCTTCGGCAGCGGCGCACCGCGCGGCGGTGAGCCCAAGCCGGCGGACGATCCCTGGGGCAGCGCGCCCGCGACGGGTTCGTTCAGCGGCGCCGACGACGAACCGCCCTTCTGACTCACAACTGACCAGCGATACCAGAAAGAAAGACACTCATGGCCAAGTCCAACAAGAGGCGGCCGGCACCCGAGAAGCCGGTCAAGACCCGCAAGTGCGTGTTCTGCTCGAAGAAGGGGCAGAAGATCGACTACAAGGACACCGCGCTGCTGCGCACCTACATCAGCGAGCGGGGCAAGATCCGCGCTCGCCGCGTGACCGGGAACTGCGTGCAGCACCAGCGCGACATCGCGACCGCGGTGAAGAACGCCCGCGAGGTGGCGCTGCTGCCGTTCACCTCATCGACGCGCTAGTAAGAGGACGACTACCGATGAAACTGATTCTGACCGCCGAGGTGGAGCACCTGGGCACCTCCGGCGACATCGTCGAGGTGAAGGACGGCTACGGCCGCAACTACCTGCTGCCGCGCGGGCTCGCGGTGGTGGCGTCGCGGGGCGCGGAGCGTCAGGCCGAGGAGATCCGGCGGGCGCGCGAGGCCAAGGCCATCCAGGGTCTCGAGCACGCCAGGGAACTCAAGTCGGCGATCGAGGGTCTGGGCCCGATCGAGTTGCCCGTGAAGGCCCACGCGGAGACCGGCAAGCTGTTCGGCTCGGTCACTGGCGCCGACGTCGCCGGTGCGATCAAGAAGGCCGGCGGGCCCAACCTCGACAAGCGCACGATCGAGCTGCCGAAGGCGCACATCAAGTCGGTGGGCACGCATCAGGTGACGGTGAAGCTGCACCCGGAGGTGACCGCCGCGGTGTCGCTGAACGTCGTCGCCGGTTAGCCACGCCACGTTAGTACGGCCGGGTGAAGACATGATCGATCTTCACCCGGCCGTTGCTATGCGCGCTGGCGAACTTTGCGCGGTAATTCCCCCGCAGCGAAGCTAACCGGGTGTTAACCTACGCCCCCCTGCGCGCAATACAACACGCCCGAGATCGCAACCCGGCCCGACACGCCGACGCAGTTGTCATCCACAAGATCGTCCGGGGTTTAGGGTGCGGCTATCTGCACAAACGTCCCAGACGAACTTGTTCATACACAGGTTTTCCCCAACGCCTCAACACCGCTGTCCCTAGATATCCACACGCCATCCACAACTCCATGAACAGGCCCACTTTCGGAGGCTCCCAGCAACGTCTAGCGTTGGCCGTCGCGAGGGGAGTTCCGGCAGCCGAATGGGGTGGCTGTCGGGGGTACGGCCTACAGTCGCGACAACAGAAATCGAACGCACATTCGATGTCGATGAGGGGAGGTGTCAGCGCGTCGTGGCTGTAGTCGACGATCTCGGTCATTCGGGTTTCGACGCTCCACCCCCCAACGAGGATTTCGGCCGCCAGCCGCCCCAGGACACCGCCGCCGAGCAGGCGGTCCTGGGCGGGATGCTGTTGAGCAAGGACGCCATCGCCGACGTGCTCGAGCGGCTGCGCCCGGGCGATTTCTACCGGCCCGCCCACCAGAACATCTACGACGCCATCCTGGACCTGTACGGCCGCGGCGAGCCCGCCGATGCGGTGACCGTCGCCGCCGAGTTGGACCGCCGCGGACTGCTGCGCCGCATCGGTGGCGCCCCGTATCTGCACACGCTGATCTCCACCGTGCCAACCGCCGCCAATGCCGGCTACTACGCGGGCATCGTGGCGGAGAAGGCGCTGCTGCGCCGGCTCGTGGAGGCCGGCACCCGGGTGGTGCAGTACGGCTATGCCGGGGCCGAGGGGGCCGACGTCGCCGAGATCGTCGATCGCGCGCAGGCGGAGATCTACGACGTCACCGAGGGCCGCACGTCCGAGGATTTCGTCGCGCTCGAGGACCTGCTGCAGCCGACGATGGACGAGATCGACGCGATCGCGTCGCAGGGCGGGCTGGCGCGCGGCGTGCCCACCGGCTTCCACGAACTCGACGAGGTGACCAACGGGCTGCACCCGGGCCAGATGATCGTGGTCGCGGCCCGACCTGGGGTGGGCAAATCGACCCTGGGATTAGATTTTTTGCGGTCGTGCTCGATCAAGCACCGGATGACCAGCGTCATCTTCTCGTTGGAGATGAGCAAGTCCGAGATCGTCATGCGACTGCTGTCGGCGGAGGCGAAGATCAAGCTGTCCGATATGCGCTCGGGCCGGATGAGCGATGACGACTGGACCCGACTCGCCCGGCGCATGAGCGAGATCAGCGAAGCGCCGTTGTTTATCGACGACTCGCCCAACATGATGATGATGGAGATCCGGGCGAAGGCGCGCCGGCTCAAGCAGAAGCACGATCTGAGGCTGATCGTCATCGACTACCTGCAGCTGATGACGTCGGGTAAGAAGGTCGAGTCGCGCCAGCAGGAAGTGTCCGAATTCTCAAGGCAACTAAAGCTTTTGGCGAAGGAACTCGAGGTTCCCGTGGTCGCGATGAGTCAGCTCAACCGTGGTCCGGAACAACGCACCGACAAGAAACCGATGCTGGCCGATCTGAGGGAATCGGGGGCGATCGAGCAGGACAGCGACCTGGTGATCCTGTTGCACCGGCCCGACGCCTTCGAGCGCGACGATCCGCGCGGGGGCGAAGCGGACTTGATCTTGGCCAAGCATCGTAACGGTCCGACCAAGACGATTACCGTTGCGCACCAACTGCATCTGTCGCGCTTCGCGAATATGGCCAAGCAGTAGCGGCCTCTGCCGGCGCTGACTGGCGGCGGCTCCGACCGCCCCGCGTCAGCGCTTGCGAGCGCTCCGCCGGCCGCGCTTGGCGGTAGTGGTCCCGCTGACGCTCAGGTGGTCGATGATCAGCTGTGCCATGGCGTGGCGTTGCGGCTCAGTCGGCAGGGTGACTTCGGTGACCATCTGGCCCACCATCAGTCCCAGCGGCGCCGCCCACAGCAGGTCGGCGATTGCGGTCGAGTGGGGGGAGCCAGGACCGATGAGCGCGGCGATGCGTTCGAGCCCCGGCTGGAGGGCGAGGAGTTGCTCCGTGCCGAGCTTGGCGCGCAGCGATCTGGTCGCGATCAGGATCTCCATCGCGGTGAGGCTCGCGGGGTTGAGAAAGACCCTCCAGGCGGCTTCGGTGAGCGCCCGCAGGCGATCCTCGGAATCCTCGATGCCCTCGACTTCGTCGGCGAGTTCGTTGATCGCGGTGGCCAAGGTGGTGACCGCGTGGTCGATGACGGCGGTCAGGAGGCCGTCCCGGTCGCCGAAGTGGTATTGCACGACCCCGGTGCTGACACCGGCGCGCTCGATGATGTGCCGGGTGCTGGCCGCGGAGAAGCCTTCCTCGCGTATGCATCGAATGGTTTCCTCGATGACCAGTTCCCGGGTGCGGTCGGCGCGCTGCTGGCCCTTGCGGCGGTTTCGGCGCGGCTGGGAGCCGCGGCTTCGCTTGACTGTCATCGGACCGGGGTGTTCACGAGCCGCACACGCCGATCGTATTCGTGACCGGCGTCGAAGGGATTTGTGAACTCCTCACGATCTGGAAAAGCTATCGATCGTTATAACATCACATGTGCTATAAAATTTGGGTCATCGGATCACCGCGCCCACTCAATGCGGAGGCCAGCGCTCATGACGGAAACGATCAAGCACAGCAACGCAGGTGAGGCGGGCGCGCGGCGCGGGTTCTCCTCGCTGCAGAAGTCACTCTTCGCGGTGCTCGCCTTCTTCTTCGTGATTCAGCCGGTGTTCTGGTACCTCGAGACCCGCGTCGGGGTTCCGCAGCCCGTCGCCTCGACGGTGGTGGTGCTCCTCGTGGTCGGTTGTTTCGTGACGGCGCTCGCGCTGCCCTGGCTGCGAGTCGGAGACCGCCGGGACTGGACGCGCGCCGACCGGCTCGGCGCGATGGTGATCGTGTGGGTCTTCATCGCACTCATTCCCCGCTTCATCTGGGAACTACCTTGGCTGCTGTTCTTCGACCAGATCGTCGAGGGCGTCGAGAACGGGTCGCTGTGGACCTACATGTGGGCGCCGATCCTGCTCGGTGGCGATGCGCGCTACCTGACCGGCGACCCCCTGATCGTCTGCATGGAGTGGATCGCGTTGTTCGTGGGGGTCTTCGAGGCCTACGCGCTGGTCCAGTTCTTCCGGAACGGCAGGCGGTTCACCAGCAATCAGTTGTCGCTGATCATGGCCGGCATGATCGTCGAGGTGACGCTGCCCGCCGTCTACTTCGGCACCGAGATCGCGAACAATCTGGAAAGTACGGCCTCCCCGGTGGAGATGTGGGTGAAGTTCGTTCTCATCAACGTGCTTTGGTGCACCATGCCGCTAGTCACCTACTTCTGGGGCGTGCGCAGGCTCGTCAACAACGACCTGCAGGTGCGGTTCTGAGGTGGTGCGGCGCCGGGCCGCGACGACGGCGACCGGCAGCGTGACGGCGAACGGAACGAGGCTGATCGCCACCCCGAACGCGAGGTGGGGGTCTTCGAGGGTGACGGCGTCCCAACTCGGACCCAGGAACTGCGCGGTCACCTGGAAGGCCCAATGGAACCCGATGGTGCTCCACAGATCCGCGGTGGCCCAGCGCAGTATGCCCAGGGCGGCGCCGAAGGTGAACAGCAGCACGACCCGGTCGAGCGAGGTGGCCGCCCCGATCGCGACGGCCCACAGCGTGAACAGCCCGGCCTGGGCCGGCACGGTTGCGATGGGCGGGCACCGCTCGGCGAGGTTCGCGTAGAAGTAGCCGCGGAAGATCAGTTCCTCCGGCAGCGCTTCATAGAGCAGCACCAACACGGCGAGCGCGGCGAGCTCGACAAGGACGCTGCCGATCGGCTGGCGCACCGCCAGGTGGGCCCAACCCAGCGCGACGACCACCCAGCCGGCGCCGGCCGCCGGCACCGCCCAGCACAGCACGCCGAGCACCAGCGGCCGCCAGCCGGTGCGCGGTGAGGTGAGCCGCAGACCGGAGAACGGCGCCCGGTCGAGCAGTCGGCGCGCGAAGACGATCAGCGGCACCGCCAACGCCGTTGCACCGACCGCGCGCACCACGTGGGCGGCGCGGCTGTAGTCCGCGCCGAGGATCGCGGCGACCCCGATCGACAGCAGCATCCAGATCGCGGTCACTGAAACGAACACCGCGGTCAGCCGCACGACAGGCGGTGCTCGGCCGGCCCCGCTTACGCGTGACGCAGGCATCGGCCGCCACCATACCGGCGACGGCGGCGGGAACCGCACGACAACGACCCGGCCGCCCGCCGGCGGGCGATAACCTCTCAGCGATGCTGCAATCCGAGACGGGAAGTGCTTCATGACGGTGACTGGCGAGCGTCCGGCGATCCGGCTCGAGGATGTCGACTTCAATCGGCGCGATTTCCCCGATCGGCCGTTGCGCCCGATCCCACCCGGCCGCGACAACTTCGCCCCGCAGTGGCGCCAGATGCGCCAGTTCATGTTCGGCGAGTGGATCGACATCGACAAGGAGGTCGAACCCAACGACCTCACCCGCTGGCGCGACGACTACTTCTGGCAGCGCGACGAACTGATGATCGGCGTCGTCGACATGTTCGAGCGTCTCGGCCACGAGACGTCCCGCGCCCTGTTCGAGCAGGCGCTGACCCGCGGCATCGATACCCTCGACGACCCGCCGCAGGAACTCGTCGACCTCTTCGCACACCTCGACAACCTGCCGAACCAGTTCGACCTCGTCGCCGCGGAGCGCGGCCGCATGCTCGCGATGTCGTCCACCATGGCCGCGACCACGATCATCCGTGGCTGGGCACTCTACGAGACGGCGATGACCGGCGACATCTCCGCGGCCACCGGCGCCACCGGCCGGTTCGCCGACGACGGCCCCCGCCGCTTCATCGAGACCGCGCGGGTGTTCGCGCAGTTCACCCTGCCGGACATCTTCGACCGGTGGTCGGAGGCCTTCCAGGACGTGGTGCGGGTACGCCTGATGCACGCGCTGGCCAGCACCGGCCTGCGCCGCAAGTGGGGCGACGAGCTCTACCTGAAGTACGGCGAACCCATCCCGACGACATCGCTGCTGGGCTTCGGCAGCGGCATGCTACTCGGCCGCCTCGTCGACCACGGCTTCGGCCGCAAGCTCACCCCGCGGCAGCTCGAGGATCTCGCCGAGTACTCCATCTACTCCGGACAGCTCTGGGGCGCGTCCGAGCGATTGCGGGCCAAGGACGGCCTGGAGCTCATCAAGTCGCTCAACTACGTCCTGGCCCGCGGCGGCAACCCGTCACCCTGGCGGGCCGAACTCGTCGAAGCCATCGCCGGCCCCGAGCACCTGGAAACCCTTACCGACGCGCTGCCCGACCCGATCCGCAAGCTGATCGCGCGCTACGCCTACACCATCACCGCGACCCTCGCGATGGCGTCGGCCGGCGTCGTGTTCGGCCACGAGCAGATCGAGGCGATGGTGGCCGGCACCACCTATGAGAAGCTCGGCTACAACTTCGAACGCCGGGTGCGACTCTTCCGGGAGTTCACCAAGCTCAACGTCCGCATCGCCATGCTGGCCGACGCCCTCCCGTGGTCGAACCCCATCCGCGAGCGCCGCAAGAAGCGCGGTGCGGCCGCCCGCGAACGCATCGCGATGCTCAACAGGATCGCCGCCGGCCGGCGCATCCCGCTGACCTACACCCACCACGACCAGTCGACGAAGGGTGAGGGATTCACCGGCTAGCCGACGAGTGGACATCGCTGGGGTCTGTTCGTAACCTGTCCGAGACTCTCCGCGATTTTCGACCGCCGCCACAGCGAAGGAACGAAACGATCCGTATGACCGAGGTGCGCTTTACACTTCGGCGAACGGTATGCGGGTGCGTGGCTGCTGTTCTCGTGTCGGTCATGACGATGGCCTTCGGGCACGCCGACCCCGCCGCCGACGCACTGGCCAAGGTCAACGAGCTCTCCCGGCAGGCGCTGCAGACCCGCGAGGCCGTCACCGCGGCCCAACGCGAGGTCGACGCCGCGCTCGCGGAGCAGGCCGCGGCCGAACAACGCCCCCGTGCTGACCTGGCCGCCCTCGCGCCCCCCGCCGCCGCGCCCGCGCCCCACCAGCCCCCCGTCGACCGGTTGCCCGCGGCCCGCTACATGGGCGGTCGCACCGGCCAGTTCGCCGCGGTGCTCACCGCCACCTCACCCCAGCAGTTGCTCGACCGGCTGACGCTGGAGCGGATGGTGGGCGCCGGGATGGCTGCCCAGATGGCGGCTTATCGCGCCGCCAGCGATCGGGCGGCCGCCGCCGCCCAGGCCTCCGAGAAATCCGCCGTCGATGCCCGCGCCAAGGCGGAGCGCGCCGCGGCGGTGAAGGCCGAACTGCAGGCCAAGTGGCAGGAACTGCTGCGGCAGATCGCCGAGGCCGAGGCGCAGTACGCGGCGTTGACGCCCGAACAGCAGGCGGCGATCGACAACGCACCGCCGCCCCCGCCGCCGCCCGCCGAGCCTGCGCCGGCCGACCCGGCGATCGTCGCGATGCCCGGCCCGCCCCCGCCCGTCGGGGATCAGGCCCAGCTCGCCGCGGCGATGGCCCCGATCCCCGACGCGCTGGCCCCGCTGCCCGAGGCGCTGCCGGTCGGTGTGGCGTCCGAGGCCGGACTGCAGCCCAACACCGTCATGGCCGCGCGCGCGATCAGTCTGCAGTTTCCTCAGATCCGCACCATCGACGGGGTTCGGCCGGACTCCAAACCGTGGCATCCGCGGGGCCTGGCCATCGACGTGATGATTCCCAACCCCAACAGTCCCGAGGGCATCGCGCTCGGCGACGCTATTCGCGACTTCATGCTGAGCAACGCCGGCCGCTTCGGGCTGCAGGACGTCATCTGGCGCGGCACCTACTACACGCCGGCTGGTCCGCAGGCCGGCGGGTACGGCCACTACGACCACGTGCACGTGACGACGCTGCCGAGTCGCTAGCCGACGCCCGGCCCGGTTGTGAATCTGGCGACGCGACACGCCGTCCGAGCGTCGTCGGTTTCACAATCCGGTGAACACCGCCAAATCGGTTGCAGCGCCGGCGGTTAGTCGCCGAAGAACGGCAGCGGCGTGTCGTACGGGCCGTAGCTGCGCGGCGGCGAGACCTGCGGAGGGGCCGCGTCGATCGCGATATGGCCGCGCTTCTGGCAGATGGTCGCACTGCCACCGTTGCTGCAGATGCGCCCGTCGGTCGCGGACGCGACGGGTGCCGCCGGCGGCGCAGCGGCGATCACACCGCTGACGAGCACCCCTACGACTAGTCGAAGCATGGT
>Ga0182793_1001583_pt1 | contig 13879 bp, 13 predicted proteins | sample Passage237A_FD_130498 | JGI IMG/M metagenome (GOLD analysis project Ga0182793, IMG submission 130498) | Cellulose adapted compost microbial communities from Newby Island Compost Facility, Milpitas, CA, USA - Passage2 37A (version 2) (version 2) ... | reverse complement strand
GAGGCGCCAGCCGAGCCAATCGGACAGGACCCCGGAAATGACGCGGCCGGCCATGCCGCCGATGGCCGTGCCGCCGATATAGAGGCCCATGGAGAAGCCCAGGGCCTCGGGATCCATCTCCTCGGAGAGATAGACCATGGCGACGGCGGGAATGCCGCTGAGGCTGACGCCCATCAGCGTGCGCAGGGCCAGCAGCTGCCACCAGGACTGGGCGAAGGGCAAGGCCATGCCCAGAAGGGCGGTGAGGGCGAGGCCGCCGACGATGAGGCGGCGGCGCCCGAGCCGGTCGGCCAGCCAGCTCGCCGGGATGAGGGCGACGGCCATGGTGCCGGTGGTGGCCGACAGGGCGAGGGAGGCGGCGCCGGCGTCGCGCACCCAGTATTCGGCGAACATGGGCAGCAGCGGCTGCACCGAATAGAGCGAGGCGAAGACCGAGAAGGCGGCGAGGAAGAAGGCGATGTTGACCCGGAGGAACTCCGGGGTGCCCCGGCGGATGGCCGGCGCGGCGCTCAACTCACAGCGCCCCGATCTGGTTCTGCAGATCGCGCACGAAGCTGTCGAGATTGAGCTGGCGGCGGCGGTCGAGCCGGGCGGAGGCGAGGATGGCGCGGACCCGGGCCACCGATTCCTCGAGGTCGCGGTTGACGATGACGTAGTCGTACTCGCCGTAATGGTCCATCTCGATGCGGGCGTTCTTCAGGCGCTTCTCGATGGTGCCGACGCTGTCCTGGGCGCGGCGCTCCAGCCGGGCGCGCAATTCCTTGATGGAGGGCGGCAGGATGAAGACCGTGACCATGTCGGGCCGGCACTTCTCGTAGAGCTGCAGGGTGCCCTGGTAGTCGATGTCGAAGAGGATGTCGTTGCCGGCGGCGAGCTGCTCTTCGACCTGGGCGCGCGGCGTGCCGTAGAAATTGCCGTGGACCTCGGCGGATTCGAGCAATTCGCCGTCATGGCGCATGCGCTCGAAGGTGGGCACATCCACGAAGTGATAGTGCTTGCCGTGAACCTCGTCGGTGCGGCGGGCGCGGGTGGTCACCGAGACCGACAGCCTGATATTGGGATCGGCGCCGAACAGCGAGCGGGAGATGGAGGATTTTCCGGCTCCCGATGGCGACGCAATCACCAGCATGACGCCGCGGCGCTGAAATTCCATGGAAGCACTCTATTCGATGTTCTGAACCTGCTCGCGTAGTTGATCGATCACCACCTTGAGGTCAAGACCGATGGCGGTCAGCTCCACCGCGTTCGACTTGGAACACAGCGTATTGGCCTCGCGATTGAACTCCTGGGCGAGGAAGTCGAGCCGGCGGCCGACGGGGCCGCCCTCGGCCAGGAGCTGGCGGGCGGCATCGACATGGGCGGACAGGCGATCCAGCTCCTCCCGGATGTCGGCGCGGGTGGCGAGCAGCAGCACCTCCTGGGCCAGACGGTCGGGATCGAGGGCGACGTCGCGGGCGAGCACGGCCAGCTGCTCGCGCAGCCGCGCATCGATGGCGGCGCGGGAGCGGGCGGGATGATCGGCGGCCCGGCGCGCCAGGCCGGCAATGGTCTCGACATGCGCGAGGAGGACGGCGGCGATGCGGGCGCCCTCCTCGCGGCGGGCGGCCTGAAGCCGGCCGATGGCCTCTGTGGCACAGGCCAGCAGCAGCTCGACCACGGCCTCCTCGTCGTCCGCGCCCAGCCCCTCGTCGAGCTCCAGCACCCCCGGCAGGGCGAGGATGCCGTCGAGGCGCGGCGGGGCGGCGGCCACGCGGCCGGCGAGCCGGTCCAACGCGGCCAGCACGGCATCGAGCGCCTGGCTGTTGAGCCGCACGCCCTGCCCCGCCCCGTCCCGCCCGATGGTGGCGACGAGGGTGACGGAGCCGCGGGTGAGCGCGGCGGCGAGTGCCTGGCGCAGCGGAATCTCCGCCGCCTCGAGGCCGGGCGCGAGGCGCAGGCGCAGATCGAGCCCGCGGCCGTTGACGGATTTGAGCTCGACCCGGGCGCGCAGCGCGCCGGCGGCCCGTTCGGCACGGGCATAGCCGGTCATGCTGGCGACGGGGCCGGTCACTGGCCGGCTTCCCCGGCGTCCTCGCCCTCTGCGGCCTCCTGGGCTTCCTCGGCCTCCAGCGCCCGGCGCGCCGCTTCGGCCTCCGCCTCGGCCTGCGCCGCCGCCTCGGCGGCTATCTCGCGGTAGCGGGCCACGTTCTGCTGGTGCTCGGCATAGGTCTCGGCGAAGACATGGCCTTCGCGGGGGGTGGCGCCCTTGGCCACGAAATACAGATAGTCGTGGGTGTCGGGATTGGCGACGGCGCGCAGGGAATCGATGCCCGGATTGGCGATGGGCGTGGGCGGCAGACGGTCGATCTGATAGGTGTTGTAGGGCGTCTGCGCCTCGATCTCGGAGCGGCGGATGCCGCGGTCGAGCGTGCTCTGCCCCAGGGTGATGCCGTAGATGATGGTGGGATCGGACTGCAGGCGCATGCCCTGGCGCAGGCGGTTGACGAAGACGGCGGCGACCTGCGGCCGCTCCTCGGCCACGCCGGTCTCCTTCTCGACGATGGAGGCGAGGATCAGCAGCTCGGCCGGCGATTCCAGCGGCAGATCGGGCACCCGCGCCTCCCAGACCTCGGCCAGCGCCTGGGTCATGGCGAGCTGCATCTTGTCGAGCACCGACTGGCGCGTGTCGCCGGGCGTATAGTCGTAGCTGCCAGGCAGGATCGAGCCTTCCGGCGGCAGGCTGGGCACCTCGCCGGTGAGGTCGGTGACGGCGCTGAGGCGCTGGATCACCTGCCAGGAGGTCCAGCCCTCGGGGATGGTGACGGCGTAGCGGATGGGGTTGCCCTCGGTCAGCTCGCGCAGGATGTCGGCCATGCTGGCGCCGGCCGGAATGCTGAAATCGCCGGCCTTGACCACCGTATTGTCCTCCACCCGGCTGCCGAACTGGCTGAAGATGAGGGAATTGGTGATGAAGCCCTGCTCCTCGAGCCGGTTGGCGGTGGTGCTGAGCGTGTTGCCCGATTCGACGCGGAAGACGCGCTCCTCGGTGGTGGGGCCGGCGCCATAATATTGCGAGGCGACGTAGAGGAAGCCCCCGCCGATGACGACCAGGCCGATGACCAGCAGGGTCAGCAGGCCGTTGAGAATGTCGATCAGGGCGTTGCCCGAGCGGCGCCGGCGCCGGTTTCTGCGTTCAGCCATCGGTTTCAGTCATCCTCTGGGCATCCTGGCGGTTGGGTCCGCCGGAGCTTTTCGCGCGAATTTCGTGCCGGAGTGTGGCAAAGCGCCGGCATTGTTCGCATGGCCGGCGCCAAAGACAAGGGGGCCGTCACGCCTCGGCGGCGGGAGGCCCACAGATCATGTGGACAGTTGCGGGATATTGGGGGTTCGAGTCGATCTTCTTTTTGGGGGGCGCAATTCGGCGCCGTCGAGGAGCCGGCCCTCCACACCCGACCAGCCATTCGAGCGTAGCTCTCATGGCCTTGTTGCCTCAAATCGGTCCACCGGACCGATTTGCCCTGCGGGACGGCTCGAAGCGCCACAAGGGGGAGGGAGACGATGAACATTGCCGTCTCGGTCTTTCCGCCTGCCCCGCTGGCGCGGGAACGGGCGGTGCGCTTCGGAAAGGAGAATCAGGCGACCTTGCGCATGACCAGGGTGGCGTTGGTGCCGCCGAAGCCGAAGCTGTTGGAGAGCGCCACGTCGATCTGCCTGGGGATGGCCTTGTGGGGCACCAGGTTGATCGGCGTCTCGACCGAAGGATTGTCGAGATTGAGGGTGGGCGGGGCCATGCCGTCGCGCATCGCCAGCAGGCAGAAGATGGCCTCGACGGAGCCGGCGGCGCCGAGCAGGTGGCCGACGGCCGACTTGGTGGAGCTCATCACCGCCTTTTCGGCGGCCGCGCCCAGGACGCGGGTGACCGCGCCCAGCTCGATCTCGTCGCCCAGCGGCGTCGAGGTGCCGTGGGCATTGATGTAGTCGATCTCGTCCGGCGCGATGCCGGCGCGCTTGATGGCCGCGCTCATGGCGCGGAAGCCGCCATCGCCATCGGGCGAGGGCGCGGTGATGTGATAGGCATCGCCCGACAGGCCGTAGCCGATCACCTCGCCATAGATCCTGGCGCCGCGGGCCCTTGCCCGCTCGTAATCCTCCAGCACGACGATGCCGGCGCCCTCGCCCATGACGAAGCCGTCGCGGTCCCTGTCATAGGGGCGGGACGCGGCGACCGGATCGTCGTTGAAGGCGGTGGACAGCGCCCGGGCGGCCGAGAAGCCGGCCAGCGAGAGGCGGTTGACGCAGCTTTCGGTGCCGCCGGCCACCATGACGTCGGCATCGCCCAGGGCGATGAGCCGGGCGGCGTCGCCGATGGCGTGGGCGCCGGTGGAGCAGGCGGTGACGACCGAATGATTGGGGCCCTTGAGCCCGAAGCGGATGGACACCTGCCCGGAGGCCAGGTTGATGAGGCGGCCGGGAATGAAGAAGGGGCTGATGCGACGCGGCCCCTTTTCGTGCAGCGTCACCGAGGCATCGTAGATGCCGCCGACGCCGCCGATGCCCGAGCCGATCAGGACGCCGGTGCGCTCCTGCTCCTGCTGGGTACGGGGCTCGACGCCCGCATCCTGGATGGCCTGCGTCGCCGCCGCCATGGCGTAGACGATGAAGGGATCGACCTTGCGCTGCTCCTTCACCTCCATCCACTCGTCGGGATTATACTTGCCTTCGGCATAGGCCCCGAGCGGGATGCGGTGGGCGATCTGGCAGGCGATGTCGTCGACCTCGAAGTCGTCGATGCGCCTGGCACCGCTCCTGCCCGCGAGAATATTGGCCCAGGTGGCCTCAACCCCGCAGCCAAGAGGCGTGACAAGCCCCAGCCCGGTTACGACGACACGGCGCAATTCCATGGTCAGCAGCCTGGTCCCGACCTAGCTGGTGGCCTTGGTCAGGAAGGCGACGGCATCGCCGAAGGTCTGGATGGACTCGGCGGCGTCGTCGGGGATCTCGACCGAGAATTCCTCCTCGAAAGCCATCACCAGCTCGACCTGATCCAGCGAATCGGCACCCAGATCATCGATGAAGCTGGCCTTTTCGGTGACCTTCTCGGCATCCACATTGAGGTGTTCCACAACGATCTTGCGGACCCGATCAGCGACATCGCTCATATTTGACTTCCCTTTTTAGAAATCGAGGTTTCGTTTCGCTTCTTATTGGCGCACAGCCAATTCATCAAGTTTCGTTCGGCTTGCACAGCGGCCAATGTAAGCGGCCTGAGGAGCACTCGCAAGGCGGGCCGGCAAGGGTAAACGCGGCGCGACGTAACACGTTTCATCCGCCATAGCCAGCCGCGTCAATCCCGGTTTCCAAGGGTTTCGACCCGGCAATGCCCGCCTCCCGTCCCGGGGAAACGGCAGTTCCCGCCGCGCGGGAACGACTCCGCGGACCGCGTGACCGGCGGGGCCGCCAGGCGGCCCGGGCCGACCGGCGCGCCGGTCAGATCATCGCCATGCCGCCGTTGACGTTGAGGGTGTGGCCGGTGATGTAGGCGGCGGCGTCGCTGGCGAGGAACACGGCGCAGGCGGCGACCTCGGCGGCGGTGCCGAGCCGGCCCGCCGGGATGGTGGAGAGGATGGAATCGCGCTGCTTGTCGTTGAGCTCGTCGGTCATGGCCGAGGCGATGAAGCCGGGGGCGATGGAATTGACGGTGATGTTGCGCGAGGCGACCTCGTGGGCCAGCGCCTTGTTCATGCCGATGAGGCCGGCCTTGGAGGCGGCGTAGTTGCCCTGCCCCGGATTGCCCATGACCCCCACCACCGAGGAGATGCCGACGATGCGGCCCCAGCGCTGCTTCATCATGCCCCGCAGGACGGCGCGGTTGAGGTGGAAGGCGGCGGTGAGGTTGACGGCGATGACCTCGTCCCACTCCTCGTCCTTCATGCGCATGAACAGGTTGTCCCGCGTCATGCCGGCATTGTTGACCAGGATGTCGAGCCCGCCCAGGGCGGCCTCGGCGGCGGGCACCAGCTTGTCGACGTCATCGAGCCTGGAGAGATTGCAGGGCAGGATCGGGCAGTCGCGGCCGATCTCGCGGGCCGTGTCCTCCAGGGCGCCGACGCGGGTGCCGCTGAGCGCGACGCTGGCGCCGGCTGTGGCGAGCGCCTTGGCGATCTCGCGGCCGATGCCGCCGCTTGCGCCCGTCACCAGGGCGCGTTTGCCAGTCAGATCAAACATTTGGTCCTCCTCCGCGAGGATCTGAATTCAAGGGCCTGAGAAACCGGTTCAGGCGCTCAGGCGGTAAGTTGCGCCACGAAGGCGTCGATGTCGGCGGGCGTGCCGACCGCCTGGGCGGCGGCCTCGGGCGCGATGCGCCTGGCGAGCCCGGTCAGCACCTTGCCGGTGCCGAGCTCGACCAGGGTGTCCACCCCGCCCGCGGTGGTCAGCCAGGTGACGCTCTCGGTCCAGCGGACGACGCCGGTGACCTGCTCGACCAGGCGCCGGCGGATCTCGTCCGGATCGCGGATCGGGGCGGCGAGGACGTTGGCGACGAGGGGCACGACGGGCGGCCGCATCTCGACCTCGGCCAGGGCCGCGGCCATGGCGTCGGCGGCCGGCTGCATCAGCGAGCAGTGGAAGGGGGCGCTGACCGGCAGCAGCAGGGCGCGCTTGGCCCCCCTGCCCCTGGCGATCTCGACGGCCCGCTCGACGGCGGCGGTGGCGCCGGAGACGACGACCTGGCCCGGCGCATTGTCGTTGGCGACGTCGCAGACCTCGCCCTGCCCGGCCTCGGCGGCGACGGCGCGGGCGGTCTCGAGATCGAGCCCGAGCAGCGCGGCCATGGCGCCGTGGCCAACCGGCACCGCCTTCTGCATGGCCTGGCCGCGGGTGCGCAGGAGGCGGGCCGCATCGGACAGCGAGAAGGTGCCGGCGGCGCAGAGGGCCGAATACTCGCCCAGCGAATGGCCGGCGACGAAGCCGGCATGGGCGGCCAGCGACACGCCCCGGGCCTGCAGCACGCGGATGACGGCGAGGCTGACGGCCATCAGCGCCGGCTGGGCGTTCTCGGTGAGGCGCAGGATGTCCTCCGGCCCCTCGAACATGGTGGCCGAGAGGCGTTCTCCCAGGGCCTCGTCGACCTCCTGGAAGACGGCGCGCGCCTCCGGATAGGTGGCGGCCAGGTCCTTGCCCATGCCGACGGCCTGGCTGCCCTGGCCGGGAAACGTGAATGCAGTGCTGGACATGGTGGCCCCCTCTCGCAGCGCATCGTGACAATCCGGGCGGGCTTTGCCGGGAGTGTGTGGCAGAGTCAAGGCCGCCGGCCGCCCACCCCTACAATCGTCCGGACCCAGGCCAAGGTTCATTAACACGCTCCGGCTATGCTCGCACAGGCGAGCGAGCGACGGACCGGCATGACGATCATCCCCCAAAACCGGGAATTTCTCCCAGACGCGCCGGCCTGGCAATCGCTGGTGGTCGGCGCGCTGGTGCTGGGGGCCTGCATCGCGGGCATCGGCACGCGGCTGCTGTTCGACCTCGCCAGCCTGTGGCCGGCCAATGCGCTGCTGTTCGGCATCCTGGCCTTCCGTCCCGAAACCAACAGGCCGCTGACCTGGGTGGCGGCCGCGGCCGCCTACATGCTCGCGGACCTGCTGTCGGGCAGCGCGCTGGTGCCGAGCCTGTGGCTCAACGGCGCCAACATGGCGGGCGTCGCCTGCGGGATGCTGGCGCTGCGGCTGGCGCCGCCGGACATGCTGCAGATGCGGCGGCCCACCGACGCCATCCTCACCATGCTGCTGCTGGCCCTGGCGGCGGGCGGCGCCGCGGCGGTGGGCGGCTTCGCCGGCCCGATCCTGTTCGGGCTGCCGGTGACGGACAGCCTGCTGCTGTGGTTCTCCACCGAGTTCGTCAACTATGCCGTGGTGTTCCCGGTGGTGGCGGCGCTGGCCCTGTCGCCGCGGCAGGCCCGCCGCATCCTGTCGCGGAACCGGAGCACCGCGCTGCGCCAGATCGCGGCCTGCGCCACGCTGTCGGCCTCGATCGGGGCCATGCACTGGCTGGGCGGGCCGGGCGCCATCGGCTTCGTGCTGCCGGGGCTGGTGTGGTGCTCGGTGCGGTTCCGGCCGCTGGCCGTCACCCTGCTGACGCTGGCCACCTGCACCTGGCTGCTGATCGCCGGACAGGCCGGGCTGATCCCGCTGCACGCCGATCTCGACAGCGCGCTCACCGCCTCGTCCTACCGGCTCGGCGTCGCCATGATCGCCATCGTCCCCTTCGCCGTGGCCAGCCTCAACGCGGCCTGGCGGACGGTGCACGCGGCGCTGTTGCACGCGGCCACGCACGACACGCTGACCGGGCTGCGCAATCGCGGCGCCTTCCTCAGCGCCGCCGAGAGGCTGCTGCGCGGGCGCGGGGAAGAGGAGCCGGTCTGCCTGCTGATGATCGACGTCGACCACTTCAAGGCCATCAACGACACCCACGGCCATGCCGCCGGCGACGAGGCGCTGAAGGCGATAGCGGCGTGCCTCGTCCGGCATATCCGCGACACCGACCTGGCGGGACGGCTGGGCGGGGAGGAATTCGCCATCGTCATGCCCCAGGTCAACGGCATGACCGGCGAGACGATCGCCGAGCGCATCCGCCGCGCCGTGCAGGCCATGCCCGTATCGATGGGGCAGCAGGCGCCCCTCAGCCTGTCGATCAGCATCGGGGTGGCGGACGCCATCGGGCAGGAACCGCTCCGCGAGCTGCTGTCGGCGGCCGACTCGGCGCTCTATGCGGCCAAGCATGGCGGGCGGAACCGCGTGGTCGTGGTCTCGAAGGCCGCCGCCGCGGCGCCGGCGGCGGCAATGAAGCGGGCCGGCCGCCCGTGAGCGGGGGAGCGCGGCCTTGCCTTCCGGCCGGGTTTGCCCTATAGGGCGGCACGCAATTCGTTTGGCCGGGGGCTGAACGGAGGGTTTGCCGCTCGGCAAACAGGGTCCGGCGGACCCGGCCTCCCGTGTTCCCGCTCTTTGCAAGACTGCTTTGACGCCTTTCCGGCTTCAAGGGGGCTCCGCGCCAGACATTGCCGGTTGAAACCCAACAAGGAAGGCGCATCCATGGCCCTTTACGAACACATCTTCCTGGCGCGCCAGGACGTGTCGCAGCAGCAGGTCGAAGACCTGGCCGCGCAGTTCACCGAAGTCCTCGCCCAGGGCGGCGGCAAGGTGACCAAGAACGAATACTGGGGCCTCAAGGGCCTCTCCTACCGCATCCGCAAGAACCGCAAGGCGCACTACACCCTGCTCAACATCGACGCCCCGCCGGCCGCCGTGGCCGAGCTGGAGCGCCAGCAGCGCATCAACGAAGACATCCTGCGCTTCATGACCGTGCGCGTCGACGAGCTGGAGGAAGGCCCCTCGGCCATGCTGCAGAAGCGCGACCGCGACGAGCGCAGCGACGGCGCCCGCGGTGGCGACCGCGGCGGCTTCTCCGGCGAACGCCGCCCCCGCCGCTTCTAATTCGAGGAACGAGACAAATGGCTATCAAAGACCTTACCACCTCCCAGGCCCGCCGCCCGTTCCAGCGCCGCCGCAAGACCTGCCCGTTCTCGGGCGAGAACGCGCCCAAGATCGACTACAAGGACGTGCGCCTGCTCTCGCGCTACGTCTCCGAGCGCGGCAAGATCGTGCCGAGCCGCATCACCGCGGTTTCCGCCAAGAAGCAGCGCGAGCTGGCCCGGGCCATCAAGCGGGCCCGCTTCATCGGCCTGATGCCCTACGCCGTTCAATAAGCTCGCCGGGACGGCGATCCGGCGGCGTCCGGCGGCGCTTGCGGTGCTCACGTACCGATATACGCTCCGCTCAGGTTCTCGCCGGACACCACTATCCCGTCCGTCCCGACGGCGTCCTGATCGCGTAAGCGCCCCTCCCCCGCACCGGGGAAATCGTTGGGGTCGCGGAATGGTCCGCGGCTCCTAACCGTCCCCGAGGGACGGGACAGCCACAAGGAAAAGCAAATGAAAGTCATCCTGCTCGAGCGCGTGGGCCGCACCGGCACCATCGGCGACGAAGTCACCGTCAAGGACGGTTTCGCCCGCAACTTCCTGTTGCCCCAGGGCAAGGCCCTGCGCGCCACCGAAGCCAACCGCAAGCGCTTCGAGGCCGAGCGCGCCCATATCGAGAAGCGCAACGAAGAGCGCCGCAACGCCGCCGCCGGCATCGCCGACGGCCTCAACGGCCGCTCGGTGGTGATCATCCGCCAGGCCGGCGAAACCGGCCAGCTCTACGGCTCGGTCGCCGCCCGCGACATCGTCGAGGCCCTGGCCAAGGACGGCTTCACCGTGCAGCGCAACCAGGTGGACCTGGCCGACCCGATCAAGTCGGTGGGCGTGCACACCGTGGCGCTCGCCCTGCACCCGGAAGTGGCCGTGTCGATCACCGTCAACGTCGCCCGTTCGGAAGACGAAGCCGAGCGCCAGGCCGCCGGCGAGGACGTGACCGTGCACACCTTCGAGGCCGACGAGGAAGGCGACTTCGCAGCCGGCCAGGCCGACGCGGCCTCCGAGGACCGCTTCGAGGAATAGCCGGCAGCCAGCTGCCGGAACGCGGAAGGGCCGGAGGTTTCCGGCCCTTTTGCTTTTGGGGTGCGGGGAAGTCGCGGCGGGATTGCCGCGCGGGCAGGCCCCCTGTTTCATTCTTCGCATGGGTAAACGGAGGTTCCCGCTTGCGCGGGAATGGTCCCGGGGGGTAGGTCGGGAATGGCCCGGAGGTAGGTAGAGCAGTTCACGCGCGCACGGAATCGGCGGCTGCTTGCTCCCGAGTGCGGAGGTGGCGCCGGATTTCCCCCTCTCCTGCCGCGCCGCGACTCGCCACGGAGTCGCCATGCTTTGTTTGCAACCTGTTCCTTGAGGATTCCCCGTTGTCCACAGAGTTCACAGGGGGAAGTGAACTCCCGTCTGCCACCGCCGCCTTAGCCCAAGACTCATGCCCGACCGGCGTGGTTAAGAAAGGTTAACGCCCTCCGAGATCGCCATGGCCCAGATCGCCCTCGTGCCTTCGCCCGAAGACAAGTCGTTCCGCGTCGCGCCCCACAACGTGGAGGCCGAGCAGGCGCTGCTGGGCGCCATCCTGATCAACAACGACGCCTTCTACCGGGTGGCCGACTTCCTGCTGCCGGAGCATTTCTACGAGCCCATCCACCGCGACATCTACGAGCTCGCCGGCAAGATCATCCGCGCCGGCAAATCGGCGGATCCCACCACCATCAAGACCCATCTGCCCGAGCAGCTGCTGCCCGACGTGACCATGGCGCAATACCTGGCGCGGCTGGCGGCGGAAGCCACCACGGTGCTGAACGCGGCCGATTACGGGCAGACGATCTACGACCTCGCCATCCGCCGCAACCTGATCCTGGTGGGCGAGGAGATGGTGTCGATCGCCTATGAATCCGATGTCGAGATGACGCCGGAAAAGCAGATCGAGAAGGTCGAGGGCGAATTGTTCCAGCTGGCCGAGAAGGGCCGCTACGACGGGGGCTTCCAGAATTTCGGCACCGCGCTCAGCGCCTCGATCCAGATGGCGGGCGAGGCCTTCCAGCGCGACGGGGGGCTTTCGGGCATCGCCACCGGGCTGCACGACCTCGACCGGCAGATGGGCGGGCTGCAGAAGAGCGACCTGATCATCCTGGCCGGGCGCCCGGCCATGGGCAAGACGTCGCTGGCCACCAACATCGCCTTCAACGTCGCCAAGGCCTGGCGCGGCGAGGTGACGCCGGACGGCCACAACAAGACCGTGGACGGCGGGGTGGTCGGCTTCTTCAGCCTGGAAATGAGCTCGGAGCAGCTCGCCACCCGCATCCTGGCCGAGCAGGCGGAAATCTCCTCCTCGGACATCCGGCGCGGCCGCATCCACGACAGCCAGTTCTCCAAGCTGGTGGACGTCTCCAACATGATGAGCCGGCTGCCGCTCTATATCGACGACACCGGCGGCATCAGCGTGGCCCAGCTCGCGGCCCGCGCCCGGCGGCTGAAGCGCCAGAAAGGGCTCGACTTCCTGGTCATCGACTATCTGCAACTGCTTTCCGGCTCGACCAAGGCGGCCAGCCAGAACCGCGTGCAGGAGCTGACCGAGATCACCACCACGCTCAAGGCGCTGGCCAAGGAGCTGGAAGTGCCCATCGTCGCCCTCTCCCAGCTCTCCCGACAGGTGGAGGCGCGCGACGACAAGCGGCCCCAGCTTGCGGACCTGCGTGAATCGGGCTCTATCGAGCAGGACGCGGACGTGGTTCTGTTCGTGTATCGCGACGAATACTACCTGAAGAACAAGGAACCCAAAGAGGGCACGCCGGAACATCTGGCCTGGCAGGGGGAAATGGAAAAGGTGCACGGCAAGGCCGAGGTGATCATCGCCAAGCAGCGCCACGGGCCCACCGGAACCGTGCAATTGAGCTTCGAGGCCCAATTTACCCGGTTTGGTAACCTTGCTCGGGCAGACTACCTGCCCGAACGCATGGAATAGGCATGACGCTGACTTCGGGCCTCGGCGGCCAACTGAGCATCGACCTGGGCGCACTGGCCCGCAACTGGCGCGCGCTGGACAAGGTGAGCGCCGGGGCGCTGACGGCCGCCGTGGTCAAGGCCGACGCCTATGGCACCGGCATCGAGATGGCCAGCAAGGCGCTGCATGCCGCCGGCGCCCGCTTCTTCTTCGTGGCGACGCCGGACGAGGGCATCGCGGTGCGCGCCGCCCTGCCCGACGCGCATATCTTCGTGCTCTACGGGCTCTATCCGGGCGCGGCCAACCTCTATGTGCGGCAGAACCTGATGCCGGTGCTCTCCTCGGTGCCGATGCTGGAGGAATGGCTGGCCAAATGCGTCGAGCGCAACGAGGCCTATCCGGCCGCCTTCCATTTCGACACCGGCATCAACCGGCTCGGCTTCCGCCTCAACGAGGTGGGGCTGGTGCGCGAGCGCATCGAGAGGCTGGGCTATGCGCCGCAGATGGTGATGAGCCACCTGGCCTGCGCCGACCAGCCCAGCCACGAGAAGAACCGCACCCAGCTCGCCCTGTTCGGCTCGGTGATGACGCAGTTCCCCGGCATTCCGGCCTCGCTGGCCAATTCGGCCGGGCTGATGACGGGGCGGGACTACCATTTCCAGATGGTGCGGCCGGGCATCGCGCTCTATGGCGGGCGGGCGGTCAACGGCCGGCGGAACCCGATGGCGCCGGTGGTGACGCTGCATGTGCCGATCTTGCAGGTCACCGAGGGCCGCACCGGGGAAACGGTGGGCTATGGCGCGGCCTATTCGCTGTCGCGCAACAGCCGGCTCGCCATTCTCGGCCATGGCTATGCCGACGGCTTCTTCCGCGCGCTCTCGGGCACCAACCAGCGGCCGGGCGGCAAGGTTTTCATTCGCGGCAAGCTCTGCCCGGTGATCGGGCGGATTTCCATGGATCTGACCGTGGTGGACGTCACCGAGCTCGGCGCCGACCTGCCCAGCCCCGGGGAAGGCGCGGAAGTGCTGGGGCCGCATGTCGGCGTGGACGACCAGGCGGATGCCGCCGGCACCATCGGCTACGAAATCCTCACCAGCCTCAAGGGGCGCTATACGCGCAACTATGTCGGGGACGGGCGGCTGCCGGAATAGAGGCTCGTCTCGCCCGGATCGGAACATCCCCCGCCCGCTTCCGGCAACATCACCGTCACGGATCGAGATGCCCGCAACCCCTTCCACCTACGTCATCCTGCTGCGGGCCATCGGGCCGGCGACGCATGGGCTGATGTCGATGGCCCAGTGGCGCGAGGCAGCGGAGCGGGCCGGGTTCGAGGCGCCGGAAACCCTGGTGAACACGGGCAACATGGTGGCCGGCTTCGCCGGCTCGCCGCGGGCGGCGCAGGAGGCGATGGCCGGCGTGCTGCGCGGCTTCGGCCT
>Ga0182793_1001581_pt1 | contig 13882 bp, 11 predicted proteins | sample Passage237A_FD_130498 | JGI IMG/M metagenome (GOLD analysis project Ga0182793, IMG submission 130498) | Cellulose adapted compost microbial communities from Newby Island Compost Facility, Milpitas, CA, USA - Passage2 37A (version 2) (version 2) ... | reverse complement strand
CGCCCTCGGCCGACCCCACCAGCCAGGTGGTTCCGGCACCGCCGCCGCCATATCTGCCGGGCGCGGTGTAGAGATTGTCGTCCAGCACGTCGCCTTTCTGCTGGAGGGCGAGAAGACGTTGCTGGCCGACCGCGACCGCCCGCACCTGATCGTGCCAGCGATTGCCCTGGCTTTCGGCCATTTCCGCTACACGGGTCTCGGCGTCGGCCCAGGCTTCCGCCGTGGTGTCGCGTACGAAAGTGGTAATGCGGAGCCCGAATTCGAGCGGCGGCAGGTCGCGATCGAGGGTGCGGCTCAGCGTGTTGAGGCGGTCGATCCTTTCGGCGATGCCCTCGAGCGGTTCGCCCCAGAACAGCTGGACATCGGCCTCCGTAGCGGCCACGCGCTCGGCGGCGTCCGAGGCGCCGCCGAAATAGAGCCTTGGATGTCGCCGTTCCCCGCGCGGGGTCAGGCGTGGCACCACCGTGGCGTTGCTCACTCGGAAGTGTTCGCCTTCATAGGTGACGTTCTCCTCGGTCCACAGGCGTCGGACGAGCCGCATGAACTCCTTCGTGCGGGCATAGCGTTGCGCTTGCTCGCCTTCGCTGTCGCCATAGGCGGCGAGATTGTCCTTGCCCGAGACGATGTTGACCCCGACCCGCCCCCCGGTCAGGTGGTCGAGCGTGGCGGCCGCCGAGGCGAAGGGCGCGGGCCGCCAATAGCCGGGGCGGATGGCGATCAGCGGCTCGAATGTCGTCGTGCGGGCGGCAAGGGCGGTGGCGACGGTGAATGTATCCGGCCGGCCCCAGCCCGTGCCGATCAGCGCACCCCGCCAGCCGTGCTCTTCGAGGGCTTTGGCATGGCTGGTGAGGGTTTCGAGGCTGTTGTGGTCGTCCGAGGGCGCATCCCCGCGATGGCCGGGCCGTACCTCGTTGGGGATGTACCAGAGAAACTCGGACGCGCCGCTCATCTTCGCTCCTGGCCGCGGAAATCGGAGGCAAAGCCCGTCACTGCGAGTTCACTCCGGCCTTCGCGGCATTGCCGGCAGCGTCCACGGCGACGCCGATGCCGCCATGGGGCGTCGGCACCGTGCCGTTGACGGCGAAATCGCCCACGATCCGGTCGTGATAGATGCGCGGATTGTGCGAGGCGATGGTGCGGGCATTGCGCCAGTGGCGGTCCAGCCCCACCTGCTTGCGGGCCGCCGACGCACCCAGCGCATCGAAGAGGATGGTCGCGGCTTCGAGGATGAGGCCGGTGACGACCGTCACCGACTGGCTGACCTCGAGCTCGGCATGCAGGTTTGCCGCTGCTTTGGCGGCTTCGTCCTCGCCGAGGTGGGCGATATGCGAGCGTTGCAGGGCCTCGGCGGCCTTGAGGGCGATGGCTCCGGCCGAATAGGCGGCGCTGCGCACCCGCCCCACCACCTGCAGCACCTGCGGGTCCTGCGCCGTGCGCGGCGCGTTGCCGCGGCCATAGACGCGCTTGCGCTCGAAGACCAGCCGCGCCACGTCGCCGCTCGCCGCCCGGCCGATGCCCGCCAGGGTGGCCAGATGCACGAGCTGGAAGAAGCCGCCCGAATAGGGGAAGCGAGCTGCCGTCGGCTTGATGAGATCGGGCGAGATCTCGACATCGGTGAAGCGGGCCGTGCCGCTGGCGCTGAGCGCCTGCCCGAAGCCGTCCCAGTCGTCGAGGATTTCGACGCCCCTGGCTCGGGTGGGCACCAGCGCGCCGATGGGGTCGCCATTGTCGTCGCCGGCGCCCAGGTTGATCCAGTCCGCATAAAGCGAACCGGTCGTGTAGAATTTCTCCCCGTTGAGGACATAGCGCCCCTCGCGGAGCGAAAGCCGGGTCGAATAGGTGCCGATCCGCCCCTCGCCGGTCTCCGAGAACCCGCTGCCGATCAGCTCGCGCCGCCCCAGCCGGTCGAGCCACCCCGAACGCCAGGCGCTGGGCGGGCTGTTGAGCACGTCCTCGATGAAGCCGAGATGGCTGCGATAGGCGTTGGTGATGTTCGGATCGGCCTCGGAAAGCTCGATCAAGAGCGCGAAAAGCTCCGGCAGGGTGAAGCCGAGGCCGCCATGGGCCTCCGGCACCCGCAGGGTGGAGAACCCCGCATCCTTCAGCCAGCCGATCTCCGCATGGGGCAGGTCGTGTTCCAGGTCCCGCTCCACCGCCCGCTCGCGGATGCGCGCGAAGAGGGGGCGGAAAGGGGCGGCCAGGGTCTCGTAGCGTTCGGAGGGACCCGCGCCCCAGGCTTGTGCGATATCGGTCATGGGCTTGGGTCTCCCTCGGTCCGCTCAGGCGATGAAATGGGCATGGGCCAGGCTGCCGGCTATGCCTTCGGCGCCGGTGGTGTGGTCGGCCACGCGCCTGTCGTAGATCGTCAGGTCCGGCGAGCTGACCACGTTGATATCCGGCAGGTCCTCGATCACTTGGCGCTGGAACGCGGTGAACTGTTCGAGGCGCTTTTCGGGGTCGACCTCGACCGCGGCCGCCTCCAGCAGCGCATCGACCGTCTTGCTGGCATAGCCGGAGCCGTTGGTGAAGGGGATGCCCGGCTTGAAGTTCTTGCTCCAGTAGAGCCGCTGCACGCCCACGGTCGGGTCGAACAGGTTGCTCATGCCGTGATAGGTGAAATCGAAGTCGCGGTCGGTATAGACGCGCTTGATGTAGGTGGCGAAGTCCTGCGTCCTCAGGGTGACGTCGACGCCGATGGCGGCGAGGGCCTGGCGGATGTATTCGCCGCCGCGCCGGTGATGGTCGGAACCGCCCAGGGGGTCGAGGGTCAGGCGCTGGCGGATGCCGTCGGCGCCGCGCGGGAAGCCCGCCTCGTCCAGCAGCGCCTCGGCCTTGGCCGTGTCGATGTCGTAGCCGGGCAGGTCGGGCACGTAGAACCGGGTGAGGCTCGGCACGATCGGCCCCTCGATCACCGAGCCGTAGCCGTGGTTGACCGTCTGGTGGATGACCGATTTGTCGATGGTGTGGGCGAAGGCCTTGCGCACGCGCACGTCCCGGAAGAAGGGATGCTCGAAATTGAACTCGATGCGGTTGAGGTTGTTCTTGTAGCCGTAGCCGCGCCGTTCCAGCCCGATAGTGGGCAGGCTCTCGAACCGCGAGAGATCGTTGATCGGAATGGGCGTGCCTGAGCCGAGATGGGCCTCGCCGGTTTCGAGCGCGATGGCACGGGCCGCGGCGTCGCCGATGAATCGGATGATGAGCCCGTCGAGGTAAGGCCTTGGCGAATCCCAGTAATCTTCGTTCCGCACGAACTCGACATGGCTGCCGCGAACCCATTCCTTGAACACGAAGGGGCCGGTGCCGACAGGCGCGTTGTTGTAGGGATTCTCTGCGACGTTGGTGCCGTCGTAGAGATGCCTGGGAACGATCGGCGTTTCGGACGATCCCAGCGCCGTCAGCAGGAACGGGGCGGGCTGCGACAGCTTGAGGACCACCGTCAGCTCGTCCGGTGTCTGGATGTCCTCGATGGCCGCGAAGGTCACGCGGCCGCGCGGATGGCCTTCCTTGATGGCGTTGAGCGTGAACGCCACGTCCGCCGAGGTGAAGGGCTGGCCATCATGCCATTTGACGTTGGGCCGGAGCCCGAAGCTGTAGGTCAGCCCGTCGGCGGACACGTCCCAGCTCGTTGCCAGCAGCGGCTGGGGATTGAGGTCGAAATCGTAGGTCAGCAGCCCTTCGGTGTGCTTGCCGGTGAAGTCGGTGACGCCGGTATGCACCACGCCGGTCAGCGTCGGCGGCTCGGAGGCCGCGACCGCCACCAGCGTGCCGCCGTGCCGGGGCGACTGGGCGAGGCCGGGCCGGGCGAGCAGGCCTGCGCCGAGCGCTGCGGCGGAATAGCCGAGAAAGCGGCGCCGCGAGGGCGTCCAGAGGGAAGACATGATCGTGGCTCCGGAAGGGCGTTGACGCGAGGTGTGGCCGGCCGCCGCGGCGGCCGGCCACGGGCTCAGGCTACGGCGCCGAGTTCGGCCGAGGCGAAATCGTGGAGGAGGATGCCGATTTCGTAGCCGCGGCGGCGCAGCCAATGGGCGACCGTGCGGGCGCGGACGCCCAACAGGTCATCGACCAGGATGACGCGCGCGCCCCGCACCGCGATGGTGCGATAGGCCACGCCCAGCAATTGCCCGCCTTCGGAGGAGATGCTGCCGGGCAGGTGGCCGGCCGCGAATTCCTCTGGCGTGCGCACGTCGAGATAATAGGTCGTGCGGTTCTCGTCCCGGGCCCAGCTTTCCGCCGTTTCCCGGTCGATGAACAGCAGGTCGTCGTCCTTGGAGAGATTGTCGATATGGTCGGCGGCAAATTGCCGGGCCGCTTCGCTCGCTTCGCCATAGGTGCGGGTTCGGCCGGTTTCCAGCGTCAGGCCCGCATTGGTCCAGCCCTTGGTGCCGTCGTCGAGATAGGCGACGAAGTTGGGCACGCCCGCATCGATCAGCGTCTGCGCCCCCAGTATGGCGCGCGGCAGCCCGGCGCAGGAGACCAGCACCTTGGTGTCGGGCGAGGGCACCAGATCCTTGAAGCGCAGAAGCAGCTCGGCGCCCGGCACGCTCACGGCACCCGGCACATGCTCCTTGCTGTATTCCGGTACGGTGCGGCTATCGAGCACGATCACGTCCTCGCCCTTGTCGCGCAGCGCCTTGAGCTCCTCGGCGGTGACCACGGGCGTACCCTTCTCCTCGCGCACCTTGCTCACGAAGGGCACGCCGGGGATGTCGAAGGTGGGCAGGTTCTCGAGTCCACCCTCCACCCAGGCGGGAATGCCCCCTTCGAGATAGTGGATATCCGACCAGCCCCTGGCGGCGAGACGCTCGGCAGCGGCCCGGGCGGAGCCCTTGCCATCATCGACCAGCACGGTGCGCACCACCTTGCGCGGGACGAAACGGTCGATCTCCGCGTCCAGCCGGTCGGCGGGCAGATTGGTGGCGAAGAGCGGGGAGGCGTAACCGACATCCGCGGCGGGGCGGATGTCGATCACCGCCAGTTCGGCACCGTCGCCGAGCCAGTCGATCAGGGTCTGCTTGCTGATGGCATGCGTGCTCATCGGTCGTGCTCCTTGTCCTAGGCGTTGGGATCGATCCAGATTTCGGCGAAGCTCCAGCTGATGCCCTGCCCGCCGGTCACGAAGTTCTTCACGCGCTTGTTGGCGACGATCTGGCTGCCCGGCACGATCAGGTCGACCGAGGCGACTTCGTCGTGGATGATGTTCTGGAACTCGATCCAGAGCTCGCGGCGCTTGTCCGGATCGATCTCGACGGCCGCCGCCTCCAGCAGCGCATCCACCTCCGGGTTGGCATAGCCGGCCGCGTTGGAGAAGGGTGTGCCCTTCTTGATGTTCTGGCTCCAATAGGCGCGCTGCACGCCCAGGGTCGGGTCGAACAGGTTGGACAGCGATTCCACCGTCAGGTCGAAATCGCGGTCGCCATAGACCGTGCGCAGATAGGTGGGCAGGTCCAGCGCGTTGATTTCGGCATTGATGCCGATGCCGCGCAGGGCATTGCGGATGAACTCCGCATAGGAGGGCGGCAGGAAAGTGTTGTAGAGAAGCTGGGCCGGGAAGCGGAAGCCGTCGGCGCCGCGCGGATAGCCGGCTTCGTCCAGCAGGCGCTCGGCCTCGGCCGGATCGAATTCGTGCTGGCTGATGCTCGGGTCGTTGAACTGGGTGAGGGTGACCGCGATCGGGCTCGGCGATACCAGGGCGGTGCCGTAGGTCACCACATCCACGAAGGCTTCGAGGTCTATCGCCTTGGCCACTGCCAGACGCACATTGCGGTCCTGCCAGATCGGGCGGTCGAAATTGAAGAAGAGCTGCTGCTGCTGTCCGTCATAGGGATAGATGGTTTCGTCCACCACCAGGTCCGGATGGCTGCGCAGCCGGTCGAGATCGGAGAGCGGCACGGGATTGGAGCCGATGTCGATCTCCCCCGTCTCCAGCGCGGCCGCCCGGGCCGCCGGATCGGTGATGATCCGCAGGATCAGCCGGTCGAGATAGGGCTTGCCCTCGTCCCAGTAGTCCTCGTTGCGCTCGAAGATGAGGTGGCTGCCGGGCACCCATTCGACCAGCCTGAACGGTCCGGTCCCGATGGCCGTCTCCAGCGTCTGGCCGTCCTGCGGCGCCAGCTTCTCGAAGATATGCTTGGGAACGATGGGGGATTCGCGGCTCGATTGCGCCGTGATCAGATAGGGGGCGGGCGCCGACAGCACCACGACGGCGGTATGCGGGTCCGGCGTCTCCACCTCGACCAGGTTCTGGTAGGTGATCGAGCCGCGCGGATGTGCCTCCTTCAGGCGGAACAGGGAGAAGGCCACGTCCTCGGAGGTGAAATCCTCGCCGTCGTGCCACTTCACCCCCTCGCGCAGCTTGAACGTGTAGCGCAGCCCATCCTCGCTCACCGACCATTCGGTGGCCAGCAGCGGCCGGGGATTGAGGTCGTAGTCGAAATCGAGCAGGCCCTCGACCACCTTGGGGCCGATGGCCTGTCCGGTGCCCGAGGAGGTGTTGATGGCGAACAGGGCCGAGCCCGGTTCGAGCGTATAGACCCAGTTCAACGTGCCGCCGCGCACCGGCGTGTCGGACTGTGCGAACCCGGTGCCCGGCAGGGCGAGGCCGGCTGTCGAAACCAGCAGCAGCTTGCTGAAATCGCGGCGGTTCAGGGCCATGACGCTCAATCCTCCGTGTGGCGCGAGATCGCGCTTGCCGGATCGAGCATCCCTCCATGCTCGCCGATCTGGAAGAATGTTTTTCTATCCAGATCGACAAACGGGTCTTTCGATGAAAAGAAAAACTTCGCGCTAGATCAATTTGAAGCCGAGCTTGCGCAGAATCTGCGTCAGGCGCTCGCGGCCCTTTAGCGCAGGAGGCGTGCCTACGCGCCGGGCCACCCGCTCGGTCCCGTCGGCCAGCGCCCTGGCCCGCTCGCTCCTGAAGAGCTTGAGCGTGGCGTTGTAAGCGTCGAGATCGGCGGGCCGGACGGGTTCGCCATACTGTTCGTAGTGCAGCACCGAGCTCTGCGGCAGGCGCGGCTTGACGTCCGACGCCCGGGCCGGATCGGGATAGCCGACGGTGAGGCCGAACACGGCGACCGCCTCGGGCGGCAGGCCGAGTTCCTGCGCCACCGCCTCGGGATGGTTACGCATGCCCCCGATATAGCAGGATCCCAGGCCGAGCGAATCGATGGCGACCACCGCGTTCTGCGCCGCCAGCGCGGCGTCTATGGCGGCGACCAGGAAGCTCTCGAGATAGTCGAGGCCGTCGCCGGGCGTCCCGCTGCTGCTGGCGATGGCGCGGGCCCTGGCGAGGTCGGCCACCCAGATCAGGAACAGCGGCGCTTCCTCGATATGCGGGTTGGAGCTGGCCAGTTGCGCCAGGCGGGCCTTGCGCGCCGGATCCTGCACCGCCACTACGCTCCAGGCCTGCAAGTTGGAGGAGGTGGGCGCCGACTGCGCCGCGGCCACCAGGGTCTCCACCACGCCGGCCGGCACCGGCTGGCGCAGATAGGCGCGCGTCGTCTTGTGGTCGAGCAACACATCGAGCGTGTCCGACCAGGGACCGTGCGGCAGCGGCGCGCTCCGGCCGTAGCGGCGGCGGAATCGCCCGGCCCTCGCGTCGGTTGTCTCGGGTTCAGCGGCCAGCGACATGGCGGTTCTCCTGCTGTGCGGCGGTATGGGGGCTGGCGGGCCGTTCCAGTCCCAGATGATCGCGCAATGTTACCCCGTCATACTCGATCCGGAACAGGCCCCGCTTCTGCAGGATAGGCACCACGTGACCGGTGAAGGTTCCAAGGCCCGTGGGCAGCACGTCCGGCATCAGGTTGAAGCCGTCGGCCGCGCCGGCCTCGAACCAGTGCTGGATATCGTCGGCCACCTGCTCGGGCGTGCCCACGATGGTGCGATGCCCCGTGCTGCCGTTGAGTTCGCGGATGAGCTGGCGTACGGTCCGTCCCCTGGCCTTGGCGAGCGTCGCCCGGAAGAAGGTATGGCCGCCATTGGCGGGCAGGGGAATGTCGTCCGGCAGCGGCTTGTCCAGCGCCAGCCGCTCCTGCGGCAGGCCCAGCACGCCGGCCAGGCGCGACAGGCTGTAGTCGAGCGGGATCAGCTCCCAGAGTTCCGCCTGCCGTTCGCGGGCCTCCGCCTCGGTGCTCGCGACGATTGTGCCGAGCCCCGCCAGCACCAGGGGAGCGAAGCGGCCATAGGCCGCCGCACGCCTCCTGAGGTCCTGCGCATAGGCGACGGCTTCCTCCAGCGATTGCGACGCCGAGAACACCGCCTCGGCATGCCGGGCGGCCAGGTCGCGCCCGTCGTCCGAGCCGCCCGCCTGTATCAATACCGGGTGCCCCTGCGGCGAGCGCGGCACGTTGTGCGGCCCCTTGACCGAGAAGAATGCCCCCTCATGGTCGATGGCATGCACCTTGGCGGGATCGACGAAGCGCCCCGTGGCGACGTCGCCGATGAAGGCGTCGTCCTCCCAGCTGTCCCACAGCGCCTTGACGATCTGGGTGAATTCGGCCGCCCGCGCATAGCGCCTGCCGTGCTCGATGGCCGCATCCAGCCCGAAATTCCGCGCCGAGGCCGGATCGGCCGTGGTGACCACGTTCCAGCCGGCCCGGCCATTGCTGACATGGTCGAGCGTCGCGAAGCGCCGGGCGATGTTGTAGGGCTCGTTGAAGCTGGTGGAGGCGGTGCCGATCAGCCCGATATGGCTGGTGGCCGCCGCCACGATGGCAAGCACGATCGTCGGCTCCAGCGCCGTGATGGAGCGGTATTCGATCCGGTCGGCGATGGCGGCCTGATCGGCCAGGAACACCGCGTCCAGCTTCGCGGCCTCGGCGATGCGCGCCACCTTGACATAGTGGTTGACGTCGAATGCCGCGTAGGGATCGACGCCGTCCATGCGCCAGGCTGCCGGGGAGAAGCCGGAATGCAGGATGTTGACGTTGAGATGCAGCTGCCGCCGGCTCATGTCCGTGCCTCCCCGCCCCGGAGGGGCGCCACGCATCAATGCACCTTGGGGAAGCCGTGGCGTTCCGAAAGGAGAGCCAGGATGCGTGCGGTGTCGTTGACGAAGCGGCGGCCATTGGCCTCCTTCGCGTCCGGCGGTGGATCGTCCCCCAGCACCAGCACCGGCAGCGATTGGTTCTCCTCCCCGATCAGCTCGATCACCGGCTGGCGCGGCCGCGGGAAGGGCAGGCGGGTTACCTCCAGCTTCCCGGCAAGGTCGGGGAAGCTGGCCAGCAGTCCTTCCACCTGGTTGCAGAACGGGCAGATGAACGGCCCGTCGTCACGCTTGGGATCGGTGAAACCGGGAGCTATGAGGAAGATGTGGTCCTTGGCCATGAGTGGTCCTATTCGGCGGCTTCGGCCTTGGTGGCGAAGCGGTTGGCGGGCCGTTCGAGGCCCAGATTCTCGCGCAGGGTCGCGCCTTCATAGGCGGTGCGGAACAGGCCGCGCCGCTGCAGCTCGGGGATGACGGTATCGACGAAGTCGCTGAGGCCCGCGGGCAGGATCGGCGGCATGATGTTGAAGCCGTCCGCTGCATGCCCCTCGAACCACTCTTCCAACAGGTCGGCGATCTCCACCGGGGTGCCGACCACCTGATAGTGTCCGCGCGCCCCGGCGATGGCGAGATAGGTCTCGCGGATGGTGAGCTTCCGGTCGCGCGCTATGCCGGAGACGAGCTTGAGCCGGCTCTTGACTGCTTCGCTCTGGTCGAGCTCGGGCAGGGGCCCGTCGAGGTCGTAGCCGGAAAGATCGGCATCGCCCAGCAGGCCCGAAAGCAGGGCGAGCCCCACCACCGGATCGGTCAGGCCCTGAATGGCCGCGAACTTGTCCTCGGCCTCGGTCTTCGTCGCACCGATGACCGGAAAGATGCCGGGCATGATCCGGATGCTCTCCGGTTGTCGCCCCAGCCCCGCCGCGCGCGCCTTGAGATCGGCATAGAAGGCCTGGGCCGATTGCAGCGTGGCATGGGCGGTGAACACAACCTCGGCCGTGCGTGCGGCCAGGTCCTGCCCGGCATCGGATGAGCCGGCCTGCACCATCACCGGATGTCCCTGGATGGGTCGCGCCACGTTGAGCGGCCCCCGCACCCGGAAGTGCGTTCCGACATGATCGGGGATATGGATGCCGTTGCGGTCTATGGCGAGGCCGCTGGCCTTGTCGGCGATGAAGGCTTCGTCGTCCCAGCTGTCCCAGAGCTTGAGCACCACGTCGACGAATTCCTCGGCCCGGGCATAGCGGTCGGCATGGCGCGGATGCGCCTCGCGGCCGAAATTGCCGGCCGCCGCCGCGTCGGAGGAGGTGACGATGTTCCAGCCGGCGCGGCCGCCGCTGAGATGATCGAGCGAGGCGAAGAGCCGGGCCAGATGGAACGGTTCCCAATAGGTGGTGGATGCCGTGGCCACCAGCCCCACCCGCTCCGTCACCGCCGACAGCGCGGAAAGCAGCGTCAGCGGCTCGAAATGCACCACATGGCCGGTGCGCTCCAGGGTCTCGATGGGCTGTTCGCCGTTGCGTGCCGACAGGCTGTCGGCCAGGAACACCATGTCGAACAGGCCGTGTTCGGCGATGAGCGCGGCATCGCGGTAGTGCGCGAAGTCGAGCCCGGGATTGGCCGGCACTTCCGGGTGACGCCAGGCCGCCAGATGGTGTCCCGGCCCGCGGAGGAAAGCGCCCAGCCTGATCTTGTCCTGACGTGCCATGAGGCCTCCTGTGCTCCGCCGCTTTGTACGGCGGCGGCGCGCGCACAGGGGCAATAATGTCTTCCTTCTGCCGGCAATTATTGTTTCTGGCTCGACGCGACGCCCACGGGCGGTCGAGAATGGAATTCTGTCGGTAGCTCCGTAAGCCGCATTCCGAGCAACCACGTTCTCGAGCCTGGCTCGAAACCACCACGTCAAGCAGCCGTCGACGATCTTAATTCTACTGAAATAATAGACATTATGAATTTTTAGATTTGGATTCCAATCCGCCGTGGCCCTTGCGAAGCAATTTGTCCGAGCGCGGGCGCATTTGCAAAGGCCGGTCTCGTCAGTTCCGCCCCTGCATGCATGCTATTAGCCATGCAGAACCCGAGCCGAAATCGCCACAAGCCCATGCCGCCGACGCTGGCGCGGCTGCCGCCGCTGACCTCGCTGCGGGCCTTCGTGGCGACGGCCCGCCATCTGAGCTTTGTCAGGGCGGCCGACGAGCTGCATGTCACTTCGGCCGCCATCGGCCAGCAGATACGCCTGCTCGAGGATCATCTGGGGCAGCCCCTGTTCCTGCGCAATCGCGGTCAGCTGGTCCTCACCGAGGCCGGCCAGGCGCTGATGCCGGGGCTCACCGACGCTTTCGACCGCGTGCTCGATGCCGTCGCCCGGCTTGCCGACAATACCGAGAACGCGCCGATCCGCATCTCGGTGGCGCCTTCCTTCGCCGGCAAATGGCTGGTGCCGCGCCTTGCCGCCCTGCGCCAGACCCTGCCCGAGCTGGAGGTGCTGGTGGACGCCTCCCCGCGCTTCGTCGACCTCGCCAATGACGAGACCGATTGCGTCATCCGCTACGGCCTCGGCTCCTATCCCGGCCTCGTGGTCGACCGGCTTTTCGGCGAGGCTGTGGTGCCGGTATGCAGCCCCGGCTTTGCCGTGCAGCACGGCCTTTACGCCGGGCCGCACGCGCTGGCCGATGCCCCGCTGCTGCACGAGGACGGGCCCGAGCGCGACGCCTCCTGCCCGGATTGGCCCGCCTGGCTCCGCGCGGCCGGTGTCAGGCCGCATAGCGCCGATCCGGGATTCCGCTTCAACCAGTCCTCGCTGATCCTCGACGCCGCCGTGGCCGGGCAGGGGATCGGGCTCGGCAAGCTGCGCCTTGCCGCCGCCGATCTCGAAGCCGGGCGTCTCGTGATCCCTTTCGGGGAGGCCCGTCCGGTGGAATTTTCCTATTTCTTCGCCGCCACGCCGCACAAGGCCAACCTGCCGCGCATCGCCCGCTTCCGCGACTGGCTCAACGCCGAGGCCGCGGCCTTCCGCGCCGCCGCCCAGCATCTGCCCCAATCCGTCGCCCGATCCACGATCTCCACCATTGCCGCTGAATAACGAAGGAGCCGCCCATGTCCGTCCTGACCGCGCAAGCCGTGTCCCCCGCCCCGGAGACTGGGGTCGAAGTGGACCAGTTCAAGCTGTCGATGCGGCATCTGGCCGGCGCGGTCAGCGTCATCACCGTTGGTGAGGGTGACGAGCGGACGGGTTTCACCGCCACCTCGGTCTCCTCATTCTCGGTGGAGCCGCCGTCCATCCTGGTCAGCCTCAACCGCAGCTCGTCCACCTGGCCGGTCCTGCAACGCTACGGCAGCTTCGCCGTCAACATCCTCGCCGACGGCCAGGAGCATGTCGCCGATCGCTTCGCCGGCCGCGGCGGCGCCAAGGGGGTCCAGCGTTACGAAGGGGCGGAATGGAACAGGCTCGCCAGCGGCGCCTCGGCGCTCGCCGATGCGCTGGTGGTGCTCGAATGCGATCTCGAAGAGGCGATCGACCGCCATTCGCACGCCATCCTCATCGGCCGCGTCCGCTCCGTGATCCTGCGCCAGGATGCCGATCCGCTGGTCTACTGGCACGGCCGCTATCGCCAGATCCTGCCCCATGTCGAGCTCTAGCCGGCTCGCGCCCCCGGTCGCAACGAGGCTTCCCATGTCCGCACTGGCCGCCAGCCATCATCCGGTTCAGCTCAAGGGTCCGTTCGACTTTCCGGACAGCCCGCTGAGCAGGGCCGCCCGGCAGCCGCTGATGCTGGGTGTCTTCCTCAATCTTCAGGACATCCGCTTTTCCAGCCATCCCACCACCAATAGCTGGACCTTCGACTACAATGTCGGGATCGTGCAGCGGGCGGAAGCGCTCGGCTTCGAACTCGCCTTCAGCCGTACCCAATGGCTGCCCAAGGGCGGCTATGACGGGGAGTCCTCGCTCGACGCCTTCGTGGCGCTGGGCGCCATGGCCGCGGTGACCGAGAAGATTCTGCTGATCTCCACCATGCACGTGCTCTATGGCCCGCTGCATCCCCTGCATATCGCCAAATATGGTGCCACGCTCGATCACATTGCCAAGGGCCGTTGGGGCATCAACATCGTTACCGGCCATCGCGCCGTCGAGCACGAGATGTTCGGCTGGCAGCGCATCGAGCACGACAGGCGCTACGAGATGGCGGCCGAGCTCTTCGATGTGGTGCACCGCCTCTGGAACGAGACGGAGAACTTCTCCTATGAGGGCCGGGTCTCGCCCTGGCGGCTCGAAAACGCCTGGATCACGCCCAAGCCGGCCTATGGCCGCCCGGTGCTGGTCAACGCCACTGGTTCGCCGGCAGGCATCGAATTCGCCGCCAACTATTCCGATCTGATCTTCATCACCTCGCCGGGCGGCGCCCATATCGACAGCGCCCTCGAAACCCTGCCCGACCATATCGCCACCATCAGGAACGCCGCCCGCGCCGCAGGCCGCCGGATCAAGACGATCATCAATCCGGTCATCGTCTCCCGCGATACCGAAAAGGAAGCGCAGGATTATGCCAGGGCCATCGTCGACGGCCGCCCCGCGGCCAATAGCGCCGGGTTCGGCGGTCGCGCCTATGACAGCGATGCCCATGCCTGGCGCGGTCGGCTCGACAACAGGCACAAGCAGGGCCTGAATCTCGGCGGCAATATCGAGATCATCGGTACGCCCGAGCAAGTGGTCGAACAGCTCGCCGCCCTGCACAAGGTGGGCATAGATGGCGTGCAGCTCAGTTTCTACGACTTCGCGCCGGACCTCGACTATTTCGGCGAGCGTATCCTGCCCCTGCTCGCGCAGGCCGGCCTGCGGATCGGCTGAAACGCAAGCGCCCCGTTCCGGCACAGGCCACCACCCGTCAGGCGGGGTAGGGCAGT
>Ga0182793_1001579_pt1 | contig 13910 bp, 8 predicted proteins | sample Passage237A_FD_130498 | JGI IMG/M metagenome (GOLD analysis project Ga0182793, IMG submission 130498) | Cellulose adapted compost microbial communities from Newby Island Compost Facility, Milpitas, CA, USA - Passage2 37A (version 2) (version 2) ... | reverse complement strand
CGCTCTCGCTGGAGTTCTCCGAAACGCCGGACACGGTCTTTGTGGCGAAGCGGGAACGCACGCCGCCACCGCAGAACCGCCGCCGGTACATTCACTTCTCGCTGGACCTGAAGAACGGCGCCCTGACGCCGCTGCCGGGCGAGCCGAAGGCCGCGAAGGCGGCGCAGGAACGGCAGGCGGCCCACCTGGCGCAGCAGCCAATACGCCTGCGGGCATCGGATGGGAGCTTCAAGACGACGCGACCGGAGTCCGGGAGCCGCTGCGCGCTGTCTGGCTGGAGCGGCAGCCACACCCGGGGGAGGATGCGGGAGCGACGGATGCCCGCGTGCTTATCGTGCCGGACGGCGAGGGAGTGGCGCTCCTGCCGGACCTGTCGGCGGCGCTCTACCTCACGCGCGACGGCGTCCTGCGTGCCGTCCCTATCTTCCGGAAGCCCGCGGGCGCCGCGACAGCCGTCACCGGAGCGCCGAGCGGAGGATGAGGGTCATCTCCTCGGCGGGCACGGGCTCGCTGAGGAGGTAGCCCTGCACCACGTCGCAGCCGAGGCGGAGGAGCTGCTCCTTCTGCTCCTCGGTCTCGACGCCCTCAGCGATTACCTCCATCTTCAGGGCATGCGCGAGGTCGATCACCGCACGCACGATGGCGGCGTCGCTCTCGCCCTCCGCCACCCCGAACACGAAGGACTTATCCACCTTCAGCACGTCCAGAGGGAACTGGCGCAGGTACTGGAGCGATGAGTAACCGGTCCCGAAGTCATCCACCACCAGCCGCGGGCCGAGCCGCTTGAAGGACTCCAGCATCTCCAGCGCCCCGCCCCCATACTCCAGCAGGGCGCTCTCGGTCAGTTCCAGATCGAGCAGCGCGCCGGGGAACCCGGTGTCGCGCAGCGCCCGCTCCACCCGGGCAGACAGGTTGCGCTGCGCAAACTGCCGCACAGAGAGGTTTACGCTCACCCGCACCGTGAGCCCCGTGTTCGCCCAGGCAGCACCCTGTCGGCAGGCCTCGCGCAGTATCCACTCCCCGATTCCTGTGATAAGGCCGGTCTCCTCGGCCAGGCGCACGAACTCGCCGGGCGGCAACAGGCCGCGCCGCGGGTGGTTCCACCGCACCAGCGCCTCCACCCCGACCAGGCGTCCGGAGACCAGATCGTGCTGTGGCTGGTAGTACAGCACGAACTCGCCGCGCTGGAGCGCCCGGCGCAGGTCCGACTCCATCGTGAGCCGCTCCAGGGTCGTCGCGCTCATGGCTGCCGTGTACAGGCGGCAGTCGTCGCCTCCGCCCTCCTTCGCCCGGTACATCGCCACATCCGCGTGCTTCAACAGGGTATCGGCATCGCGCCCATCCTGCGGGAACATCGCGATACCGATGCTCGCAGAGGCGTACAATTCGCGCCCCTCAATCTTCATTGGTCGTCCGAGGGCGCGCCGTATCTTGTGCGCCATCGTCACCGCCTTCTTTGGGCTACCCATCTCCGGTAGGAGGATAATGAACTCGTCGCCGCCGAGCCGTCCCACCAGGTCACCGGGCCGCACCGCTCGCTGGAGCCGCTTCGCCGTCTCCACCAGCATCCGGTCGCCGATGGCGTGCCCGAGGGTATCGTTGACGTGCTTGAAGCGGTCCAGGTCCAGGAACAGCACGGCGGCGGGAGCATAGTCTGGCCGTCCCAGCAGGATGTCCAGACGCAGGCGAAACAGCGCGCGATTGGGTAGTTGGGTGAGCGCGTCGTGGTAGACTTGCCACTCCATCTGCTCCTCGGCGCGGCGCCGGTCGGTGATGTCGGTGCAAACACCATAGGCGCTCCAGCGGCCCGACCCGGTCTGCAGGAGGCGGACATCCTCGCGGAGCCAGTGGAGGGCGCCGTTGCGGTCGCGACATCGGAACTCCTGAGTGTAGCGCTCGCGCCCGGCCCGCAGCGACTCCGTGCTGACCCGCTCCATCATCTCCCGGTCCTCCGCCGGGCGGCTCGCCCCCCAGGCGGCCTCCCAGGAGACGCCCGGGGGGACGTCCAGAGGCAGGAATTTCTGGGCCGAGTCCACGCTGGAGACCTTCAGGTTCCAGTGGTACGGACGGGCCGGGTCGCCCGTCTCATGCACCGTGGCGTACCACAGGAGGCAGTTCGCACCGGAGAGGAGGTGCTGGAGCATGCGCTCGGACTCGTGCCGCGAGGTCAGGTCGTGGGCGATGACGCAGAGCACACCCCGCCCGCCCATCATCATGTAGCTGCCGCTCACCTCCATGATGACGCGCCCGCCGTCCCGGCGCCGATACGTCCGCTCCCCGATCGCCAGGAACCCCTCCTGGCGCGCCCGGCGCACGTTGCGATCTATCTCCTCGCGGTCGTGCCAGACGATGTCGTACAGAGTCAGTTGCGTGATCTCGTCGGCGCTGTAGCGCAACGTCCTCAGGAGTGCCGGGTTCGCCTCCAGGATACGGCAGGTTACCGCATCCACCAGGAAGATCCCCTCGGAGGAGCGGGTGACCACGGAGCGGTACCGCTCCTCGCTGCGTACCAGAGCCTCATCGGCCCGCGCACGGTTGATTACCAGCGCGCACAGCCGCGCCGCGCCTTCCATCAAGCTGACGTCTGCGGGATTGGGCGCGCCGGGACGATCCGGGTACAGGACAAACGCCCCCAGGAGCGCCCCTTCCGGCGACAGCACCGGCTGCGTCCAGCACGCTCTCACACCCAGGCTCTCCAGAACCAACCGCTCCTCGGGCGTATAGCCCGGGTCGGTCCGGATATCCTCTACCACGATGGGCTGGCGCGAGGGGGTGACACCCGCAACGACCGCCCCGGGCCGCCGGTAGGCATCGGCCAGGCTGGGCGCCGCCGCGACCCGCAGCACCTCCCCCTCCCCGCTCTCCGTCTTCTCGGCGAGCAGCACCGCCGTGCGGAGCGGGTTCGGGCTCTGCGCCTCCACGTTGCGCGCCAGGGCGGCCAACGCCTGCGCCAGGGTGCCGCCGCCCGCCAGAGTCTCCAGCATCTGGATCTCGGCGGTGTTGAGCGCGGCAATGCGGCGGGCATCGGTGACATCCCGCGCACTGGCGTACAGGTGCGGCAGTTCCGGGTGGCGCACGGCGCTGCCGGCAAACCACCGGTAGCGACCGGAGCGCTGGCGCATCCGAATCTCGATGGGCCCCGCGGGCGGAAAGCCCTCCATGACCTGCTGCATGTAGGCGCGCGCCGCCTCGCGGTCGTCGGGGTGGACGAACGCCATAGGCTCCGCCCCGGCGAACTCGGCGGCGGAAAAGCCCAGGGTGCGCTCCCAGGCGGGGTTGGTCCGGAGCAGCGCCCCTTCGGCAGACACCAGAGCCAGCAGGTCGTCGGAAAGGTCGAAGAACTGGTCCCGCTCCTGGCGGGTGCGACGCTCGGCGGTCAGGTCGATGCCCGTCGCGATAACGTACGCTGTCTGCCCGGATTCGTCCGTCACCGCGTTATTGGACCAGACGATCCACCGCCGCTCGCCGTTGCGGGTGAGCCAACTGGTCTCGACGTGCTTGGGTTGGTGCTCGCGGCACAACTGCTGGAACGCCTGGAGGGTGCGTTCGCGCTCCTCCGGCGCGGCGAACACCTCGTAAAAGGGCTGCCCTTCCAACTCCGCCTGGGTGTAGCCGCTCAGCGCCTCGCAGGCGCGGTTGACGCGCACAAACCGGCCTGCGACATCGAGGACCGCAACCAGCGCCCCGACGGTCTCCAGCAGCGCGTCCAGGAACCCCCGGTCGTACCGCAGCGCCCGGAGCGCCTCCTTGCGCGCGGTGATGTCGTACATCACCCCCAGGGAGCCGATCACAGCCCCGCTCTCGTCCCGCCACGGCCGGGAGCGGTCGGCGATCCAGGTGAGGCGGCCGCTGCGGGTGCGCACCAGGTAGTCGGCCCCAAACGCGGCAATCTCGCCCTTCTGCTCGGCCAGCCGCACGTCGCGCACACGCGGGGGAGCCTCCGTCCCCGATGCGCCGACGGTGGGTTCGGCCGTGCCCGTCTCCCTCACCTGAAGCCCTTCCGTGCGCAGCACCAACTCCCCGAATCCCATCTGCCGCACCTCGTCGGCGGTATAGCCCGTGAGCGCGGCGATGGTCGGGGAGAGGTATTCGTAACCAGAGGGCGCGTGCCGCAGACGGTAGGTAACGACGATTTCGGAGCGCGGGTCGGTAGGCGCAGGCGGAGCGAGGATGCGAACGTGGCGAGATATCTCCCGGAGTTCCTCAGGCTCCCGGCGCGCGTCGGCGCCGGACGTCTCCTGCTTCCCCTCCGCTGCCGTCTCGCGGGCATCTTGCGTCCAGGAAATGTCGTTGGGCGGCGTGGACATCGGTACGCAATTAGGGAGGAACGTGTCGCCTGAGCACCTACGCGCAGCAGCAGCGGCGCTCCCGGTCGGTGACTCCGGCTGAAGGGATGAAGCGGTCAAGCCTACTTCTTAGGGTACCATATGTGACCCCGTTTGCAGGTGCGGCGAGGGCGCGGCGTCGAAATGATAGAGCACTTTCTGAAAGCGCGCGTCGCGCAAGGAAGGCACCGCCCCGGCGACCCGTACGGACTCTTGGAAGGAGACGGCGCATGGCCCGGACATCCCTGACGTACTGGAGACGCACCGGATTCACGTTGATCGAACTTCTGGTGGTGATCGCCATCCTCTCGGTGCTGGCGGCGATCCTGTTCCCCGTGTTCGCCAACGCGCGGGAGAAGGCGCGCCAGGCGGCGTGCCAGAGCAACCTCAAACAGCTCGGCCTGGCCGTGCGACTGTACGCGCAGGACTACGACGAGACGTACGTCCCGAAGTACAACTGCACTGTGTGGAGCGCGGCCTACCCCGACCACTGCGAATCCCCGTCCCTCCAGACAGACGGGACGATCCTCCCCGCGGTACCGCAGTGGCTCCCGGCCGCCGTGGACCCGCCCGGCACGCCCTACCTCCTGGAGCCGTACGTCAAGAGCGATGGCGTGCGACTGTGCCCTTCGCGGCGGGAGTACCCTCCCCTTCCCGGCGAAACGCAGGCGGGCGAAGACCGGTACGTCATCAACGCATGGGACAGCTTCTACGCGCAGCCGCTCGGGCTCACCGAGACCTCGCCTCAGGGACAGGCGGACAGTGCGGTGCCGGAGCCGTCGCAGACCCTTTTCGCGTGGGAGCACACGAATAATGCGGGCGAGTGCCAGGGAGGCCAGCAGGGCGGGGACCACGAGCGCCCCGCGAACGTGCCCGATCACTGGTCCGCGACGCACAATGGCGGATTCTCCGCTCTGTGGTGCGACGGCCATGTGAAGTGGATGACGTTCTCCATGCTGCGCCGCCACATGTTCACGATTCAGGAGGAGTAAGCGGGGCGGCGGGCGAACCCCCACTGCGTATGGAAGCCCTGGTGATCGAGACGCACGGCCTGCGGAAGGTCTATGCCCGCGCCCGGGCGGCGGCGGTGGACTCGCTCGACCTGTCGGTACCGCGTGGCCAAATCTTTGGCTTCCTCGGCCCCAACGGCGCCGGCAAGACCACGACCATCGGCATGCTGCTCGGGAACGTCCGCCCCTCCGGCGGCACAGGCACCCTGCTCGGTCGGCCGCTCGGCGACCGGGAAGCGCGGCGCCGGGTCGGCTACCTGCCCGAGAAGTTCCAGTTCCACGAGTTCCTGACCGCCGCCGAGTTCCTCGACATCCACGGCAGGCTGTACGGCATGACCGCCGCAGCCCGCCGCCGCCGCATCCCCGAAGTGCTGGAGTTGGCGGGGATCGCCCACCGCGCCAACGACCGCCTTCGCGACTTCTCCAAGGGGATGCAGCAACGCGCCGGCCTGGCCCAGGCCATCCTGCACGAGCCGGATCTGGTCATTCTGGACGAGCCCACGTCCGCGCTGGACCCGCTCGGGCGGCGCGCTGTGCGCGATCTCATTCTGTATGTCCGCGGGCGCGGCGCCACCGTACTGCTGAACTCGCACCTGCTCTCGGAGGTAGAGCGCACCTGCGAGCGGGTAGCCATCATCCGGCAGGGGCGCGTGGTCCGACAGGGCACCGTCGAAGAGATCACTACCCCCTTCTCGCAGGTGGTCGTCGAGTTGGAAAGCAACCGCTCTCCCGGCCCCGAGGCGCTGGCGGCCGCCGCCGCGCCGCTCGGTGCGGTGGTGGAGCCGTTTACCGGCGAGTCCGCGAACGGCGGCGCGACCGTACGGCTCCGGGTGACACTCCCGGGGGGCGACGCTGACATTCCTGACCTCGTTCACGCGGTGGTCGGCGCCGGCGGGCGCATCCGCTCGGTCGTCCCTCTGCGGGAGTCCCTGGAGGACGCCTTCGTGCGCCTGATGGAGGAGAACGCGCCAGGGCCACCGGAAGCCGCGCCATAATGGGCGCTGCCACCGTGGCAACCGTCTGTCACGCTCTCGCCACCGTCGCGACGTTCTTCCTCCTGCGGTCCCTGGTCCGGCACGATGTCGGCGCGGCGCTCGGCGCCCTGTTCTGGCTCGTCGCCGCCGTGCGCTCCGCGGACGGCCGCAGCGCGGCCAGCGGGTGCCTGGGAATTGCTGCGCTGTGCCTGTATCTGCTGCACCTAAACCGGGTGTCTCGCTCCCACAAAGGGGGGTACGCCGCGGCAGCAACGGCGTCTTACGGCGCCGCGGTCCTGTGCGATGCGGCCACCACGCTATCCCTGCCCCTGATGGCGGCCACGCTCGGGGCGCTCTGGCCGCAACGCAGGCCGAGGCCACGCCAAACCGTCGCCGCGGCGTGGCTTGCCGCCGGGATGCTTTACCTGCTAATCGCCCCGTCTCCCGCTCCCCCAGCCGCGGCGGGCCGGGGGAACCCGGCCGTCGCGGCCATGATCCTCCTGGCGGCGACAGCCGTCACGTCCTACGCAGGACGGCTGTGGAGGGCGGGTGTACGCTGGCCCGGCGTGTGTGTCGTCCTGTTCGCGGTGGCCGCCGTTCCGCCCGCTGCGACGGGGCGCGGGACGTGGTCCGGTCTGTACCTCGCCCTGCTTGGCCCCGCACTTGCGACGGCCGTCGTCACCTCGTGGCCGATGCCGCCGAACGTCCGCCGGGCGGTGCGGGGCGCGGCGCTCGCCGTGATTGCGGCCCTCGCGGCGGCGCGCTGGGCGCTGGCGCCGCGATGACCCCGCCCCGCTCTTTCCCCAACCGTTAGTCGACCGACGCGGCGGGCGGCGTGTTCGTCGGCTGCCCCTCCACCGTGATGATTACCGTGCGCTTGGCGTCGTTCCAGTCCACAACCGCGCCCAACGCCTCGGAAACAAACCGCAGCGGGACGTAGGTGGTGCCGCCGTAAACGCGCGGGTAGGCGTCGAGTTCCATCTTCTGGCCGTTGAGGAGCGCCTCGTCGGTGCCGATACGCAGACGGAACTGGTTGCTGGTGGCGGCGTGCGCGCCGGTGATCACCTTGGACTTGGCATCGTACTGGATGACACCGCCCAGTCGCTCTGTGACCACGCGCAGCGGCACCATCACGCGCCCGCCGACCACGCGCGGCCCGGCGTTGTCGGTGAACCCGACGACTTCGTTGTTGACGCTGACCGTGATCGGCACATCCGACTTGATGACAGTGGTCGTGGTCTGGGCATTGGCCACGCCCGCGGCGGTGCAGCAGGCGACGAGGGCGAACGCCCCGGTCGCGGCGATGTGATTTCGGAGAGCGGTTATCTTCATGGTAGTTTCCTGGCCTTTTCCAGTCTCCGCCAGGCAGGCGGGGTTTGCTGCCCGGTAGGTACCCAGGTGCAGAGATAGGGCTAAACCTGACACGGCGACGGGACCGGTTCCGGCATACCGTCCCATGGCGCGGGCCGCGGCAGGCAGGCTAAAATAGAGCATGCGCCCCCGCCCCCTGCTCGCCGTTCTGGCGGCGCTCCTCGCCCTATTCGTCCACCTGACCCTGCCCCCCGTCCACACCGCGGCGGGTGCGGCGCCTCCCCCCGGCGCAAAGGCGGCGCGAATCCTGTGGTACGGCGTCTACCTCGGCGAAAAGCGCGCCGGATACCTGGTGCGGGAGCGGGCAGGCGGACTGCGGCGCGACGGAGTGGAGAACGTCCAGTGGAGCCGGATGCACCTGCGCCTGGATCTGCGAGCGCAGGGAACGGCGGTGGTGACGGACCGGGAGCGCGAAGTTTGGACGACTCCTGGCGGCGCCCCCCTGGAGGAGTACGAGGTTACACGGACCGCGGAGCGGACTCGCCGCGTCCGCGCACTCTACCGCGGGAGAACGCTCACCTATACCGTCGATCCCGGCGACGGCAAAATCCAACGGGGACGCCTGGACATCGGCCCGGAGGAGCGCTTCTACGCCGCGGACCCGTTCCTGGGACGTCCCGACACGCCCCGGGCGGAGGGTCAGGCCCCGACGGAGCGCCAGGTGCGCTACCGCGACTTCAACCCGGACACGCTCCAGTTGGAGGACGCCTCCCTAACGCTCGCGCCGCGCTCGGCCGCACGCGGGCAGGCCGACGTCGAAGCGCTGGCGGAGGTGGTCGAGGTCGGCGGTGAGGCGGTGCGCGCCTTCCGGCAGCCGTTCAAGATGGGGGGCACGGCGGGCGTCAGCTACGAAGACGCGGCGGGCGAGATGCTGCGTGTGGACATCGGCCCGATCCGCATCGTGCGCCTCCCGGAGGAGCGCGCGATGGCTCCGCTGGAGGAGGCGGTCGAGGTGACGGAAATCTCCTCCTGCGCGCCGGATCGCCCCATCGAAGCCCCGCGCCGGCTCCGGGGCGCCACCTACCGGATCGAGAACCTGACCGCGCCGCTGGCCACCGGGGATGACGATGTGCAGACGGCGGCCGTGCGGCAAGCCGGGTCCGGGCGGTACGAGGCGGTCGTCACGGTTCGCACGGGGCCGCCGCCCGCGCCGGAGGCCGGCGGCGTCCTCCGCACCGCCATCCCGCGCGCCTCGTTCGCGGACCTTCTCCGCCCCAGCCAGTACGTCCCGAGCGACCGCCCCGAGGTCGTGGCTCTGGCCCGCGAGATCGTCGGCAGCGAGGAGGACGCGGGAAAGGCAGCGCGGAAACTTTCTGACTATGTTCATAGCGTAATGACCTATGACCCCGGCGTTTCCTACGGCGTCCTCCGCGATGGCGCGCAGATCCTGAAATCCCGGCGCGGGCTGTGCCAGGACTATGCCACGCTGCTGGTGACCCTGTGCCGCGCGGCGAGCATTCCTGCCAAGCACTGCGGCGGCCTGGCCTACGTGGACGGTCGGTTCTACCCACACGCGTGGGCGGAGGTGTGGACGGGGCGGTGGGTCGCCCTGGAGCCGACCTGGGGGACGCCGTTCGCGGACGCCACCCACATCAAACTGAGCGAGGGCGAGCCGACCGACGACCGCCCCACAGCGTCCCGCCTGGACGCCTTCCGGATCACCGTGCTAAGTACCGTACCCGGTGCCGATTCCCCCGAGGAGAGTGAACGCGATTGATGATAACTGAGAGTGACCGCCCGCGCAGCCGGACGTCCCGCCGCGCCAGGGCGCTCGCGCCCGCTCTGCTGCTCGTCCTGGCTCTGGCAGCCACGGTAGTCCCCCTGCGCCCCGTATCGGCCGCTCCGCAGCAGGCGTCGCAGGCGAAGGCCGCCGGTGCAACGCCGGCCCGAGCCGTCGAGAAGTCCGATTACTTCGGCATCTACCTGGCGACCGCCAACGACGCCAAGATCGGCTCGATGACGATCACGCGCACCGATGGCGTAACGACTCCGGACGGAAAGACCCCGGCCATCCGGACCGAATCCATCATGAAGCTCGACTTGAACGTCCTCGGGGCCGACTCCACCACCACGACCACCTCGCGCACCTGGAGCGACCCGAAGTCGGGGCGCCCCCTGCGCATGGAGAGCCGCACCGAAGCCGGCGGCCGCATCAACACGGTGACCGCGACCTACACCGACCGCTCGGTCACTTACTCCGCTTCGGTCCAGGGAACCCCGCAGAAGGGAACCCTGACCCTCAAGGAGGGGGAGCGCTTCCTGTTCGAGCCGACCACTGGCGGCGCGGAGTTTACGCCGAAGGTGGGCGCGAAGCTCACCGGCAAGATCTTCGTGTCGGAGTTGTTCCGCCTGATCGACAGCCGCATCGAAGTGGTAGCGGAGGAGACGGTGGTCATCGGCGGCCAGAGCGTGAAAGCGTTCAAGGTCAACGACATCAACGAGATCGGCAACTCGACGCTCTACATGACGGCGTCCGGCGACCTCCTGCGCCTAGACGGCCCCATTGGGATGCAGATGCGCAAGGAGCCGAAAGAGATTGCCCTCGCTGCGCCCGACCCGAACGCCCCCCGCCCCGACCTCGCCCTGAGCGTTGGCATTACCGCGACCGGCGAAAAGCCCGCCGCGCCGCGGGAGGCCCGCACCGCGCGTTACGAAATCAGCGGCGTTACCCGCGATTTGCCGCCGTCTGACACCGTACAGGCCGTGGAGTACCAGGCGGCGGCCGGCTCCGCCGAACCAGGCCGCGAGAAGCAGCGCACCGCGATCGTCACCGTGACCACGCGTCCGCTGCCCGAGTCCTCCCCTGCCCGCCGCTTCGCCAAGCCGGAGGCCGCCCCCGCCGCGCTCCAGCCGTACCTGAAGGCGACGACGTACGTCCCGTCCGATGCCGCCGAGTTCCGGGCGCTGGCAACGAAGGTAGTCGGAGAGACCACCGACACCGCCGTTGCCGCGGAGAAGATCGCCGACTACGTCCACACCACGGTCAAGCCGGACCCAAGCATCCCCGCGCTCCGCACCGCGCGCGACATTCACGCCGACCCGCGTGGCGTCTGCCGGGACTACACGACCTACTTCGCCGCGATTGCGCGTGCCGCGGGCATCCCGACCCGGCAGTGCACGGGGGTTGCGTACGTGAACGGCAAGTTCCTGTACCACGCGTGGCCCGAGGTCTGGGTCGGCGGGGACGACTGGATCGCCCTAGAGCCGACGTGGGGCGCCCCCTTCGCCGACGCCACGCACATTAAGATGGCGCAGGGCGAGGTCACTGACGTCGTGAACTTCGCGGCGGACATGGGCAAGTACCAGATCAAGGTGCTGGAGGTCAAGTAATGGGCATTGCTTGTGGGTCCTGCTCCCCCCCCCCTGCCCCCTCCCTCCGAAGCGAAGGAGGGGGAGTCCCCTCTCCCCCTCTCCCCCTCTCCGCTTCGGAGAGGGGGAGAAAGGGGCCAGGGGCGGCTACCGCTCCACGGTACCTGTCTACATTTACCGGAGCCCGCGGAGGCGGGCTTCTCAACGGTAGCCGGGACTTCAGTCCACGGCGGCCAGGGGGGCGGGAGCCTGTACCGTACGGAGGGCGCCGATGACGTCCATCCGTGGCACCACCCGCATTGCTGGCGTCTTCGGCTACCCCGTGCGCCACTCTGCCAGTCCGCCGATGCACAATGCCGCCTTCGCCGCGCTGGGCATCGACGCAGCCTATGTCCCGTTCGAAGTCGCCCCCGAACGCCTGGGCGAGGCGCTCGCCGGGGTCCGCGCCCTCGGTCTGCTCGGCGTCAACGTCACCGTGCCGCTGAAGGAGTTGGTCGCACCGCACCTGGACGCCGTTTCCGAACGGGCAAAGGCGATTGGAGCGGTCAACACCGTGGTCAACCGGGACGGAACGCTCTTCGGCGACTCTACGGATGGCCCCGGCTTCCTTCGCGCGCTGGCGACCGAAGGCGTGACGGTCGAGCCGGGAAGCCGCGTGGTGGTCCTCGGCGCAGGCGGGTCCGCCCGCGCCGTGGTCTACGCCCTGGCCGATGCGGGAGCGGACGTCACCGTGGCGAACCGGAGCCGCGGGCGTGCCGAGGCGCTGGCCGCAGAGTTCGGGCACCTGCCCGGCCGGATCTACGTCACCGACCTGACCGAGGCGGGCATCGGTGAGGCCCTCACGGACGGCGCTCGGGTGCTGGTCAATACCACCAGCGTCGGCATGCACCCGAACGAGGCGGAGATGCCCCCGGTCCCGGCGGACGCCCTTACGCCCGCCCTGCTCGTCTCCGACCTCATCTACAACCCGTCTGAGACCCGCCTGCTTGCCCTCGCCCGCTCTCGTGGCTGCCGGGTCCAGAACGGCGTCGAGATGCTCGTGCACCAGGGCGCCCTCGCCTTCTCTCTCTGGACAGGCGTGGAAGAGCCGCCCGTGGACGTCATGCGCGAAGCAGTTCGTGAAGCGCTCGCCGCGCGGGGGTGAGGGCTCTGGACGGGCTCCCAATCGGGTATATCCTCCGAAGAGGAGTAACCCATCCATGTCCGCCGACGCAACATCCCCCGCCGCCCCTTCCAACGCTACACGCCACCGACACACGAACCGGCTTGCCCGGGAGAAGTCGCCTTACCTGCTACAGCACGCGCACAACCCGGTGGACTGGTATCCCTGGGGCGCGGAGGCGATGGAGCGCGCCAAGGCAGAGGACAAGCCGATCTTTCTTTCGGTTGGCTACTCCGCCTGCCACTGGTGCCACGTTATGGAGCGCGAGTCGTTCGAGAACGAAGCGATCGCCGCGCTGCTGAATGAGCACTTTGTTTCGGTCAAGGTGGACCGGGAGGAGCGCCCGGATGTGGACGAGGTCTATATGACCGCCGTCCAGATGATGACCGGACACGGGGGCTGGCCGATGAGCGTCTTCCTGACGCCCGATGGCAAGCCGTTTTACGGCGGCACGTACTTCCCCCCGGAGAACCGGCACGGGCGCATCGGGTTTCCGTCGCTGGTGACGCAGCTCGCGGACGCCTACCGCAACCGGCGCGAGGAGATCGAGCAGGTCGCGGACAGCATGGCGGAGGAGCTGCAGAAGGCGACCCGGCAACGCCCCGTGGCCGCGCCGGAGGGGCCGCTGGACGCGGACGCGCTGGTGCGCGCCGCGGTGGCCGATCTAGCGAAGCGCTTCGATGAGGACAACGGCGGGTTCGGCGGCGCGCCCAAGTTCCCCCCTCACCACGCCCTGAGGCTGCTGCTGCTGGCGGCCGCGGAGCGGCAGGAGGGAGCGGGAGAGCCGTTGCCCCTGCTGGTGACGACGCTGGAGAAGATGGCGCTCGGCGGCATTTACGACCACGTCGGGGGCGGGTTCCACCGCTACGCCACGGACGCTGTGTGGCTGCTGCCACACTTCGAGAAGATGCTCTACGACAACGCCCTGCTGGCGGGCGTCTACGCGGACGCCTTCGCGTTGACCGGCCGGGACGCCTATGCCCGCGTGGCGCGCGAAACGTGCGACTGGGTGCTGCGCGACATGACGGATGAGGCGGGCGGCTTCCACGCCGCGCTGGACGCCGACTCCGAGGGCGAGGAGGGCAAGTACTACGTCTGGACCGAGGCCGAGGTGAACGCGGCGCTGGGCGGGGCCGATGCCGCCGCGCCGTTCCGGCAGACGTATCACATCCTGCCCGGCGGCAACTACCGCGAAGAGGCGACGGGCCACCGCACCGGCGCGAACATTCCCTACCTTGCTGTGGGCATCAGCGAGACCCTTCTGCCGGACTCGCTGGAGCCCGGGATCGCCGCGGCACGGGAGACGCTGCTCGCGGAGCGGTACCGCCGGGTTCCCCCGGGGAAGGATGACAAGGTCATCACGGCCTGGAACGGGCTGATGATCGGCGGGCTCGCCCGCGCCGGTAGCGCCCTGGGCGAACCGCGCTACCTGGAGGCCGCCCGCCTCGCCGCCCGCTTCTGCCTGACGACACTACGGCCCGAGGGGACCCTGCTGCGCCGCTATGCGCGCGGCGAGGCGGCGCTGCCTGCCTATCTGGATGACCACGCCTTCCTGGCGGACGGCCTGCTCGATCTGCACGCGGCGACTGGCGAGGCGGAGTGGGCGGACGCCGCGCGCTCCCTGGCGGACACGCTCCTGTCGGAGTTCTGGGACCCGGAGGATGGCGGATTCTTCTTTGTCGGCTCGGGGCAGGAGGCGCTGATTGCGCGCTCCAAAGACCTGTACGACAATGCCCTGCCCTCCGCGAACGGCGTCGCG
>Ga0182793_1001577_pt1 | contig 13915 bp, 15 predicted proteins | sample Passage237A_FD_130498 | JGI IMG/M metagenome (GOLD analysis project Ga0182793, IMG submission 130498) | Cellulose adapted compost microbial communities from Newby Island Compost Facility, Milpitas, CA, USA - Passage2 37A (version 2) (version 2) ... | reverse complement strand
CAGGCGGCCGCCCCCCCTATACGATATCGATGTCCGGGTTGTCCTTGATCTGGTCAAAATTCTGGTAATTATAAATGTTCTTGTCCTTTAGTCCATATTTCTCCTTCCAGGCTTTGGCCTTTTCGGGGGTACCGGTAACGATGCCTGCCAGGTGACAGTTTTTCGTCAGCTGCAGGGCGGGTGCCAGCAGGTCTGTACTGTAATAACCCAGACCTACCAGGGCTACTCCGAGGCTGCGTTTCTGTCCTACACTGGCGATGATGCGGGATGAGGCCATTGTAGTAACCACGGCTGCGGCTCCTGTAGTGAGAAAGGTGCGTCTGGTAACAGTCAAAGGTTTGAGATTTTCCATATTGCCAAAAATTTGTTGTGTGTTATAAAAAGCAAAATCACCCTGCATTTTACTAGGGATTCCGCTTTCCGGCCGCAAGATAAGGCTAACTGACTAAAATATTTTCGGATTGTAGTTTTCAGGATGACGCCCTGTTTTGTCCTGGTAGAAATCCTGAATTTCGCTCATTACGTCTTCGAAGGTACGGCCCTGCGGATCAATTACCTTTACAATGCCTCCTTCTTTTCGGCGGTAATCCACGTAGCCGAGTACGATCGGTACCCCTGCCTGCAGGGCGATATAGTAGAATCCGGTCCGCCAGCGCTCCGTGAAAGATCGGGTTCCCTCCGGACAATTGAGGAGAAAAAGCCGGTCGTATTCCTTCAGAAGACCTGCTGCATGACGGGTGAGGTTGTTCCGGTGCTCACGGTTGACGCCTATTCCGCCCAGTTTGCGGATGAAGAATCCATACCAGGGCCGGGTCCAGCTGTCCTTGATGAGAAACTTCATGGGGATACCGATCATCCAGAATGCCGCAATGGCAAAGTAAAAATCCCAGTTGGAGGTATGGGGGGCCGCGATCAGGACGCATTTGTCGATCCTCTTCACTTCGTCGGTAACCTTCAGTTTCCAGCCCGCCAGAAAAAACATCAGCTTTCCGAGGAACTTTCGCATTTTACCTAATTATTTCCGCTCCAGCGATAAAAAGGAACCGGGAGTGTCAGTCCACTACCCTAAACACCAGGCGTGCCCTAAAAGTTTTCTTTTGTAACTTGCCGTAAATCCAATGCCACCTGACTGATGTCACTGAGTCCGAGAATCATCGCTCTGATCTTATCGCTTAGCATCGCGCTGATAACCATCACCTTCCTGTCGTTTACGGAAGGAACCAACCTTACCATACTTTTTACTGCCGCACTGGCTTCTTTTCTGCCTTCTTTTTTTCTGATCAATTACGCGCTGGAAATGCTGATTTTCGCAGAGATCAAAAAAATGCGGAAAACGATTCAGAAACTCAAGCTGCGTGACTTTTCCATTTCCAAAAAATCGCTGCTGGAAAGCACGAATCCGATCAAGACGATGAACGACGACATCTTCGTGTACGTGGCCAACAAACAGAAGGAAATCGAGGAACTGAGACGGATGGAGCAGTTCAGGCGGGAATTCATTGCAGACGTCTCCCATGAGCTGAAGACCCCCGTCTTCTCTGCGCAGGGTTTTATTCATACCCTCCTGGAAGGGGCCATCAACGACGAAAAGGTCAGGGAAAAATTTCTGATAAAGGCTTCGAAAAACCTCGACCGCCTGAACGCCTTGGTCAACGATCTGGTAAGCCTCTCGCAGCTGGAATCGGGAGCGACAACCATGGACCTGGAAAAGGTGAATCTGACCGAAATCGTTACTGACGTATTTGAAAGACTGGAAAAGATGGCGCGGGACCGGGACGTCACCCTGAAAATCAAATCGGCAAAATCCGACGATGTCTTTGTAATTGCCGACAGGCAGCGCATCGACCAGGTGATGGTCAATCTGATCAGCAACGCGGTTAAATACAACAATGAAGGCGGACGTGTAGTCGTCAGCCTGGAGGAAGAGAAAAAGCAGATCCAGATTTCCGTGCGGGATAACGGGCCGGGAATCCCCCAGGAACATATTGCCCGAATATTTGAGCGCTTTTACCGGGTGGATAAAAGCCGTTCCAGGGAATCGGGCGGTACGGGACTCGGTCTGGCCATCGTAAAACACATCCTGAATGCCCACGGGACCACCATTACTGTGGCTTCACGGGTGGGTAAGGGAACCGAATTTTCGTTCCGCCTTTCAAAGGCCTGATCAGTGATGAGGAACCAGCAGGGATTCGACCTGCTCGACCTGCATGATGCACTGATCATTCACCCCGGTATAGCGGACTTCGACCAGTTCGTTGATCAGTAGCGGATCATACTGGGCTTCGATCTTAATGTAATTCGGACTGAAGCCGTACATTTTTCCATCCCGTACATCCTCCTCGAACAACACCTTGCCCGATTTTCCGACCTGGGATTCGTAGAAATACCTGCGCTTTTTATCGGAAAGAATATGCAGCATTTCCGAACGCTCGGCTCTGGCGTGTTTGGGCACTACCGGTTTGATTTCCAGCGCTTTGGTATTGGGTCGCTCTGAATAGGTAAAAACGTGCAGATAGGAAATGTCCAGTTCGTTGAGAAACTGATAGGTATCCAGAAAATCCTCATGGGTTTCACCCGGGTGACCGACGATGACATCCACCCCGATGCAGCAGTCGGGCAAGAGAGATTTGATCTTTTGCACCCGGTTGGCATACAGCTCCCTGCGGTATCGCCGACGCATCAGCCCCAGTACCTTATTGGAACCCGATTGCAGGGGAATATGGAAATGGGGCACAAAGCGTTTAGACTGTGCTACCCACTCGATAATCTCATCGGAAAGCAAATTCGGCTCTATGGAAGAAATCCTAAACCGTTCGATACCTTCTACCTCATCAAGAGCCCTGATCAGATCGAAAAAGGTGGTCACACGTTCGCCGCCGATGATACCGAAGTCGCCGATATTCACACCGGTCAGTACGATCTCCTTCACGCCCCGCGCAGCAATTTCCTTCGCCGACCGGACCACATTTTCGATGGTGTCGGAACGGCTCTTGCCTCGGGCGAGTGGAATGGTACAGTAAGAACAGGGATAATCGCAACCGTCCTGTACCTTCAAAAAGGTACGGGTTCGGTCATTGAGGGAATAGGAATTATGGTATTCGACCGCCTCCTCAATGGGAGAAGCGAAAACACGGGCCTTTTGTGCACCCGGTTCTTTTTCAAACGTATCAATCAGGTCGAGCAGACGGAACTTCTCCGCAGCCCCCAGGACTACATCCACACCCGGAATCTCCGCGATTTCCCTGGGCTTGAGCTGGGCATAGCAGCCCATGATCGCCACGAATCCGTTGGGATTGATCTGCTGCGCTTCCCGCACAACCTTCCGGCATTTCTTGTCGGCATTGTCGGTTACCGAGCAGGTGTTGATGACGAATATGTCCGGCTCCTGGTTAAACCCTACCTTTTCGTACCCCTTCGATTCGAACATTCGCGAGATCGCCGAGGTTTCGGAAAAGTTTAGTTTACAGCCAAGTGTGTAAAACGCTACCTTTTTCATCCAAGTCACTGATATGCTGCAAAGTTAGGAATAATTGTAGGCATTTCGTGTCTTACCCAATTTTTTAATCGTTGGAAATAGGACAATTTTAATTCCGCCCGTATTATCTTTAGGCGATTGTTTTGCGTTCCCTTTCAACATGAAAATAAAAATAACCGAACAACGGAGCCTCACTTGTATAAAATTTCATAACGGACTTATTTTACCTATCAAAACTTTCTATCATTTCTCTTCTTATGCGTCTTAAAGATAAAATTGCACTTATCACCGGAGCCAGCAGTGGCATTGGTCGTGAAACAGCCCTTTTGTTTGCCAAAGAGGGGGCGAAACTTGTGGTAGCCGATATCAACGAAGCAGGTGGACAGGAAACGGCCGACATGATTAATGAAGCTGGCGGAGAGGCCGTTTTTATCAAGGCCGATGTATCCAAAGCCAGTGACAACGAAGCCATGGTTGCCCTGGCGGAAGAAAAATTCGGTGGACTGCACGTGCTTTTCCTGAATGCGGGCATCATGCACAGCCAGGATGACAACGCGATCACGACCGATGAAGCCATCTGGGATCTGACCATGGACATCAACGCGAAAGGCGTATTCTTCGGCTGTAAATATGGTATTCCTGCACTTAAACGTGCCGGCGGCGGATCAATCATTACGACTGCTTCTTTCGTTGCCAAACTGGGTGCGGCCACTCCACAGATCGCCTACACAGCCAGCAAGGGAGCCGTATTGGCCCTGACCCGCGAACTGGCCGTCGTACATGCCCGTGAGAACATCCGGGTAAATGCCCTGTGCCCCGGACCCCTTCGGACAGAATTGCTGATGAAATTCCTCGATACAGAAGAGAAAAAACAGAGAAGACTTGTGCACATTCCGATGGGCCGGTTCGGAGAAGCTCGGGAAATGGCTCAGGCTGCCCTTTTCCTTGCCTCCGACGAATCATCCTTCATCACAGGTACCGACTTCCTGGTGGACGGTGGTATCACTTCCGCCTACGTAACTCCTTTGTAAATCATGAGTGAAATTCAAAAAACGATCTCGCCGATAGACGGCAGCGTATACCTGGAACGGCCGGTTTCTACTGACCTCAGCGGGACGCTGGACCACGCCCGGCAAGCGCAGCAGCAGTGGAAAAATGTGCCGCTGGCTGAACGTAAAGCCGTTTGCGAAAGGGCCCTGCAGTATTTTCTCGACCATGCCGACGAAATCGGCCTGGAACTTACCTGGCAAATGGGACGCCCCATCCGCTATACACCCAATGAAATCCGCCGCGGTTTTGCGGAAAGGGCCCGGTATATGATCGACATTGCCGACGAAGCCCTGGCCGATATCACACCGCAGCCGGTTGACGGTTTCCAGCGGTATATCAAACGCGAGGCGGTGGGTGTCGTATTTGTGGTAGCCCCCTGGAACTACCCCTACCTCACCTCTGTGAACTCGGTTTTTCCGGCGATCCTCGCAGGAAACGCAGTCGTCTATAAGGCAGCCCAGCAGACACCGCTGTGTGCCGACCGCTTTGCAGCAGCTTTCCGGGAAGCCGGTCTGCCGGAGGGTGTGTTACAGCACCTGACGCTCACCCATGGTCAGGTAGCCGATATCATCGGCGATTCCCGGGTGGATTATGTGGCCTTCACAGGATCCGTACCTGGGGGTAAGGCGATCCAGAAGGCCATTGGCGAACGGTTTATCATAGCCGGACTGGAACTGGGCGGTAAGGATCCCGCCTATGTGCGTGCAGATGCCGATCTGGACAATGCAGTGGAAAATCTGGTCGACGGCTCTTTCTTCAACTCCGGCCAATCGTGCTGCGGTATTGAGCGGATCTACGTACATGAGTCGCTTTACGATGCCTTTGTGGAGAAATTCAGGGAGCTCACCCTCACCTACACGCTGGGCAACCCGCTTGACCCCGAAACGACCCTGGGGCCGATGGTGAGAACTTCAGCGGCTGAATTTGCCCAGAAACAGATAGAGGAGGCCGTCCGTATGGGCGCAGTCACCCTGATCGACCCGGCTCATTTCCCGGCACACCAGGCAGGTACTCCCTATATGGCACCGCAGGTACTGGTCAATGTCAACCACCAGATGTCGGTCATGATCGAGGAAAGTTTCGCTCCTGTCGTCGGTATTATGCCGGTGAAGGACGATAACGAAGCCATCGCGCTGATGAATGACAGTCCTTATGGCCTGACAGCTTCGGTATGGACCAAGGATCTCGAAGCGGCGGTAGCCATTGGCGAGGCCGTGGAAACAGGTACCTGGTTTATGAACCGCTGTGACTATCTGGACCCTGCACTGGCCTGGACGGGTGTGAAGAACACGGGAAGAGGGGCGACCTTATCGAAAATTGGATATGAGTCACTTACCCGACCCAAGTCTTTCCATTTGAAATTGAGCTAATTATACAGAAAACTCGCCATTGGCGGGTTTTCTTCTGAAAGGATCATACCCGGAAAAAGGCTTTACAACAAAGCACATAGATGATAACTGGGGATGGGTAAAAATCAACTTAGAAGAAGATCTACCAGGAGCGAATGGATATTGCTGGATTATAGGCGAGAACGGACTAATTGAACCCGTATTTTTCAGGAAGTATGCTTAATGTTTTTATCAGATAGGCGAAGATTGGTCGATAAGTTGGTTTGATTACATCCACTACATGCCACTATCAAAACCTTAGGGTCCAACTGATAAAATAAATTTTTATGCTACTTACATTCACAAAAGAAAATGATCAATGGTTCACAGAGGTACCAGAATGGACGGGTGCACGCGAAGAATTGGAGATGGTTTGTGAGGCTGATACAGCGTTGGATATAATCGCACAAGGTCGTTCACAAATCAGTTTGGATATCAGCGAGATACCATCTGAGGATACAAAAATCTTTTTAGCATTAAATCGTGAAGATGGAGGTGGAGGGTGGTATGACCTAACTGGAGAAGATATGAATTTCGAAGTCTGGTTATGTCATGTCACTAAGTTTGTGTTTGATGGGAGATTACCAGAAAAACTATTCATAACCTTATAAATCTCATACGAGGACTATTCGGATACAAGGATTTGGAAGTTGACCAAATCCTTCATGTTTCCTATACCCGAGCCTATACTAAAAAGAAGGATTACTTCGAACTCGAAACGACTTGCATTTTTCCAATATCATGCGTATTTTAATGCTTATGAACCAAAGGAAAACAATCTCATGGCATTACTTTCAGAAAACTGGATAACCGATGGCGGGATTGATTTTGAGTTGAAGAAGTATATTCTGCTGGCTTACGAGCAGAAAGTCAGAAAAAGGTTCGATCAGAACAAGATCTATCCGGATCTAAAAGAAGCCAGAAAGCATTATCAAAACGTGGTTTCCCTACGCAGGGAACGCTCGGGTTTCCGGGAATCCCTTCCAAAAACGCTGGTAGCGTTCGATCTGAAGCGTATGAAAGCCGTTTTTGAGGAGGACTACCGGGAAAGTTCTCAACTGCTCGAGATTGACGACATTCTATCCTTTTCGATTCCGGTGCTTTCGGGCATCGTAAATCAGGGTGAGGAACTGAAAAGTGAAGCTCATTCCCGCCTGAATTTTGCGCCGGTAGGTATCATTCCGTTGCGTAACAATGAGGGATACCTGTTTCTTTACCGCACGCTCTCCCGGGAAACCTCGGTATATGAATACCAGATCACACTTTACCGCGACGACCGGGAAAGGATCATCAACACAAAGCTGGTCGACTCGTTCCGGAAAACGCACAGTACCACCTTTGAACAGCATAAGGTCAACCTGATCCGGAAATACCACCATCTGCCGAACCCGGCGACGTATATTGTGGAAACCGGCATGGAATACCCTGTGGAGGAAGCCCTGCTGCCTCTGGCGAAGGAGCTGGTACTGAACGAGTTCAACGCAACAGCTACACAGAAACCCGTGTCAGGTCCAGGTAGGCCTGATGCTTCCGGCCAACGATAGTTTTCAGGAGTGATTCCACTCGCGGATAATGGTGGTCAATGGTCCGTAGTCGACCAGGAAACCGTCGTGTCCGTAGAGGGAGTCTATTTCCTGATAGGTACAGTCGGGGATATGCATCTGGAGAAAATGCTGTTCCCTGACAGGAAACAGCTGATCGGAAGTGATACCGATCACGAGCGTTCGGGCTTTGACGTTTCTCAGGGCATTGACCAGTCCGTTGCGGTTGCGCCCGACGTTGTGCGAATCCATCATCTTGGTCAGGGTCCAGTACGAGAAGGCATTAAAACGCCGGATGAATTTCTCGCCCTGATATTGCTGATAACTGGACGCCCGGAATTCGTCGATCTGGTCGAAATTATCGCGGGCCTGGGAAAAATTGTAGGTATCGTAGTGACGATATGTGAGCATGGCAATGGAGCGGGCCGCCTTGAGCCCTTTCATACCTGCTTCAGGGCTGTCCTCCGACCAAGTGGCATCGGCTTCAATGGCCATACGCTGGGCTTCGTTGAAGGCGATTCCCCAGGGGGAATGGATGGCGTTGGTGGCGATCAGGACAAGCTTGTTGAAAATCTCGGGTTTTTCGATGCCCCATTCGAGTACCTGCTGGCCGCCCAGGGAGCCGCCGATGCAGAGATCAATTTTTTCAATGCCGAGATGCTCCCGGAGCAGTTCGAATGCGCCGACGGTATCGCGGATGGTAATCAGAGGGAATTCATGATAGAAGGGTTTGCCGGTCAGCGGGTTGACGGAAAGCGGATTGGTACTGCCGTAACAGGAACCCAGAATATTGGCACAAACCACGTAATGTTCTTCCGGGTTGAACAGCTTCCCCTCTCCTACCAGGCCAGGCCACCAGACAGTCGGATCTGAATTTCCCGTCAATGCATGACAGATCCAGACAACGTTACTGGCATCCTCGTTCAGTCTTCCGTAAGTCGTATAAGTCAGTTCAAAACCCGGCAGGCTGCTGCCTTGTTCCAGTTTGTATTGAAATGGATACTTAAAAACTTTTGTCTCCGGTTGCATTTAAACTCACTCGATGATAAAGAACTCTCCCAAAGGTTTAGAACCGGCAGCAGGAGATACCCTCCCGCTGCCGGCAAACCCATAGGGATTATTTTACTGCTGCAAAAGCCTGATCGAGCTCCGCAATGATATCTTCCACGTGTTCGATTCCGACCGACAGACGCAGTACTCCCGGATATACCCCTGCTGAGGCCTGCTCCGATTCGGACAACTGCGAATGCGTTGTGCTGGATGGATGAATGATCAGCGTCTTGGAATCGCCGACGTTGGCAACGTGGTTGATCCACTTCAGGGAATCCACAAATTTATCAGCGGATTCCTTGCCGGCTTTCAGCTTGAAGTTCAGCATCGAACCGTAGATACCGCGCTCGAAATATTTGCTGGCGAGATGATGGTATTTGTTCTCTTCCAGACCGAGGTATTCAACATATTCCACGTCGGGATGCTGCTGGAGCCATTTCGCTACTTTCAATGCGTTTTCGCTGGCACGCTCTACCCGCAGGCTGAGGGTTTCGATACCCTGCAGCAGGAGGAAGGAATTGAACGGAGCCTGGCACATTCCCCAGTCTCTCAAACCTTCCACACGGCAGCGAATGATAAACTGGATGTTTCCAAAAGGACCATTTTTACCGAAAACATCATTCAGTACCAGACCATGGTAGCTGGGTGACGGATCTGTGAACTGAGGGTATTTACCGTTACCCCAGTCAAAGGTACCTGCATCCACGATGATACCTCCCATGGTGGTTCCGCCTCCACCGATCCATTTGGTGGCTGATTCGACCACGACATGGGCTCCGTATTTGATCGGACGAATGAGGGCACCTGCCGCTCCGAAGGTATTGTCGACGATCAGGGGAAGGTCGTATTTTTCGGCAAGTGCAGCAAAAGCCTCGAAATCGGGAATACTGTAGCTGGGGTTAGCCGAGCTTTCCAGATAGATCGCCTTGGTTTTTTCGTCGATCAGTCTTTCGAAACTGCTCACATCGTCGCCGTTGGCAAAACGTACGTCCACTCCCACGTTCTTAAAGGAGTTCTTGAACTGGTTGTAGGACCCTCCGTACAGGAAGGAGGTAGATACGATGTTGTCTCCGACGGTAGTGATATTGTTGATAGCCAGGAACTGAGCGGAGTGTCCGGAAGCGGTCGCCAGGGCGGCTACCCCTCCTTCCAGGGCGGCTATACGCTTTTCAAAAACATCGGTCGTCGGATTCATGATCCGCGTATAGATGTTTCCAAACTCTTTCAGTGCGAACAAATTGGCACCATGCTCAGAGTTGTTAAAGAGGTAGGATGTTGTCTGGTAAATCGGTACTTCATTGGCGTTGGTCGCCCCGTCGGCGTGGAAACCTGCATGTAGCTGAAGGGTTTCGAATTTCAACGATTGTTCTGACATAATTAAGGTAACATTTTTAGTTATAAAATTGGTCTAAGAAAAAATAAGGCAGGGGTTAAACGCCTGTCTTACATGTGGGAAGCTCGGCAACAGGAGTCGGATTTGTAAGGTACGGAAAATTCGAATGGATCCTGTACGAGGTTACAAATTGCAATACGGGAAAATGCAATGCCCGAAGTGGGAGAATAGACGGAAATAGCCACACTATTTCCCTGAAATACCCGTAGAGCGGGTTGTTGAAATCTTGTTTTCATTACCACTGTTTTATATTTCCTAATTACTTAGGTGGGACTTAGCACCTTGTTAGGATAACAGGTTGCCAGAGGATCATGGAGCCCATTCTCTCCCCTCTTCTTTATAAACCAACTGCCGAAAACACGGAGAATTGATTGATTGCACAATAATAAAGGCATTATGCGGGAAAACCAAACAAACCTGCTTTCCTGGAGAAGATCTTACCACCAGTTGGCTTCCGCGGGTAATTGTTATTACCTTTGAGCAGTGATGATGACCAAAATGAACAAGAAAAAGCCTCTCCTTTCGGAAACTGCCCGTTCTCAATCGGTTACCCCTCTCAAGGAGGTACTCGACCGGTACCTGGAAGTCTACCGGCTGAAAGAAAGCTTTGAAGAAACGTATGTTACGGCCCATTGGGAAAAAATAATGGGCAAACCGATTGCGTCCCGTACGACGTCGGTTTTTGTGAAGAATAAAACCCTCTATGTCCAGATGGACTCGGCTCCGCTCCGGGAAGAACTCGTCAGGGCAAAAAGTAAAATTATCAAACTGGTCAACGAAGAGCTCGGCAAGGAGCTGGTCAGGGATATCGTCTATTTTTAATCAGCATACCATGCTTTTTCCGCCCTATCTGAAAGCCGGAGATAAAGTTGGAATCATAGCCCCTGCGGGGCCTATTGAATATCCCCAGGATATTGAAGAAGGTCTGCGGGTTTTGCGATCCTGGGGGCTGGAAGTGGTGATGGGACGCACCCCTTCGCTGAAGCATTTCCAGTTTGCCGGTACCGACGAGGAGCGCACATTCGATCTGCAGACGATGCTGGATGATCCGGAGATCCGGTCTGTGATCGCCGTGCGCGGAGGCTATGGCACCAGCCGTATCGTCGACCGGATCGACTTTACCCGCTTCTACGAAAGCCCCAAATGGCTGGTGGGCTTTAGTGATATCACCCTCCTGCTTTCTCATTTGGCGCGTCTGGGATACGCCAGCATTCACGGTCCGATGGTGAAACATCTGGGCCGGGAAGATCACCCTACCGAATGCCTGCGGGCACTGTTGTTCGGAGAGGCGCTGACCTATGAAATGGAGCCCCATCCTTTTAATCGCTTCGGATCGGTAACGGCTCCACTGTGCGGCGGAAATCTCTGTCTGCTCGCCCATTCCCTGGGGTCACCCTCGGAAATTGAAACCGAAGGGAAAATTCTGTTCCTGGAAGATGTCGGTGAACGGCTCTACAATATCGACCGTATGCTATGGCAGCTTCGCAGGGCTGGCAAGCTGGAAAACCTGGCCGGAATGATGGTAGGTCAGTTCACGGAAACTACGGGTACGCCGGCCGGTTTTGGAATGGATGTTGACGAAATCATAGCCGAACACATAAAGGAAAATTCTTATCCGGTGGCCTACGGACTCCCCGTCGGTCACGTAAGAGATAACCGCCCACTGATGATCGGACAGACCGCCGAATTGCAGGTGAGCAGCGAGGGGGCCGCTGTCTCATTTCCGGTTTGATTTCCGGTACTTCCCCAAACTTTTTGTACCTTTTACCGTTAATTCTGTTCGTGATGGTAAAAAACAAAACCACCTATACCGATGCCGACGTACAGGCATTCATCGACTCGTTTTCGGATACCCCACAGAAAAAAGCAGATAGTCTGCAACTGATCGACCTGCTAAAGGATTGGTCGGGAGAAGAACCCCGCATGTGGGGACCTTCGATTGTCGGATTCGGCAACTATCATTACAGATATGCCAGCGGTCATGAGGGCGATGCCCCGATGCTGGGGTTTTCTCCCCGAAAGGGTGCCCTGTCGCTTTATGTCTATTCGGATACGGAAAGAAGCCGGGAACTGCTGGGCCAGCTGGGGAAGTATAAAATGGGGAAGGCCTGCATATATGTGAAAAAGCTTTCGGATATCGATGCAGGCGTACTTAAAGAGCTCGCGGAAGAGTCCATAAAGTATCTCAATGAACACTATGAATGTTCCTGCCGAGTAAGATAATATGCCCGAAGAAGTTCAAAGCCGAGTCGTCTATTCGCTGTACGAAGTAGCCCAAAGCATCCAGAAAGCGCTTTCGGCACAGTTTCCCCATGCGTACTGGATCAAAGCGGAACTGAATAAACTGAATTACTACCCACACTCCGGCCACTGTTATCCCGAACTGGTTGAAAAGATAAACGGCCGGGTGGTTGCACAGATGCGTTCGACGCTCTGGCGGAGCGATTACATTCGGGTCAACCAAAATTTCAAACAGGTTCTGCAGGAACCGCTGAAGGACGGAATTAAAATCCTGTTCCTTGCCAATGTGGTCTACCATCCCGAATATGGCCTGAACCTGCGGATACTCGATATCGACCCGGGCTTTACCCTGGGCGATCTGGAGAAAGAAAAGCAGGAAACGATCCGGCAGCTGAAAAAGGAAGGCATTTATGAACGCAATAAAATCCTTCCCTTCCCCCTCCTGCCCCAGCGCCTGGCGATCATTTCGGTCGAATCGAGCAAAGGGTATGCCGACTTTCTCCAGGTACTGGGAGCGGCGGAACAAAACTGGAACTACCGCTTTTTTCATATGCTGTTTCCCTCTCTGCTGCAGGGCGATGACGCGGTACCCGCCATGATCAATCAGCTCCGGCGAATCCGGAAAGTCAGCCACCATTTCGACGTGGTTGTCATTGTACGCGGCGGTGGCGGGGATATAGGGCTTTCATGCTACAACCATTATCAGTTAGCCCGGGAAATCGCCCTGTTTCCCCTCCCGGTCCTCACCGGGATAGGTCATGCCACCAATGAGACCGTAGCTGAGATGATTTCCTATGAAAACGCCATTACGCCTACCAAGCTTGCTGAAATGCTGATTCAGCGTTTTCATAACTTTTCGGTACCCGTGCAGCAGGCGCAGGAAAAAATAATGGACCGGGCTCAGCGACATATTGCCGAGGAGAAAAACCGGTTCCAGGCGGAAATCAGGCTGTTCAGAAATGTGACGCAGACCCTACTCCAGCAAAACGGTAATCAACTGAGGGAAAATGCCAGGACCCTCATCGCCCAGTCCCAGTTTATTTTCAAAAATCAGTACGAACAGCATAAACTGTTGCAGCATAAAATCGTTAAGGATACGGCTGTCTATTGTGCTGCCATGCGAAACAGCCTTAATTTACTGGGGCTGAACCTGAAAAAGGATACGCTGGCCATCTTGAAAGAAAGGAAAACGGAAATGGGTCATTTGGAAACCAATCTTCATAATCTTAAACCGGAGAATGTCCTGAAAAGAGGCTACAGTATAACCTATCTGAACCAACGGGCTGTTTCCGATTTTTCAGCCGTAAAGGAAGGCGATACGATTCAAACGGTCTTATACAGGGGCAGTATTACCAGTACCATCACGCATACCACCGAAAATCATGAGTGAAACCATCCGATACACGGAAGCTTTTGATGAACTACAGCAAATCGTGGCAGATATAGAACAGGGGGAAATCTCGGTAGATGAGCTTTCCCAGAAGGTTAAGAGAGCCGCAGAACTTATCAAGATCTGTAAGCTGAAATTGTCTACTACCGAAGAGGATGTCAACCGTATCCTTAAAGAGTTGAATGAGGGCGCAGAATAAATGCCTTACCTCATCCTAAACCTTTTATATTTTTAAATGAATTTCAAGAACGAGAGTAGCTATGAAGCCCATTCCGCCTGGTATGGGAAACGATATACGGATCGGGAACAGCAGCTGGCTGCCATCCGGCGGTGGTTGAAAGACGAAAGGGAAAAAAATATCAATTACTGGATCCAGCAGCAAATGCT
>Ga0182793_1001574_pt1 | contig 13930 bp, 6 predicted proteins | sample Passage237A_FD_130498 | JGI IMG/M metagenome (GOLD analysis project Ga0182793, IMG submission 130498) | Cellulose adapted compost microbial communities from Newby Island Compost Facility, Milpitas, CA, USA - Passage2 37A (version 2) (version 2) ... | reverse complement strand
TCGGCGTACATGCTGAACACGAAGATCATTCTCACCAATAGACCGGAAAAGCATTAAAATGAAAAGAACAATAAACACTTTCTACCGATTTCTTAGCCTGGCGATGGTTGGGCTTGTCAGTGTGTCGGTACTTTTCGGACAAAATCCAGCACCCGGATCCCCTCAATCAAAGCCAATCGCTTTAGTCGGGGCGACAATACACCCGGTGACAGGCGCACCTATTCCCAATGGTGTTATCGTTTTTGATCAGGGTATTATCACCGCCATGGGGTCTGCAGACCTAGCCTTCGACCGAAGCAAAACGGAGATCATGGATGTATCGGGTAAGCATATTTATCCAGGCACCATTGCGGCAGCCACGACGGTAGGGTTGCAGGAAGTAGCTTCCGTTCGTGCCACGTTGGATTACCGGGAGGTGGGCGATTTAAATCCCAATGCTCGGGCGTTGATAGCTTATAATACCGATTCGGAAATCATCCCTACCCTACGTAGCTCGGGTGTACTCTTGGTACAGGCTACACCTCAGGGCGGTTTGCTATCCGGTACTTCTTCAGTCTTTCACACGGATGGCTGGAATTGGGAAGACGCTGTGTTAAAGAAAGATGATGGGGTTTGGTTAAATTGGCCGTCATATATCACTTCTGCTTTTGATCGGCATGACTTTTCCACTTCGATCAAAAAGAATGAATCCCGGCATAAGGCGCTTAACGAACTCGACCAATTTTTTGCCGATGCTAAGGCTTATCACGAGCTTGAAACGCCTAACCCGACGAACCTGCGTTTAAAGGCAATGAAGCCCGTTTTTGAAGGGAAGGCCAATTTGTACATTCGTGCCGATTTAGCCAAGGAAATCATCGAGTCTGTACAGTTTGCGCGGAAGTATGGCATTGCACGAGTGGTCATATCAGGGGGTAGAGAAGCAGATAAGGTGGTAGATTTTCTAAAAGAAAACCAGGTGGCGGTATTATTAAACGAACTGCATCGCTTGCCTAGTCACCAAGACGAGTATGTGTATCAGCCTTATTCCTTACCGGGGAAATTACTACAGGCAGGCGTCATCACGGCCGTTACCTACGGCGATGAATGGTGGCGGGTTAGGAACTTAAATTACCAAGCGGGTACTGCATCTGCTTTTGCGACTGGATTAGAGCCGGAAGAAGCGTTGAAATTAGTAACCCTTTATCCCGCTCAGATTTTAGGGATTGACACCCAGGTAGGCTCCTTGGCGGTAGGGAAACATGCCACTCTATTGGTGTCTACCGGTGATATATTGGATATGAAAACTAATGTCATCGAGAAAGCTTTTATCAAGGGATCGGAGGTCAACCTCGACGACAAACAAAAGAGATTGTATAGGAAATACAAGGATAAATACGGTCAATAGGGATGGTGAATGGGCACGTGATGTATACGCGTATTGACCTACGTATATAATCGGAAACCGCCTAGACTCCCTCGAAAATCCAATCTCTTCAATCATATTCGTGGTTACTTTGAAGAGGTTGGATTTTCCTTTTACTCCCCTACCATCGAATGAAAGGGCTGTGGTGCGGTATTCCCGCGGAACCTAACCCACTCCGAATTTTAACCAAGCCAAAAATTATTTCCATCTCCATCGTAGATTTGCTACAAGAATTGTAATATTACCTGAAAAAACACTAAATTTTAAACAGCCGAGTCCGCTATGAAGTCCCCTTTTCTAGCACCCAGTATTTTCGGCGCTCGTTGTGATGTGTTAATGGATATCGTGGTAGTATCGATGGTGATTATCCTTCCCCTCCTTTGGTATTCGGTACGGAAAGTTCGCCACGATCGAAACTACAAATTGCATAAGAACATCCAATTGAGCATGTTTATCGTCCTTTTCTTTGTCGTTGTGCTATTTGAGTACGACATGCAACGAAACGGGGGGATTTTTGAAATGGTTAAAGGCTCCAGTTACGAAGGGACCTTCTTCCTGAATTTCATGATTTATTTTCATACCTTTTTGTCGATCACCACCTCATTGATCTGGATCGTGCTTATCCCCCTTTCCATTAAAAAATTCGGAAGCAATCCAAGACCGGGGAAGTTCAGCAAGGCTCATCGACTTTGGGGGAAAATCGGTATGTGGGACATGGCTTTAACCTGCGTAACCGGGGTAATCCTTTACGTTTATGGGTTTATTCTGTAGCGTTTTCGGGTCGTGGTACGACGAGCAAAATCGGGTCAATCGGCCATGAGCGGAGGTTTAATTCCCATTCCTTGTCCTTCCAAGGTGGCTAAGAGATAGACGAGCGACGCCGTGCCGTCCATGGTTGGTTCGTTCGTGCTATAATCGCCATAGTCGTCGTGGTAGACCGCCAAGTCACTTTGGAACTCGGCATAGTCATCTTCCCGGGTCAGGGTAATGCCGATCAGGCTGTTGAAGATCTTAGTATATACCGGACCGTCAACCAATCCCCCGTTGATCGGATAATTTTTGATATGCGTAAAAGCCGAATGCGGGTCCACCGGTGTATCCCCATAGGATGGCAAGCCGTAAACCATGCTTGTTCCCCAGGGATTTACCCCAAACAACCAGTCGATATTGGCTTGTTCCAATTCAGCGTATCGTTCATCGCCCGAGTGCAGTCGGTACCAAAAGCATTGGATTGCGAAAGAGGTAGTTAGGTTATTGCTGCACCATATGAAGGGAACGCCCCTAAGGAATGCATTTTGTTTAGCCCGGCCATAGACCTCTTCGATCCCTTGTCGATAGAAGGCTAGCAGACTGTCTTTGCGTTGCTGCTCAACGCGTTTCACCAGTTCGTGAATACCTAGATTGATAAAGGGATACCATTGATAGTGATTTGCCGTGTCGTTGATCATCCACGGCGTCACCGGCTCTTGTTGTATATATTTCCAGGCTTCATCTAATTTTCCCAGCTTGGTAGCAGCCAGCCCCATATCGTCCATCCAGTTGTCTTCCGCATAGATATAGGGCGATTTCACCGATACGGTTTGGGTTACGCCCGGTTTTTTCAGGGCATAGGCATAGGCGGTTAACGACTTTTCTTCGAGGAGTCGGCTATAACTTTGATCGATTTCATCAAACAGTTTAGATCCCAAAACAAAGGCACTGCTTAATTTGGCGGCGGTCGACGAAGTGCCGGTTGTGTTATTCATAAACTTACCGCGCTGCTGGGGTTTGCCGTCGATAAAATAGGCGGGACGTTCATAGCCCCTTCCATAGAAATCGTCCATTCCGGGCATGCGCATCACCGTATGGTCTCTATCGTCAGCGATTTGGTTAAACATCCAATCCGGGCGTGGATGCATCTTCAGCAGCCAGTCGAGCCCCCATTTGGCTTCATCCAGCACATCTGCGAGTCCGTTACGCCCGTCGAGTCCATTGGCCAGTTTGGTATCGGCAAAAATCTGCGGAAAATCGCGATAGGCCATTAACAGATGGTAGGTTGCATTAGCCGAAGTGGTGGCATATTGCAGGTAATCCGACGCATCGTGCCAGCCTCCCACTACGTCGATATGGGTGCTGTCGGGGATTCCCGCTTCGCGTCCGTAAAGTACATAGCCGTCGTGGGTATGGCAACTATCTTTCAGGTATGGATTAAACCCGGTTCGTTGTTGGCGCATATATTGCAGGACGAAATCGGCCGTACCGCGGTATACGTCGTTTCCGATCTCAAAGATGGGCGACACCGTCTCTCCTACCCTTACAAAATACCTTCCCGGTTGTTGGTAAGCCGAAAAATCCAACCTATAGGTCTGTTTAAAAGGCCCATAAGCGCCAAAGGCTTTACCGGCTTTTCCTTTGCTCACCACTTTCTTCGTTTTGGCATCCACCAGTTCCCATTCCCCGATTTGAGTATCACTCTTACTGCACCAAACAGCAATTTTCGGGGATTGAGGGAGGTAGCCGAGGAGGTTGGCGCGGATCCAGGGTTGTTTGTCCGCAACAGGCTGCCCGATTAGTGGCAGTATAGAAAAAAGCATAAGCAGCAACCAAGCAGTGGTTAGTTTCATACTGATACGGATAAATGTTCAAGTCATAGCAAGGTAAGAAAATTTTGGTAACCTTATATTATGGACCAATTACCTCTTAGATTGAACTAAACTCAATTTAATACAGCTGTTGAATTTACTACAATTACTGCCCGGCAAATGCATTCTGAGTGACAACATGGAGAATAAAAATTGAAATTTCATAGGTTGCCAGTACTCCTTCGCTAATGTTTAGCTCATCTATCGCGGCACTTGCTGTTTCATATCATCCTACTCGACTTTTTAAGAGTCATGACATTCCAATGAACAGAATTTACAACCATTGATTCTTCGATAAGGGTAACGTTTTTTAGCAGCATCCACAGCCTCCTGGCAGTGCGTATAATATCCTAGATATTCATAATCAGTTGAAGGAAAGAACAGACATTCTTGCATGTGAACTTCATGGTCACCGTTTTCTTGACGGATGTTGTTTAGATAATAATGAGCTATCATGATAAACAATATTTATGAATCTTCAAACTTGTTTCGCAGTGGAACCACAATGTCTCTCACAATCAAATCCACAAATTATATATACTGAATATTATAAAAAGAAAATCATGCGTCTCATTTATTGGAAAATGCGCAATCATAGATTAACTGGATTTACATATTAATTGAATTTATCCAATTTTGCAACAATTAATTAAAAATCAAGCATTTTGACACAGTTTACGTACCGCTTCTTATGTTCAGGCTACCCTCACAATTATATGCTGTTGTCGCTTCATTAACTCCTTCCGCTGTTATCACATATATCAAAACTGAACGCTCTATATTGCCAACCAAATAAATACAGTTGATAGTGAAAATGGCAGCGCAGATTTCAAACCATTCGATCAGAAATACCTTTGTCTTCGTTGGGAATATTTTGAACTACCCCCTCCTTACTCGGCCTCCATCTATCCTTACCAAATTTTCCTGAACCATCAGATCAATTGTATATCGCAGTGATAAATCGATTTGCCTTCCCAGTTTCGCAAAACCAAAGATTCGGGCTGTGTGACGTAATAGCTCTTCTAGTTCAATACTTAAGTACTGGTCGATCGCTTCGAGTATTGCCACTTTCAATTCTTCCGGAGCAATGTCTTCAATATTGCGCCGATCAGAGCCTTCTCCGACACGATAAAAATCGATTTCAGTCATTCCGGGCTTCCAATAGTAGACCTGACCCAGATGGGTCCTTTCAGTTAAATCGACTTCATGAATGATATCGTCAAGATAACTCTCCAATTTTCCTCCCATCCTACTCGTGAACCAGGCAGATAGAATCTTCTTACACAGTAACCCCTTACTGATTGGAGATTCTACTTCCAGAATCTGTTGTATTTGCCTCTTGATAATATTGCGATTCGTAAAATGGTAAATTGTTTCACTGCTGGCACCGACTACATACTCCAAATCACAGCCTACATATTCTCTACGCTTCGTGGAAGCCGCCTCCTGGAATGGTTCCGATTCTACAGGCTCCTCGCGTACAACCTCGGGATAGAAATCTGGTTCATCAGCCCTGTCTGAAACGTCATTTGACATATCAGCCCCTTCCTGCAACTCCAGCTCCGACAGCTCCGCAACTCTGTCGACAATTTCCCGAACGATTTTCGAGGAATTTTCAATCCAGTCGAGCGACCATAACCGGTAAATTTTCCATCCAAGCGAGCTCAGCACTGAAGGAATCACCATCTCCCTGTCATCCACTGTTTTCGCATTGTAATAATGGTGTCCATCCAGGATTATTCCGAGAATATATCGGTCCGGGTATTTGGGATGTACAACTCCCACATCCATTCGAAAACCGGAAGTGCCTACGTTGGTCCTAACCGTTAAACCGTGTTGACTAAGCTCCCGGGCGATAGCGGATGACAAATCCCCATACGCCGCTTCGTTTGCATTGCGTTCTGCACGAAAATTCAGATGCCCCCCTTCCGCGAACCGGAGAAACTCTTTTAATCCGAGAACCCCCTCAGCCGAACTCCGGCTTAGATCAATCTGATCAGAACGAAGGGTCGCAAAAATGTGCATCTCATATCTTGCGCGTGTCACCGCCACGTTTAATCGACGCCAACCTCCGTTGCGGTTCAAGGGGCCAAAATTCATGCTAATTTTCCCTTCCTGATCGGGTGCATAACCGACTGAAAATAAAATAATATCACGCTCATCACCCTGTACATTTTCCAAATTTTTTACAAATAATGGCTCCTCCCCTTGTGTAAAATGCTCTTCCAATTTGGGGTCCGACAAGTAAAGTTGCTGCAACAATTCTTCAACTAACGATTGTTGAGTCTGGCTAAAGGTAACCACCCCAATACTACGTTCCCGATTCCCCGACTCGTAAAATTTTTTAATGAACTCTACGATCTCGCCGGCTTCGAATTTGTTCGTCCGGGACTTACCCTTGTCATAGAAGCCGGGCACGTGATGATATACAACTTTTTGATTTAAATCATCTGCCGATGGAAACGTAAGAAGCTTACTATCGTAATAGTTAATATTGCTGAAAGAAATCAAACTTTCATGCTTACTCCTATAATGGCGCAACAGATAGCGTGACGGAACCGTCAACGACAAACAGTCATCGAGAATACTTTCGAGATCCTCCAGATCCATATTTTCTTCATCCAGCCGAATCGTTGAAAAGAAGGAAGTAGGTGGCATCTGTTTGGGGTCGCCGACAATAATTGCTTGCTTGGCACGTGCCAACGAACTAACCGCTTCACAGGTTGGTAATTGAGAAGCTTCGTCAAAGATCACCAGATCGAAATGATCGGTATTCACATCGAAATATTGCGCCGCAGAGATCGGACTCATTAACATGCAAGGTACCAAGCGGGGCAACAACGTAGGTACCTGTTCAAACAACTTTCTAATGCTAAGTCCACGCCCGCGATTCCGTATTGCCCGCAGCAATATTCCCACTTCCGAGGTTTGTGCAATCCCAAATGACAGGTTTGGCAACTGCTCCGCCAATTTGCCCCGGATTTCCTGGATAGTCAGCTTCTTGTGTAACCTTGCAATCCTCTTATAATCTTCAATTCTACTCTTGAACAGTTCCGGATTAAACAGGCTCAATGCTTCATGCTGCGCAATGACATTCTTGATAATAGTAGCATTTACGGCATAATGGAAATACTCCTCTACCTTTTCCCTCGGATACCTGTTCTCTTCGTACCCTCTTATCATCCAATCGAGTTGCAGCGGTTGACTTTGCCGTTTAGTCATCACATAATGATACCAGTCCCTTATGGATGGTAAACGGTTCTGGATACCGCGCAAACGCTCTCCTACTTCCTTGAAGAAATCAGAGGTGGTATTCGCAAAAACATTCTCCAAGGTGGAGTGTTTTTCGACCAATGCCGAAAACTCTCCGTAGTCCCGAATCGCCCCGGTAAGATCTTTTCCGTACTTATTTTTTAGGTCATCGAAATATTTAATTCCTGACTTTTCCAGATTACCCAACCAATCATCGATCCCATTAAACGACCACTTATTAATTAGATTTATAACATTCGTAAAATCGGCTACTTTACTTTTTATTTCCCCAACGTTGGTATCATCCCCCTGGAATAAAATTCCCAGTTGAGTTTGAATATCTCGGAACCTGTCAGAATTCAGTTCTAGTTGAACTTCGGCAAACTCATTCTTTTGTTCAAATAACGCTTCTACTTCAGCATGGGTCCGCAATGGCCTCTTAATTAAGGCCTTCAGGTGGGATTTGATCTTTCTCGAATCCAGCCAGCGCCGCAAAAACCATTGGGTTTGTGCTTGTCTCCAATTAAACTCTATTTCCGATAAATCCTGCTCAAATATCGACTTACCAAATTGCTCACCTAATCCGGTTTTCAACGCGACATATTGTTCAAAAAGCGACCCCCAGTCGTTAAATAATTTGACATTTCCCCTATCGGTCAGTAATCGACAAAACGAGAGAGGTAGTACAGAACTTTGTTCAAGTGCGGTCAACAAGGCAATGAACTCCTCAAGTGTTTTCGAATCCGATAGCGTGCACGGAACCCGTAGCTCCCTGGCGAGAAAGCCAACCTTCACTTCCAGTTTGCTAAAGACGTCCAGAACCGCTTGGACGGCCGCTCCTGTTTCCTGAACAAAAGACGGAGTATAATGATCGACCTTAAGAAATGATAATGGGTTCTGAGCTGGATGAACGATGAGATTGATAATCGACTTGAATTGTGACAACCAGTCAGTCCATTTGAGATAAGTAGCCCGGTCAAGGGTTTGATAAACTTCAGTGGGAACCTCTCCGTCGCCAAATGTCAGGTTCTCCAATCCCTCAAGATTTGAGATGGCCTCATAGAGCGACCAACCTACCGGTTGCTTCCGGTGTAGCAGATTAACGTATTCGCCTATTTTTTGCTTTGCCTCATCCAATCTCCTGGATTCTTCTACAAAATCACGGCTACGCATCGCTTTCGTAGCCTCCAAGGATTTTGCCAATTGATCCAGTACCTCCGATTTTTTGGTTTTATTGGAGTGTAACTCCAAGGTAAATGCCCCCAAGCCGATTTGTTCGAGGCGTTTGTGAACCACATCAAGAGCGGCCTTTTTGGCAGCTACGAAAAGTACGCGTTTGCCACGATAAAGAGCATCAGCAATAATATTTGTGATGGTCTGCGACTTCCCTGTACCCGGAGGTCCGTGTAAAATAAAACTCTCCCCTTTACTCGCTGCCCACACAGCTTCCTTTTGCGATACATCACAATCAATCGGCAACGCCAATGTCGACGATTCAATTTCGTCGACTCCAATTGCATGGTCGGCCGATATAACCAATTCCTTGGACAGCTCCCCGTCAATGAGACTCCTGACGATCGGACTCTTTTTCAATTCCTCCTGATGAGAGACGATGTCTTTCCATAAAATCAGCTTGTTGAAGGAAAAATTACCCAAGATTAATTGCTCCAGAACATCCCATCCTTTAAGATTCATCACAGCCCGCCTGACACTCCCCATGATTTTCCCCACATCAACTCCCTTGTCGTCATAAGGGAGCTCTTCGAGTGCACCCAGATCGAGTTGATACTCCTGCCTGAGGAATTCCAGTAACGTTATGTTTATCATGGTTTCTTCACCACTACTCCTCAGGGTAAAATTGCTGTTTACGGACCTCCGACTTAGTTCGACAGGCAGCAATAAAATAGGAGCTAACCGTTCCTGTTCAGGAGTCTTGCGATCATACCACCTCAAAAGACCGACCGCAAGAAAGAGCGTACTAGCGCCATTTTCCTCAATAGAAAGTTTAGCATTTTTGTAAATATAGGTTAAGATATTATCGAGGTCAGCGGTATGGTAATAGGTAAGTAGTCTGTTGTACTTCAGCTCATCATTCGCTTCGACAAACGTGGGAGAAGAGCGATGCAATGGCCCTTTATATACGTTGTACTTATTCCCAATCTGAGCTCTTTGATTCGGCAATATCGAGAAACTCTTTCCTTCTGAAAGTGTGTCTTCCAGATGACTAATGTCGATATCGATCAGCTGAAGCATGTTTCTCGTCAACCGCAAATTCAGCAGGTTATTACGGAGCGACAAATCGAGCAGCTTTCTTTCCCATATTTTAATCTTTGTGGTACGTTGAGGTCTGTTCAATAATTCATCACCGTATACAGCACCCAGTTCAAACTGTAGTTGGAGATTCGACGCTTCGTATTTCTGAACCAACTCTTCATCGAGTGCGACCTCATTATTCGCCGTTACCAAGATCGGTAGTGGGCGAATAAAGGCAGTCCTAGCTCTCTTGATATCAACAGACAACAGGAAATTTTCATTTTCTATAAGCTGAGCCTCACCAAGATCAACCGACTCTTTAAAAGTCCGGTCTGCGCCCCGGCACAAGCTTGTCGCCTCGACTACGACAATTTCTCTGATTCCCCTTGCCAAACGTTTCGTAATAGCTGTCTGGTCGTCGTTAACGATCGTAGCAAACTTATCGTCGGTCAGCCAGCAACCTACAAAAGCATGATTCTTAACGATGATAATAATTGGATTGAGATCAGCAGCCTCCAGGCAGGCTGCAAACAAGAGGCTAAGATCAATGCAGTTGGCAAATCGTTCTCGCTGAATTGTACTAAGAAGGCGTAACCGTTGACCAGTAGCCTCATACCCTGGTGGGAGTGAACTATAAATAAGGCTTTCGTTTTGAATCGCGGAAAAAATCGCCGATATAATCTGGAGTACACGTTCGGGGTCGTCTTGCTGATACCCGTCAAAACTCACATTCTGCCCCTGCTGTTCCAGTAAATCGGCTGCATTCCGTTTTATATGGTATACGTAAGGATGGTTGGGCGTAACGTATGCTGCTATCAGTTCAGGTAAATATTCAAACCCTCCAAAATACTCGAGAGGGTAAACGTCTAGTTCAAACCGATGTTCCGCAAGCAATTCATCGCCATCGATCACTGAAACCGTGACCTGCGCCTTTTCCGATTCCGTCAATTGATTAAAGAACTCCCGTTTTATTCTGAGATCATCCAACGGTATTTTGACCTCCATATTTGCGGGAATAGTCACTGAATAGCGAAATTCTTCAATGCACGGTATATCACTCGTGATTAGCAGATCAACCTGAGGAGAGTCTGTTTCGCCTTCATTTTCTAGCGATAAGGAAATAATCGGTTTGATGTTGTTCAAATGCAACGCAATATTCAGAAAAGGGTAGGTCTCAATGTGAATTTGCAGCGATCTTGTTGAATCCATATTTGTCAGTGAGGGTTTGGCGAAGCCTGAAAAATTCCAGGATTAAACTTTATATTATTTCTAAGAAATCCAACATTCCTTAAAAAAACCAAGAAAACATTTTCAAGGCATAAATGCAACGAATCCACCTAGCATACCACATATTTCCCTTCTCGGCTAGTATTTTATGGTTCGGTGGGCAGAGTACGCGCGTCTTTTTTTGTAAATGTTTATAAAGCTTTCCGGGGTAGGTAACAGCCACGGGAACGGGTTGACGTCATCTTTTTTGCATAAGGTGAAAAAGGCATAAAGCATTGCTGCACGTTGGGCTGATTTTTGCATGCCAGCAACGAGGTCGTGCTTACCGCATAGAGTCAGGAAAGACATCTTCTACCCTCGAACGGATTACTATCGACGCGGACACTAATTATTTAATCACTAACAGCTCCAAACGGAATATATTCGACAATACCCCATCGGGGTAATGGAATCCGACTTGAGAAGCATATGCGCTTTCCTTCGCAGCGCAAAGAAGCCCGACTCGCTGGTGTGCTTTCTGGCGAAGATCTAATGGCTAAATTTACTCAAGGTAAATCAGTAGGGACTACCAAATTCCGCCGGGCTCAGAGCGCTTAGCCGCTAATTTGCGGCCGGTGCTAATGCTTACTCATGCTTTTACACGTTTTTAGTTTTTTAACCAAACGATAAGCAACGCCATTTCTCAAAAACCAACAACAAAACGGAAGTAGTTACCCGGCGAGAAATCATAACACTCAACCTTAGCTGGCAGCAGTATACATTTTACTAAAAAATGGGTCTAAACGTATACGGTTCTATGGTCGATGACTTGAGATAATATACGTCAATTACTCGCCGCAAATTAAATAAATATCGTTAAATTCTTGACACTATGTACTTTCTATAACGAAAACCGCTTATTGCAAAGACCTCCATTCACCTAATGAACAACTTTTAGACCTATGTCCTCTAGTCTCGACTCACTCTACGATCTTAGGAAAAAATTTATTGTTATTGGCCTCACCGGTCGGTTGGGGTCAGGTTGCTCTACTACCGCCGAAATCCTAAGTAACCATTCGTTTGACGAATGCAAGTTCCCGTTACCCGAAGCGGACGCTAGCAACATGAATGAGTATCGGAAGTATAAAATAGCGTACAATTACCTACAAGAAAATTGGCAAAAATTTGAAGTCATCCATGCTTCGGAGGTGATTACCGCATATCTTCTCCAAAAGCCTTTGAAAGATCTAGAAATGTTTTTAAAAAAAACATATGGTGATAAAACAGAAAATATTAATACTATTCTCAAAAATATTAGAAACGAATTCAATAAATTATCTGAACGCGTTAAACTATGCTTTCAGGAATTAGGATACCCCGTTCAACTCAAGAATCAGCCAGTTAAAAACGAAGAAGTTGTTTCTGAGCTATTCGTCACCAAAAAGTTACTCCGTAACTTTACTCAGAAGATCAGAGATGCATTCAGCAACCTGCAAATCACGGATCAATACCATCCGTACCAATATTTTGGTGATAATATTAGAAAGACAGGGGACCCGTATAGGAACGACTCACCTGACCCGAAAAATTCATACATCATTGCAGAATTCATTCGCCGATTAATTAGCAAAATTCGAAAAACACATCAGGAAAAATCTTACCGATTTGTTATCGACTCCATAAGAAATTCAATGGAGGCGCGATTTTTCAAAGAACGTTACTCCTCATTTTACCTGTTTGCCATCAACACCGAGGAAGAGGATCGAATTAATAGACAAAGTAGATATTTCAAACACGAATCGATAAAAGCACTGGATCAAGAATACACGAAGAACCTTTCGACAGAGCAAAGACTGTACAACCAGGATATTCAAACGTGTATTCAAAACGCTGATATATATTTGGCCAATCCTAATTGTTCTAAGGAATACGGTGATTCATACCGAGTACTCAAAATGAGCCTCGTCCGCTATCTGGCTCTGATACTTCATCCGGGTCTTATTACACCAACACCTGAAGAACGTAGTATGCAAATTGCTTATACAGCGAAATATAATAGCGGATGTATCTCTCGACAGGTAGGTGCAGTGATTACTGATGCCTCATTTTCAATTAAAGCGGTAGGTTGGAACAATACTGCTCAAGGACAAACACCATGTCTTTTACGGAATGTGAACGACTTAATCCACAATTCTGATGAAAGCGCGTTTAGTAAATACGAAAAACAGGATCAACTCTTCCGAGATTTGATGGAAGAAACCTTTAATGGAAAAGGCAACTCTCTGAATGGCAGAAATCTCTCGTTTTGTTTTAAAGATGCAAAAAACTGTATCGATCATACAAAGAACCAGGTCCACACACGATCATTGCATGCCGAAGAGAACGCAATGCTACAGATTTCCAAGTACGGTGGAATAAAGTTACAGGCTGGGTACCTTTTTACAACCGCTTCTCCTTGTGAATTATGCTCAAAGAAAGCCTATCAACTTGGGATAAAAAGAATTTTTTACATAGATCCTTATCCTGGCATTGCCAATGAGCATATTCTGACCTCTGGAATGAAAGAGCATAGACCAGAAACAAAACTTTTCGTGGGGGCAATTGGCCGGGCATATCATCAACTATTTCAACCCTTTATGCCCTATAAAGATGAACTTAAGACTCTCATCCAATTTGACTATGATTCAAGTTTCGTCAAAGTGATGAAAAAAGGTGACGCCGAATTACGTCAGAAGAGAATCGACGAGTTGAATAAGAAAAAAGAAAAAATTGAGCAAGAGTTGGAGGCTTTAAAAGAAAAGACGGACACGTAAAATAAGGTGGCGAAGATTCGAGAGTGTTCATTAAATGGTGATTTTTAATCAAACAGTATAAGTGGGTTTTAAACTTACGTAAGCACCCTATAAACCAGATCTTTCCTTGGGTATGCTCAATTTCTAACTTGTGGCAAAAAAATTGGAAAAAGAGCAAAAGTGAACAGATGTTGAATTTAGTTTCCGAATAGCGTGGTAGTAGCTTAAATCAGCAGCAGTTTTGTAAGGAAAAGGGCGTCATGTTGGTTAATTTGAGTTATTTGTATGACGGCAACTTACAGATCGACAACAATCCGGTGGAGAATGCCATCAGACCGGTGGCCATCGGCCGGAAGAATTACCTCTTTGCCGGAACTCATCAAGCAGCACAAAGAGCGGCCATG
>Ga0182793_1001573_pt1 | contig 13935 bp, 11 predicted proteins | sample Passage237A_FD_130498 | JGI IMG/M metagenome (GOLD analysis project Ga0182793, IMG submission 130498) | Cellulose adapted compost microbial communities from Newby Island Compost Facility, Milpitas, CA, USA - Passage2 37A (version 2) (version 2) ... | reverse complement strand
GGCGGCGGCGGGCCGCGCCGCTTCATCCCGTGGTGTTGAGCGGAGCCTGGTAGTTGTGCCAAGCCGCGAATTCTTCCGCCGCGAGGCGCGACGGAAAGCGGCAATAGACAGCATCGATCTGGCGAGCCTTTAGGCGTTTGACTTCGGCCCGTGCATCCTTCGCCATGTTCACAACGGCGATGGCCTTTCCGTAGGAAAAGACGATGTAGGCGCGTGGCCCTTTCTGTGCCTGCATGGGTACCTCCCGGTTGATGGCAAGCGGTCAGGCCCAAGGGGGCCTGAACGCCTGCCTGACCGGCGAGGTCCGGGGTAGCAGAGCGCAAGCGCGGCGAAGCCGGCACCGGAGCAACCCGGAGTCACGCGCAGCGCAGCGAGCATGGCGAGGATTGCGAGGAGCCACCGCTTGCGCGGCGCGAGGGCGGAGCCCTTAGGGTCTTGACGGGGCCACCCAAATCAGTGCAGCGGTTGGATTGTCGTTGGGGCGCAGCGCGTCGTTTCGAGTTCCATAATCTATATTATGCGAAAAAGTGATCAGCGAGGACGGATTGCCGTTGTGTCCCCTGCAATGGAATTTGACACTGGCTGTCATTCAATTTTGGCACTGTGTGATGCAAGCGCCGTTCGCACCTACCGGTGCCGATTCCTCATTGTGCTTCCAAGTTGGCAATGGCCGCCCGGATCCTCTCAGCCCAAGGCCGTGGAATGAGATGCAGATCCCGTTCGATGACAGCGATCGCGTCTGCACCATGCTCGTGACGATAAATTCGGCGTAGCATCTTCAACTCGTCGCCTGTTCTTGCGGCCGCCAAGGCGATGTCGGAAGCAGACCAGTTCGAGGCAAAGAAGGCATCGATCAGATCCTTCCTGAGAGTCTTGCAACGGTCCCAGTCGACAAAGAAGAACAGCCGGAAGATGTCCGGTGCCGCATTTTCCTTCTTCAGTTCGATATAGACCGCCGGAAATGCAGCTGGGATCAGAGGTGATGCCGCCTCCCCCCTCTGGTTTAGCAGGAACGGCAGCAGCTCAGTTGCTGCTCGAAAGTGCCCCCAGAAATTTTGCTCCCGAGCATCCCACAGCAACTGAGCGGCATCCGCAGACGCACTAGGGGATATATCCAACGCGCCCCTGTCCAGGATACCCCTCGACAGCCGCTCGACCGCGGACAGGAGCGCCCCCCTTGCTCCTGGAGCTTTGGCTCTGTTCAGCAAAGATAGATTTTCGGAGACCAAGTCCCCCGGGATGTCCGTTGCCAAAGCGGCCCGATAGGTAGCATCGCCGTCAAGGGCGCCACCTGCAGCCTCAAGGAGTCTTTCCACACCGCGAGGATCGCGACGAACCGCTTCAAGTCGCATTACCCAGGGCACAAACAGAGACGACATTTCCTGAGCTTGCTGGTGATCGAGGTGCGGGAGAACCAGCAACAAGGTGTTGTACGCTGCTGCTATATCCCTCCAGCCTTCCCGGAGCAGTTTGACCAAAACATCAGTATCGCTTCCAAAACCGTCGGCCAGCACGCCCAGCACTTGACCGTAAATCGACTCAAGTTCTGACAGCTTGAGATCTGAAGCTCTACGCAATACGGCCAGCAAGAGCCGGCGGCGCCTTGGACTGCTCAACTTGGGACTCTCTAGAACCCAACGGAGATCCTCGAGACCCACCGAGATTAGGTGCTCTAGCAGTAGTTCGGGTCCCTCTCCTTCAAGACCGGCAACCACCTCCCGTGTAGTGACTGTGGCACCAAGTCGGGCAGCCTGGGTCGCTAAGGGCTCATGGAGTGTCAATGCTCCGAGACGGTTTGCTTCGAAGAGATGGACAATTTCAGCCTCTAGTTCAGCTGTATCCAAATGGTAGATAAGGGTGCGGAAAGGTTCCGCGTCAGCATCGTGGACCAGCAATGGAAGAAGCCGTTGCTTGGCCAGAGCCGTCGTTTCCGACGAAGCATCACGCAATGCACGTTGAAGCGCCCCCGAAGCGGTTGCGCTTCCCGAGAGAACTGCAGAAGCTAGACTGGAACTTGCGAGCAGGCTTTGTAGGAACTGATCTTGCGGGAGGGTAAGCAGCATCGTCTGCCAACCTTGTCCCCCTCCCTCCACCAAGCCCTCACCAAGGCTTGGTAGGAGCACTTTGCCGCTCTTCGCCTTAGCAACCTTCGGTAAGTTGGATACGGCGTCAATCGGTGCCCTGGCGGCCAGTGTAGTTGCTGACAGTCGCAAAACCTCAGTCGTGGCTTCGCCGATGGGTGTGCCCTGCACCTTATCTGCAGTTGCAACGAGGAATTGCCACGCTTCACTAGGTGCCGCTGATCTTGCGACATCCTGCACGATGCGCTGCAGTTCGGGCGCTACCAGCTTGAATGCCCGCCCGTCTCCGGCGGGCCTACTATTTGCAATGTCCAGTAATCCCAGCACCGCATTCGGGGAGGCCTCAAGTTTGTGAAACAGCTCATTCCAAAGTAGCGTTATCCGCAGATCCGCTTCTGTGGCCTGAGGATCGGACGCCAGGAGCCCCAGTTCATCATCCTTGACGAGAGACGGCACGGGCATCCTGAAGATGCGCCTGACGATTTCCGGCGTCCACCTGTGGCGCGGCGGTGATGCAAAGCTTCCATCGAGGCGGCGGCCTGGCCACTCGACAAACCGCGGACGAGCACTCTTCGGAGCGAATACCAAGTCGAAACTGCGACCCCCCAGTTTCCTAGGAGAGAATGCGAGCGTGGAGAGAGCAAATTTTCCCCTAATTGCCGGCCACAGTGCGGCAAGCAGAAGCAAAGAAATCTCTTCTGCTTGCCCCGAACCGAAAACGGCAACGGGCTTTCGCTCTTCCAAAAATAGAGCTTCACAGAGTTCGTTGACCTCAGAGGTGTCCACCTCTGCAGGGATCTGCGTATCGTGTGACGGCGGCAAAGGTGGAAATGACCCGGCCGGCCCAAGCCGGGCAAGAAGGGCAGGCAGAACGCCCAAGTCCTCATAGGTGACCCAGTCTTCCATCTCGACGAAAAGACTTCGTGTGCGCACGCACCCTGCCCTTGGGGCCTGCAGATCCTGCCAGGTGCGCGCCACAACATAGTATCGCCCCGAAGGGAGCGGGTAGCAGGTGAGGTAGGGGCGGAACTGCTCCCCAGGACTGAGCGGGCCTGCAACGTCAGAGAGCCTATCAACAAGCTCCTGATCCAGCTTCGGGAGCTTAATAGTCGAAGCCAGTAGCTCGTGACCGTGTCTATACCCATGTAATTGGTGGTGCAGATCGCGCATAGGCCGTCAGCCGCCGATCGCCCAAGCAATCGGAATGGTTACGTCATTGTCGTTCTTGACATCACCATCCTCTTCAATCGTGACGCTGCCGGTGCTTGACGCATCCATGCGATGGTAACGGGCTTTGAAGTCCGGGTCTCGTTCGAGATCGCCGCCAACAACGCTCACGCCAAAAACGCGAATGTCTACGCCTTCCGTGTCTTCTATGGTGCCGGCAAACAGAGGGAACTGTTGCCTCAGGTAAGCCATAGGCCCGGCGGATCTGAGTTCGTCTTCCAGAAGGTCCCACGCCGACACTATGACTGCGACGCGTGCTATCCGACCATTTGGCTGCGGGGATAAGCGGTCCCGAAGCAAACGCAGGAGTTCGCACAAGATCACCTGCGTGGGGGGGCGCTGGTCCTCATTGTCTTCTACCACTTCGAGCAGGTCACGAGCGGTTACCCAGTCCAACGGTTGAGTGTTCAGCGAGGAATGGACGCGTACAAACAGGAGTGCTCCCGTTGCGGAGCCTAGGGAGTCCAGCCAGTCTGGTGGAAGTTCCGAGTTGAGTACCGCATCAGACCACAGTTCACCGGTGAAGTCGGGAACCACGAGTTCGGCGACCTCTCCCGAGCTGCCCACTGAGATGGGAATCCTGAATTCCTGGCGCTCCATACTCCTGTCAGTCCGCCCGGCAAACTTGCCAGTCAGCAGGTGAGCACAGATCGAGTCCACATACTCAAGATCAGTGGGCATCCCCGCCCGCACCAAAGAACCCTTGCGTTCCTTCAGGGCCAGCCAGACCCGACCAACGTAGTTGCTTTTCCCCGAGTCAGGGCCGCCGACAAGGATGACAGAAGCTGTTGCTGTCAAAACTGCCTCCCGTAGTTCAGGAATTCACGATCACCCTTGACGCTGCTGTTGGGCCAGAACGGAGGCCTCTCCTGACTGTGCCGCAACGTGGCCGAGATCAGATCGGACAACCCAGATCCGGGCTCAACATCGTCAGCCTCAGAGAACGAGGCGATTGACACAAATTGGACGGCGAACCCGAGATCTGCTGCGAATGACCGGATTTTAGCTTCCGCCTCCGGTGGAAACTCTGCCTTGTCTCTCCAGCTTGAGACTACGATTATCCTAGGTGATGAACCATCAAGTGCAGCGGCCAGTCGCTCAAGAAGGTTGGTTGCCAGGTGAGTTGCCCACTGACGCGTTTCTTCATTCGCAAACTCGCGGCCATCAACCATCAGCCAGATGACTTCAGCGGATCTCAAGAAAAATAATCGTTCTGCGCTGCCGTCGCGTATTAAGGACTGAGACCACTCTCCAGGAAGGTCTGGAAGCAAGAGATCGAACACCTTGTCATCCGCCTGGCGCTTCAACCTGAGGTGCAGAAATCCTGCCTCTCGGTCGTCGAGCATCTGCGTATGTGAGGTCATCTGAACGGGAGGTTGGCCCTCATTCCACCGTCTGGCTCCTCTCGAGATTTCGTCCAGCGCCATAAGAGTGGAGCTGTTGGCATAGCTGAACCCCGCCAACTGTCCGCGTGCAAGCAGCAGGTACAAGCTGACCAGGCACGCAGTTTTCCCCGAGTCCGGTAACCCGACTATGCCAACCAAGTTGGTATAGGTGGAGGTCATGAGCTTGTCTGCATCGAGCAAGCCCAGAGTGCCGCTGCGAGGTAGTGCAACCCTTTCTTCTGGAGCTGTCAAAACCGCAGCACCCGCTGAGCTCTGCTCCAGCTCTCCCTCAACCGCTGCTCTCGGTTCCGAGAGGTCAGCATGATCAACCGAGCCTCCGAGGTCTCCTAGCTTCGGCCTGTTCTCAGGGCAATCCTTGGGGTCCTCATGCCCCTGAACACATATGCCAGTCTCATTGAAGGTGCAGTCTGTGTTTCGGCAAGTGAGCTCGGTCATAGTTTACCCGCGCCACCACCAAGTAGGCGAAGGATCGAACCTTCCAGAAGAGCCCGGGCTCCCCACTCGTGCACTGTTCTGGGGATATCACCGGATGCTGCACAGCTGCCCGTCAATACGCTCAAGGCCAGTGGGAATACGGTCTTCAATTCACCATCCGGAACTACCAGTTTAAGCGCCAATTTTTCTCGGCGTTCTCCCGTCGCTGCGAGTATTTCTTGGAGCGTGAGCTTATTGTCGTCGGCGATACTCCTCAGCACCAAGTGACGGTGACCGTCACTTGGCAGTCTGCGTATCTTCGCGGCAGCATCAAACCCGCGAACTACCGCGCGCACTTCGTTCGACATCTGGCTGAAGGGCTCCGAGAGGAGCTCGCTATAGTCGGCGAGCAGCCACCAAAGGAAATCCAGCTCCTCCCTGTCCAGAGCCGCATTGTCTCGGATTGCCGACACCATCGGCTCAACAGCCTTACTGAACGCGGTGTTGACGCGGCCCCCCGTCTGGGAGTCCTGGGAAATGGTCACAGGGCCGATGGGCGGCACTTCGCGCCGCTGGCGTGACTTGTGCGCAGTGGTTGACACGCGGCCGCGGGCTGCGTTCATCAAATCCTGCCGGATGTTCTCCACCTTTTCCTGCGCCAGTGGGGCCTGAAAGGAAAGTGCCGACCATAGCGATGCGGCTAATGCATCGGCCGCGCTCCAACCGTCGCTAGCGGGAGGATCTTGCAGGACGTCCATGATCGCCGCCGCAAACACCACTCCGATCTGCAGGTCCCCTTCAGCTGCTGACCGCACGAACGAGGATGCATGTTGTTGAATAAGTTGCTCACCACCACCAGCTATAGCTTCGGGTAGCGGGTCCAGGCCAAAGTTAGCGGCCGATAAGCCTGCGACAAACTCCACAGCCTGCAGGGGAGTCCAGGTTCGGATGGTAGATTTCATACCTTCCGCCGCTGCAATCCTCTTTTCGACAAACACGTCGTCAGCGCCCGTCGTGAAGACGCGCACATACTCAGCCATTCTGGTCACTATTTTTCGCCCCCTACCCCATTGCGCTTAGCTAGCGCGGCTATGACTTTTTCCTTCAGTTCAGCGAAGCGCTCTCCCTTGGCGACATTCCGTAGAAGTCGGCTCTCGATGTCATGAGTGAAGTTGCCTCGCATTCCTGGTGGGACTGCATCGAGTTCAACCAAGATGCGCAGTCTATCACCTGCGCCCAGATCTCGAAAAAATCGAAGGTGAAGGTTCTGAAACTCTGTGTCGCTGACGTTTCCACCAAGGGTCACGTTGTCCTCCTCGGGTACAAGGATCTCGACTTCGGCGTTTCCACCCTGCTCAGTAGGAGCCACTTCCGCGTGGACCTTGTTCCCCCGGCGGAAATTGGGGGAACCCAAAACGTTGCGCCCGGCATAGTCTCCCAATCGGCCATCGTCAGCTTCAAAGCGCTTCAAGTCATCGTTCCACCGGCGTGGATGAAGCGTAACGGCTAAGGCGTCCTGATCGCTGTCCCAGTCAAATTCGATCACGTTGTATGCGTACGTGTATTTGTCATCGATTTTGTCCGGAGTTGTGGCACCGGCTGCAATCATCATAAGCTCGCAACCGTCCTCCACCCGTTCGATTCCCACGGACGCTAGGTGCTCGTGGCCTGTCATGACAACTCGAGCTCTTCCCCTAAGATATTTCCGAGCATCATCAGCATCGGAAATCCAGTTCAGGGGGTGATGCACCAAGACTACGAGCTCTTCTCCAGGAGCTTCGGACAAAACTCTTTGACGGGCGCCAAGCAGCAGGTTCCCGTATTCATCTTGATCCTTCGTACAGATCAGAGCCGAGTTCATCCTTACGAAGCGTAGGGCGCGATGTGCTGAAAGCTCTACCCAGCGGTCAGCAGAGTTCTCACCTGCGCAATCCAAGGGACATTGGTAAGCGTCAGCGAAGGGTCGATAGGCGTGGAATCGGGAATAGAGGACTTCTCGATCGACGTCAGAGCCGAGGAATTTGTCCAGTGCCGCCTCGCCATCCCGATAGATCGTCTCGAGCATCCAAGCAGCAGCACCAGCGATCTTGCCACGGTCAATGTCATGGTTGCCCGGAATAAGCTGAATATCGGACGGCGCGCAGCCAACGCACTCCGCTAGCTGGTCCAGCCAGTTGCCGGCTGCGACATACTCTTTCTGCTGACCGGCGTACGCTACATCGCCCGTGACGATTATGCCCGACGCCTTCCGCTGCGGGAGAGCCGCTACAACATCGGCGGCATCTTTCAGAAGCTGCCGCCGTGCATCGACATTGATCGCGAGAGCGCCGCCCCCTTTCTCTTGTCCGAAGTGTATGTCGGATAAGTGCACAAAAGTCGCGACCACGTCCCCTCCCCTATGATCGTAAGCTCCAGGCCGCAGCGTTGAGCGGGCTCATCTTAACCTGCAAAGCACCAGATAGCTAGATATCCCGCCTGTCGCGCGATATGGCCGTTACGGGATCCTTGTTTTCCAGGAGCCATTTCTGTGTTGCGGCCTCTACGATCTCATATGCGTGGCAGTTTCGATCCAGGGCAGCCTTCTTAAGTTGGAGGATCAGATCCTTTTCCAAGTACACAAGCAGCGCCTGACGGCCGTCCGCCCGAACTCGGGATTTAGCTGCATTTCTCAAATTGTCCTCCGGAAAGACGAACCAGCCACCCTCATGATGCGTGCCCGATACCCCTGGCTGAGGTGAGACCTTGTAGTTCTGCGGATGATAATAGAAGGCCAGCGTTGTGGGATACAACAAGACAGAACCATCACGGGGCAAACAGATCAGAGACCAACGCTTCAGCCGGCGCTCATTCAACGTTTTTCGGACCAAACCATGTGTGGGTCGATTCCAAAGCCTTGGGTCGATCTCTGGTTCAGCTCGGGATCAGCACCCTTACCAAGGCCTTGTTCGGCCGTTCCAGCCCCGCGGCCTCACCGGGGTAGAGACCACCTCGTCTGGGGTCATCCCCTTCTTCAGCCGCGAATAGAACAAGGCCTCGCTCACACCTCTGGCCTGAGCAACTGGCCAGGCGGGCCGGCCATCGGCCAATAAGGTCGACAACTTCAGGGAAGGCCGTTGAGGTGGCGACCTCCTTTTCGCTGGTGGGGCGGGATGGGTCGCCGCTTTCTCCCCAGACCAGCCCAAGTTCAACCGATAGCAGAAGACACCAAGACTAACCCCGTTGGCCTTGGCCACCGGCCAGGCCAACTCACCATTGTCCATTCTTGCCGAGAAGTGGGCCGGAGGTTGATCGCTGTGCAAGACCATTCCCTTCAGTTCGCTGACGACTCGTACAGTATAGGTGGACTGCGACTCGGTTACGATCTCAACATGGTCACCCGCGAACAACTCTATGATCAGGTCTGGTCCGAGCCGATGATCAAGGTCGCCGAGCGCTATGGCGTTTCCGGAACCTATCTGGCGCGGGTCTGTGATGTCCTGAATGTGCCTCGGCCGCCGCGAGGCTACTGGCAGAAGTTAGCAGTCGGAAAGGCGGCCCCTGCCGAGGCGCTGCCGGAAGCCCTTCCGGGTGATCAGACCTCCTGGGACGAAAAGGGTGGTCCGTTGCCGCGCCAGGCGCCGCCGAGGCCAGTCCGGCAATCAGCTCCTGGCCCCGGCCGGCGGAAGGTGCGCAAACCCTCAGAGGGAGTTCATCCGCTAATCCGAGGTGCGCTAGCGGAATTCCGGCGATCACGACCTGTCGACAACGGCGGTTACCTGAAGCCATACAAGAAGCTCCTGCCGTACGTGGTGGCCTCGGACGACACTATCGAGCGCGCCCTCGATGTTGCCAATCGGCTTTACCAGGAGCTCGAGGCCGTAGGAGCGAGGGTGATGATCGGAACCGGGGGTCACGGGTGGTGCGGCATCACGTTGGACGAACGGGAACACCCGAAGGAAGATCGTCAGCGCGCCTACTACGGGAGCGGAGTGTGGTCGCCCATGAGGCCAACCATTGCCCATTTTCCGGACGTCGCGATCGGCATCACCGTGATGGAAATGTCAGGTGAGGTGCTGTTGCGGTATGTGGACGGCAAATACATCCGGGAGACCGAATACCAGGCCAATCTGCGGAGGTACCGCTACCAGCACACCTGGACCACTACCAGGGAGTTGCCCATCGGGCGCTTCCGGGTGACGGCCTTCTCCACCGATGGGGTGCAGTGGTCCAAGACCTGGCAGGAAAAAGGCAGCACGACCCTAGATGGCATGCTGTCTCGCATTGCAGGCGAGATCCGCAGGGCCGTGCCCGAGGTACAGGCAATGGTCGTGGAGGCCCGGCGACAGGCAGGGATCCGGCATCAGGAGTGGCTTGCAGCAGAGGAGCGGCGTAAACGGGAAGAGGACCGCAGACGGGTCGCAGAATCGGTCAAGCAGAGCCAGGAGGGCCTCGGAGGCGTTATCACCCGCTGGGCTGACCGCATGGCTGTTGAGCGGTTCTTCGAGGAGTTGTCTCGGTCGGTCGACAAACTGCCGGAGGAGCAACGCTCCGACATGCTGGAGAGGCTCCAAATGGCACGTGAGTTCATGGGAACCGTGGATCCGCTCGACTTTTTCCGAGCCTGGAAGACGCCGAAAGAGATCTACCAGCCAGTGTACTCGCTGGAGTGATCATCCACTACTAGAACGGCAGTGACCAGACTTCCACGCCGTCTCGCTCCAGCCTCACCTGCGGGTCGGCGTCCGGATAAAGAGGCGACATGAAGGGAAAACGTACCGGTGACGTTCGGTTCGTGCGGCCACATTCTGGAGATATGCGCGATCCCATCACACCGAATTAGCGATGCTCATAGGTTCCCGGGACCACACAGAACCCGATGATCTCGGGTGCCGGATCTAGTGTGTAATCATGGATGTCGTCGGCATTGACCTTCAACCCCTTCCGATCGAGAGAGCTATACCGCACCGCGATTATGCAATAGGGGCCAGGACGGGTCCTGCGCATGGTCATTGCATGCGTCAGCGAGGCTATGCTCCTCTTGCCGAACGACACCGATGCTAGGCCGTGAACGCCCGTAGGATCGGGAATCCGGAATCCATCCCGAATGATCGTCTCTAGGTTGTCGAGAGGCGTGGCGTGAAAAAGCACCAACTCGTCGTCTTCAAGTGCCGTCGGGAAAACGCAGTACCCAGATGATGATGGTGTCTCTGGGAAGTCATACTCAACGATCGCCACGGTGCGGTTTGCCCCTCTGACTATTGCTCAACAAGCAGTCTCCTGACATCTCGCCGGTCATTTGCTCTGCACCAGAGATGCCTGCGTCGGATCATAGCTGTACTCACCGATCGTTCCGTCCTTTATCCGGTCGACGGCATCGTCGATCACGTTCAGCGGCACCAGAAACCACTCTCTGGGCACCACAGGATTCCCGAACCGGTCCTTGATGGAGATGTTCAGGTTGGCAGGGCCGAACACTCGATGGATGATGTTCTCGAGCTTCGAGCGGTTGATGTTGTAGAGCCGGTAACTGGCGACGACCTCGACATCTGCGAGTAGGAAGGTCGGATCAAGCTTCGCATTGGCGATGCGGCGATCGACACTACCACCGGTAACGCCGATCTTATGCAGTATCTGCCGGTTCGCGGCGACGTCCGGATGGTCGGACTTGCTGCGGAGCACGTAGATCGTGCCGCTTTTCTCGTCGCCGTCCTCTGCTTCACCCGAGAACAAGGGGCCGGCATGGGGTTCGATGATGCGACGGCCGTTCTCGTCCTGCTGCAGCGCCTTCTGGAGCGACCGCATGAGCAGGTTGCTTTCGGTGCCGTTGTCAAAGATCACGCGCAGCCGAGCATCGACGTTACCGTGGTCGTTGGTGAACGGCTCCTCCATGTCCGCGACGTAGGCCTTCTGGCCAGCCAGGATGTAGAACCTGCCCTTCTCGATCTCGGCCTTCCGCTCGAAGCGCCGGGTTTCGCGCAGCCCGGTGTCGAGCTCCTGCTGTACCTTCTGGAACAGAGGCTTGAAGGTTGCAAAGTCCTCGCACTTCTGCCGGTTGGCGATTTCCTCGGCTGCCTTCTTCTCGGCAGAGGAGCGAACGTGTTTGAGATTGGTGATGGAGTCATCGTCTGCGTCATCACCGGAGAGGCCAAGCTCCGCCAGCAGGGCGTCATCATCAAGGTCGTCGATGGTGGTGGTTGCCGGTGAAACGTTGGTCAGCAGCCCCTGGCGATCCAGGGGTTGGAGCAGGGACACGCAGTCCTCATGTTTCCGGAGCTGATCGAGCCGCACCGCGTACATCCGCTCGAAGATGTCACGCCCCTCCCCGTGCTGCGGATGGCGGCCGTGGGCGTCGACGAACTTCTGGATGTCCTCAAAGCCGGCAATGATCCGCTCTTCACGGGGCGACCTGGAGGAGGCTGCCTGAGTTTCTGTGACAACGCCGAGCTCCTCGAGCAGGGCATCGTCTTCCTCGGTAAACTTACCCACGTTCCGCCTCCGCCTTCATGCGCTGCATGAACGCCACGCCTTCGGCCATCTTCACTTCCCAGGGGTCTTGCGAGGTTATGGACGGCAGGCGGCCACGCTCCTGCTTGAACTGCACGGCGCGCTTGGTCAGATCACGGGCCTCCTCGATCGAGAGCTTCACCTTCTTGCCGGCGATGATCGCCTTGATCTGCCGGAGGCGCTCCTCGCTCATGGTCTTCGACATGATGGAGTAGGCCTCGCCGAACGGATTGATCCGGTCGATCAGGTCAATGTCCAGATCCTTCACGTTCAGGAACTTGCGCACACCATCAACGAATGCGGTGTTCGGGCCGCGATCTTCCTCGCCAGGAATTAGCTGTGGGCCGGGTCTTTCTTCCTCGGCCGCCTTTTTCGCCTGCTGCACCAGGTTGAAGGCCGCCATGGCATGTTGCCTGATGGCTTCGAGATCCTCGGCATCGGCCCCGGGATATGCATCCTTGATGATCTTGCCGAACCGGACCTGCGTCAGCTCTTCAGGAACCAATTCTTGGTCGAACAGGCCACGCTCGATCGCGGGCTTATCCTGCACAAAGCTGGCAATCAGCTCATTGAGGTCCTCACGGCATACCCGCTTGGCCTCCTCGCTCTTCGGCTCCTGCAGGCCCTTGATCTCGACCTCGATCTTGCCCGTGTCCTCGTTGAAGCCGACGTTGCACTTCTCGGGGTCGTAGCCGCCCTCGCCGTAGTCGAAGCCGGGCGTGGCCTCGTTCTGAGCTTTCTTGGGCTTGAACTCGAACCGAGGCGCCAGCACCTGCTCCATCAACAGGCTGGCCGCAATTGCCTTGAGGGTGTCGTTGACGGCATCGGAGACCTTCTCGCTATCGACATCCGGCTCGGCGATGAGGTTGCTGAACCGGGCCCGGATCTTGCCGGGGGCATCGCGGGTGGCGCGGCCGATGATCTGCACGATCTCGGTCAGGCTGGAGCGATAGCCGATGGTCAGGGCATGCTCGCACCAGATCCAGTCAAAGCCCTCCTTCGCCATGCCGAGGGCGATGATGATGTCGACGTGGTCGCGATTGTTCTTCTGCGCCGGATCCTTGAGCGAAGCCGATACCTTATCCCGGACACCGACATCGTCGGTTACCAGGTCGGCAATCCGGAGCAGTTTACCATCGGGCGTGCGGACAAGCTGGAAACCCGTGGCCTGGTCGACGCCTTCCCAGTCACCCAGCGAGAACAGGATGTGCTCGACCTCCTTGATCTTGTCCTTGGTGCTCTCCCGCGAGTTCACGCTGGGAATGTGCACGATGGTCTTTTCGTGGGGATCAAGGACCTTCAGGATATCGTCGGCATAGGACCCGGAATAGAAGTAGTAGCCGATGTCGAGCTGCTTGAGGTGCTCATAGCCGTTGAGCTGCTCATAATAGGTGTAGGTGACAGACTCGAACTTCTGCTCGTCCTCCGGCGTCAGCACAGCCTCCGAGTCGCCGCGGAAGTACGATCCCGTCATGGCGACGATGTGGGCGCGATCCCGGGCCATGAACTGCACCAGGTGCGAGCCCAGCTTGTTGTCCGGGTTGGCGGAAACATGGTGGAACTCGTCGATGGCTATGAGGCGATCGTCGAAAGCCTCGACGCCGAACTTGTCTACCGCGAAGCGGAACGTGGCGTGGGTACAGACCAACACGCGGTCGCTGCTCGCGAGGAACGTACCCACAGCACCGACTTTGCCGTCGTCACCACCAGGCGCGTTGCACAGGTTCCACTTCGGCACGACCGTCCAGTCCGCCCAGAAGCCGTAGTCCGACAGCGGCTCGTCATTGAAGCTGGCACCGATGGACTTTTCGGGCACCACGATGATCGCCTGTTTCACGCCCTGGTTGTGCAGCTTGTCAAGCGCGATGAACATCAGTGCCCGGCTCTTACCCGACGCTGGCGGCGACTTGATCAGCAGGTACTGCTCGCCCCGCTTTGCATAGGCCCGCTCCTGCATGGTGCGCATGCCGAGCTCATTGGCCTTCGTTGACGCCCCTGTGCGGCCGTAGGCGACGGAAACCGTGGGAACAGACTTGATGTTGATGGTCATCCACGTGCCCTCTTGGTTCGCCCCACCGATGCCTGCGAGCTGGCCGTCATCTTGGTGTATAGTTCGAAGAGCTTCTCGAGGCGCTCGGTATCGTTCCGGAAGCGCCGACCTATGTAGATGCGCTCGAGCACCTCGTCGTTGCGCTCGTGAGCCGCTCGAAGATCATCCGGCATCCCGCCGGGATCATAGAGGTCCGCGATGGTCTTCGGGAAATGGGCCTCCCGCGCCAGCAGAATGTCCTCGGCGCACTGGGTCAGGTCGACCTTGTTCTTCT
>Ga0182793_1001571_pt1 | contig 13942 bp, 7 predicted proteins | sample Passage237A_FD_130498 | JGI IMG/M metagenome (GOLD analysis project Ga0182793, IMG submission 130498) | Cellulose adapted compost microbial communities from Newby Island Compost Facility, Milpitas, CA, USA - Passage2 37A (version 2) (version 2) ... | reverse complement strand
TAGCTCTCTGATCAATTTTTCCATGGTCCTCCCTTATTCTTTAGACACTACCTCATCGAGGTTTAATAATACATTTGCTGCCAATGTCAAAGCCGCTTTTTCAGGTTTTTTCTCTTCACTGAATTGCAGAAACTCACTCAATCTGCTCGTATCGGCTTTAAATTCAGCGAGTGCCTCCAGATAAACTTTTTTTAGCACTTCTAATTTTTCCTCCGACATCTCCTTGTAGGTTAACAGATAATAACCCTGCGCTAATTGTTCCTCTAGGGTACGACCCGAATTACGCATCCGATCAGCCAGGTTTTCAGCGGCTTCTAAGTATACAGGATCATTCAATGTAACCAACGCTTGTAAAGGGGTATTGGTCCGGATTCGACGCGATTGACAAAACTCGCGGCTGGGGGCATCGAAAGTGACCATGGACGGATAAGGCGCAGTTCGTTTCCAATAGGTATAGACCGCCCGCCTATACTTGTCCTCCCCTTTACTTTCGATCCATTTTTCTCCGTTATAGGGCGATAACCAAATGCCGTCGGGCTGCGGTGGCATGACGCTGGGTCCCCACATCTTTTGAGAAAGTAGGCCACTAGCCGCTAACGCTTGGTCACGAACCTGCTCGGCACCAAGTCGAACCCTGGGTCCACGCGACAACCATCGGTTATCCGGATCCTGGAAATTCTTTTCCGGATTGGTTACTGTCGACTGGCGATAGGTAGCCGACATGACAATTGTTTTCAATAATTTCTTCGTACTCCAACCGAAATCCTCCATGAATTTGACAGCCAGCCAATCCAAGAGTTCGGGATGTGTGGGCATAGCACCCTGAGAACCAAAATCTTCTAGAGTTTCGACGATGCCTCTACCAAACAATTGTTCCCAAAAACGATTGACGATCACACGGGACGTGAGCGGGTGGTCACGGTGCACCATCCATTTTGCCAGTCCAAGCCGGTTGGGCGGGTATCCCTCGGGTAATTGCATAAACAATCCTGGCACCCCGGGATGCACCTCTTCGCCTTTGACCAGCCAATTCCCTCTTTCAAAGACATGCGTTTTCCGTGCCAGGTAGCCCGTTCCCTCCCACATGATCGGTGTTAAAAGCACTTTTCGAGTGAGAAGGCTTGCGTAAATTTGTTCTTTCTCTTCCCCTTCTTTTCCACCGGGAAACGCATGCTGAAAGGATACCCAAGTCACAGCGATCCAATCGTCAGGTGCTTTCGGATGGAGAGCCTCAACGAAAAATGTGTATTCACCTTCCAATTTGGGGAGTTTTACAATGACGAGATCTTCCCGCCAAGCACTTCCGGTGGCGGGCACTTCCACTTCCGCAATTTTTTCTACACGGGTACTATCGGTGTAAAAATTTATTTTTGCCCCCTTGGTGCGTGTGCCTAATGAAATCAGCATTCGGTCTTCCCCCTGTAGGGTAATTGTTGGAGACCACACATACCCTTGATCCATCATGCCTAAATACTTCGAATCCAAGTAAGTCGATCGATCTCCCAATTTAAACCGAAACGAATTGATCTTTGGCTCGGTCACTTTCAAAAATTGATAAGCCTGTCGGGCAATTTTTTCATCTCTTTCCTTTAACCAATCGCGTAAGTCGGCGATCATCACCGAGTCATCGGGAGAATAATGCCTTAGATTGGGGGTTTCAGAGGGGACGTCCTCATCCCTGGAATTGTTAAAAAATGCGAAGTATTTGTAGTACTCGTCTTGCTTAATAGGGTCGTAGGAATGGCTATGACATTGGACACAAGCGAAGGTTGTTCCATGCCATACCTCCCAGGTTGTGTTCACCCGGTCGATGACGGCGGCGATTCGAAATTCTTCATTGTCCGTTCCACCTTCGTCGTTGTTCATCGTATTCCGATGGAAAGCTGTAGCGATCAATTGTTCATCACTAGGGAATCCGCCGGGTCCTTCCAATAAATCACCGGCTATTTGTTCGATGGTAAATTGATCGAAAGGCTTGTCTTTATTGAAGGCACTGATGACGTAATCTCTAAATTTCCAAATGACCCGGGCACCATCTCGTTCGTACCCTTTCGTGTCGGCGTAGCGCGCCAAATCCATCCACATTGCCGCCCATCGCTCACCAAAGGCAGGCGAGGCCAATAACTTATCGACCAGTTTTTCGTAAGCATTTTCGGAAGAGTCGGCAAGAAAAGCGCCCACATTCTGGTCGGAAGGTGGTAGCCCTGTTAGGTCAAGGCTAACCCTGCGGATAAGTGTTTTCTTATCGGCTTCGGTATTGTAGGATAATTTATTTTCTCTGAGTTTTTTTAATACGAAGTGATCTATTTCATTTCGAACCCATTCGGCATCACTATTTTTCCCTCCAAACCATTTTTGCCAGCCATTGACCGTTGGGACTTCGGGTTCTTCAATCCTTTTATAAGCCCAGTGTACGCCCCATTCCGCCCCTTGATCAATCCATTTTTTTAGGATATCTATCTCTTTTTTACTCAGTGGCGGACCTTCTTTAGGCATGCGATCGTCGGGGTCATCGGAGAGAATACGACGGATCATTTCGGAGTTTTTCCAATCCCCTTTCACCACCGCTACCTTTCCCGATTTACCCGGTTGATAAATGTCTTCTTCGAATAAAAAGCTAAGATTTCCCGCTTTTTTCACCCCTCCATGACAACCAATACAATGTTTATTGAGGATTGGTTTTACATCTAAATTGTAGTCCACCTTGTTGCTATTCCATTGCCAGCTCCCCCACACGATCAGGACTATCGCTCCTGTAAAGGCTAAAAGGATATTTTTAGAAAGTTTCATCCAAGGTAAAGTTCCTTAATATTGGGTATTAAGCGGTTTAGTCAAGATATTTCAATAGGCTTAATTGGCAGGTGCCTATCGGGGTAAAAATACAAAAAATAATTGTATGACTCCAAAATACAGGGAAATCAAGCGCATTTTTGGAGGAAGATCTTGGATTAAGCCTATATTCTTTCGAATGTTGAAACGGAGCCTTAAAACACTTTAATCACCATGGATATTTGGTGTCATCGGAATCATTAATATCCCCAACGAAATCCCAACCCCGCTAGGGGTGACATCATTGTAACGCAATATCCCCAAAGGCACCCAAAACCCCGCTAGGGGTGACATTACTGTAACTCAATCCCCAACGGCATCTAAAACCCCCTAGGGGTGACATTACTGTAACTTCACAGATTTTGAACTTGATGTAAAAAGGTCATTTCCGGGCATGACAAACGATAAAGTCATGCCCAGAAACATACATACATTAGGATGTGGATATAGTCGGAAAAAATTCTCGCAGCTTTACCGTTGTGCGGTTAAAAATGTACCGGAGAAGTACAATTACGTCTCCGGCACACACCCTCCTCGCCACCTTGCTTGTGGCACCAGGAGCTTACATTATCAATCATAACGTCGAGTAGAATCTCTTGGGAGCTATAGTCCTTTTCTAATTAATCTAAGCTCCCTATCATAAAGTAACATAAAAATCTATATTTTTTATAGACTATATCATCCACCCCTTGATTTTGACCCATTTACGGATGGATATTTTTCACATTTACAATGTAAACCTTTGATTTTTGTTTAGTCATTTCACGTTCTAAATCAAAAAAGATCTATATTTGCACTCGTTTTCCTGAGAGTGTTGTATGAGGGGGCGCCACCCTTTCCGCTGGGCACCGGGGTTATTCATCATTTTTAACTATTTAAAATCATGAGTGAGTTAATCAAACTCGTAGAGGCACTTAACGAAGACCGCAAACAAAATTATCCTGATTTTGCGGCCGGTGATACCATTTCGGTACACGTAAAAATTAAAGAGGGAAACAAAGAACGTATTCAGCAGTTCCAAGGTACTGTCATTCAACGTCGTAACCCCAACACACCTGGTGAGACTTTTACCGTTCGTAAAATCTCCAACGGTATTGGTGTGGAAAGAATTTTCCCTATCCAGTCTCCAAGTATCGACAAAATTGATTTGATCAGAAGAGGTAAGGTACGTCGTGCAAGGATATTCTATCTCCGTGGTCGCCACGGTAAAGCGGCTCGGATTAAAGAGCTTAAACCTGCGAAATAAGCAGTTTGAAGCATATTGTAGGGAGGCTGTTTCGTCAACGAAGCAGCCTCATTTTTTTCCTTTCTCCTCAAAAAAAGTTACTTTTAACATTCATCTATCACAAATCAGCATCGCAATTTCGTTACTCAAACCATAAATTCATTCACACCCTATTCCGGCATACCCGCCATTTACCGATGACCACAAAGAATTACGCTTTTTTGATTTTACTCCTCGTTACCCTTGCCTCCTGCTACGATCGGGAAAGGGAAGAACGGCTGACGATGCGTGAGAGGAACTTATTGGTGAAAGAAAAACAATTTGCGTTGAAAGAAGCAGAATACTACGCCCTGCTTAAGATGCGAGACAGTATTTTAGCTGTGAAGGACACCCTGGCTATGATCTCCACTTGGCCGGAATATATAGAAGGACAGTGGAGTGCGCGTGTAGTATGTACCGAATCCAATTGCCCCGACTATGTCGTAGGCGACCAACGCAACGACACATGGATCTTTAGTAGTGATTCTACCCAATTAGTAACGAAGGTAGTCACGAATAACAAGCTTGTTAGAGTTTATAAAGCCTCCTATACTGCCGATATTATCAATCTGCACTTTAGAAGCGACTCGTCGTCAAGTCGGCAAGTTGTCATGAATGTGGTATTGAATGATCTGATGGAAAACAAAATGCGAGGAATCAGGATTCTATCTATCGATAACCGGTGTACGGCGAAATTCAATGTTGAACTAAACCGTATTGCAACGACCGAATAAAACTAATGCCACTTCTCAATATTCATAATTTATCGCTGCCCGTCGAAGATCCGGTACTCAAATTCCTGATCTTACTGGTGATTATCCTGGGCGCTCCACTCCTGCTTAACAAAGTTAAAGTACCCCATTTACTAGGGCTCATTATAGCCGGGGCGATCATCGGTCCCAATGGACTTAATGTACTCGCTCGTGACAGTGCGATTGTGGTAACCGGAACCACCGGCCTTCTCTACATCATGTTTTTAGCGGGGATTGAAATCGACATGGGAGACTTCAAAAAACACAAATGGAAAAGCCTTACATTCGGTTTATTTACCTTTATCATCCCCTTGTGCCTCGGCTATTTGGGAGGGTATTATATTTTGGGCTTTACCCCTTTAACGTCGGTATTATTCGCAAGTTTATTTTCTTCCCATACACTGATCTCCTACCCCCTGGTTAGTCGCATGGGCTTAGCTAAACGACTGGCTGTCAATATTACGGTGGGGGGAACCATGATTACGGATATCCTCGCTTTAATGGTCTTAGCCGTATGTGTAGGGATAGCGAAAGGCGAAGTTGGAAATGAATTTTGGATACGCCTGTCTATTTCAGTCCTTGTTTTTGGCCTTATCGTCCTGCTTTTATTTCCCCTGATAGGCAGGTGGTTTTTTAAAAAAGTAAGTGACAAAATCTCCCAATACATCTTTGTGTTGGTCATGATTTACCTGGCGGCTTTACTAGCCGAATTAGCTGGCATCGAATCCATCATTGGAGCCTTCCTAGCGGGGTTGGCCTTAAATAGACTCATTCCTCATACCTCACCCCTGATGAATCGAGTGGAGTTTGTAGGAAACGCGATTTTTATTCCCTTTTTCCTGATCAGCGTGGGCATGCTCATCGATTTCAAGGCTTTCGTACAAGGTTGGGAAACCATCAAAGTGGCCACAATCATGACCGTCTTAGCGATTGGCACCAAGTATCTGGCCGCCAAATTGACGCAAAAAACGTTCCGATTTCAGGAAGAAGAGGGCGGATTAATTTTTGGGCTGAGCTCTGCCTCGGCAGCTGCTACCCTGGCTGCGGTGATGGTTGGTTATAATGTCATCATTTCGGAAAATGAACTGGGAGAACCCATTCGGCTACTCAACGACCATATTCTAAACGGTTCCATCCTAGTAATTTTGGTTTCCTGTACCGTATCTTCTTTTGTAACGATGTCGAATGCAAACAAGTTAGCGGAAGCAGATCATGAAGAAACGGTTGCCGGAAATACCTCCGAGGAAGAAAACATATTGTTGGCGGTGAACCATTTAGAGACCGTGGAAAATATGGTCAACCTGGCATTGATGATCAAAGCCAAAAACAATACAGATCGAATTTTTGCCCTCAATGTAATTAATGAGGAAAAGAATGAGTCGTCAATTAAAAATGCGGAAAAGGTTCTGTCACAATCGGTTAAGTTAGCAGCCGCCTCCGACGTGCAATTACAAGCCTTAACGCGTTATGATAACGATGTGATTAACGGTATCAACAATGTTATTAAGGAAAAGAAAGTTTCTGATTTGATCATTGGCCTGGATCGAAATAAGGGGTTTTCGCCTTCTTTTGTCTATAATTTGTATAATGGTTATCTGCAAAATCCGTACACTACCGTACTGATATCCAGCGCTGTACAACCTCTATCAACGATCAAACATCACATCGTGCTGCTTCCATTCAAGTCGCACACCGAACCTGGTTTCTTTTTTGCCCTATTACGTATTTGGAATATTGGTCGAAATTCGGGCGCGATACTCAAATTCTACGGCGGTGCTGCCACCATTGAAGTATTGAAAAATATCGCCAAGAAAGCCAATATAGAAGCGGAATTCAATTTGGTGGTCAGTCAACGGCAATTTGAACAAATAGTGGATACCATGGGTGAGAACGAAAGCCTAATTTTGATGATGGCCAAGGCAGGAATGAATTCATATTCTCCCCAAATGCGGATTATCCCCGATATGCTCAACAGCAGTTTCACCGATAAAAATTACTTGCTGGTGTATCCTTTTGCAGGAGAAGAGGACGATACGATTGAAAAGCGCTCGGTAAGTAATCACGACGATTTTGTCGAAATTGGAAATATGATCGGGAAAGTTTTTAAGTAAAAGACGCTCTCAATACAAAAGAAAAGGGCGGTATCAAACCCGCCCTCAGTACATTTTATTGCTCAAATTTTAAATACCTCTACTCAACTCGAGCATACGTGCAACGGAATCGTAGGCCTTCACCCGGATATCCTCTGGAACTGTTATTTCCGGTTCTTCATATAATAACGCATTATATAATTTTTCGAGGGTATTCATTTTCATATAGGGGCATTCCGAACAAGCGCAGGTATTATTGTCGTTACCTGGTGCCGGAATAATCTTTTTTTCTGGAGCCGCCTGTTTCATTTTGTGGAGGATACCCGCTTCAGTTGCTACAATGAATTTTTGATGGGGTGACTCCTTTACAAATTTTAAAAGGCCGGTGGTCGAACTTACAAAATCGGCTTGTTTTAATATTTCCTCTTTACATTCCGGGTGAGCGATCAAAAGAGCATCGGGGTTATCTCGTATCAGTTGCGCCAGTTTTTCCCGTGAAATATCAATATGAACGATACAAGCCCCATCCCATAGTACCATGTCCCGACCCGTTTTATGTGCAATATACCTTCCTAAATTAGCGTCAGGAGCAAAAATGATCTTTTGATCTGGGGGTAGACTGTTAACGATATGCAGTGCGTTGGACGACGTACATACAATGTCTGTTAAGGCTTTAATTTCTGCTGAACAGTTGATATAACTGATCACCAAATGGTCGGGATGCTGTGCTTTAAAGGCCGCAAAACGATCGGCGGGTGCTGAATCAGCCAACGAGCATCCCGCATTCAAATCGGGGATTACCACTTTCTTTTCTGGACTTAATATTTTGGCGGTTTCGCCCATAAAGTGAACACCGCAAAATAAAATCAGGTCAGCATCGGTGGAAGCAGCTTGCTGTGAAAGCCCCAAACTATCGCCGATGAAATCAGCAAGATCCTGGATGGCGCCATCGACATAATAATGAGCCAATATCACCGCATTCTTTTCCTTTTTAAGGCGAATAATTTCCGCAACTAGATCAATGTCTTCGGAAATCGCCTCGTTTACATAACCGTAACGGGCTACTTGCTTTTTAATTTCTTCCTGAGTGGTCATCAACAAGGTTAAATTAACGAAAATTAAATGGGTACTGTCGCGCTATTAAAGGCATTGACCTGACTAAGTAACAAAAAAAGGAGGTAAAATATTCAGTACACATCATTTTTATACCATTTCTAGGTTAGAATCCTTCTATGGGTCCATTTTAAATGGAATTGATCAAAATGGGTTGCCCGCCTTTTCCCGACCGCTTCTTCTTGGTATAACCGATGGAATCCGATTTCAGGGTTATGTGGGTAGTAATTCACCCAACTTAACTTAGATCAATGCATCCTATTCGGAAAGGCCCTATTTTTGTTAAGTACTCAATTAGACACTAACGCTTTTGAATCATAACCTATGGAACTCGGAATAAGCATGTTTGCGGACCTGTCGACCGACCTACAAACCCGTATCAAAAAATCGGCAGGTCAACGACTCAAAGAATTATTAGAAGAAATTAAACTGGCCGATGAAGTTGGGCTGGATGTGTTCGGAGTTGGGGAACACCATCGGAACGACTATGCCGTATCCAACCCCGAAATTGTACTTTCAGCGGCTGCTAGCATCACCAAAAATATTAAACTCGGGAGCGCTGTTACGGTACTTAGCTCTGCCGACCCTGTCCGAATTTACCAAAACTTTTCAACCCTAGATTTGATTTCAAATGGTCGGGCAGAGTTAATGGCTGGTCGGGGAAGTTTTATAGAATCGTTTCCGCTCTTCGGTTATAATTTACAGGATTACGATCGGCTATTCGAAGAAAAATTGGATCTGTTGTTAACGATCAACGAAAACGAGGAAGTTTCCTGGTCGGGAACTGTAAGACCGCCCTTAAAAAAGCAACGAATCTATCCCCGTCCTGATGGAAAACTCGATATCTGGATAGCGGTCGGAGGCACACCCGAGTCCATTGTCAGGGCAGCGCGCCTTGGCTTACCCTTGATGGTGGCCATCATCGGAGGAAGTCCGGCACATTTTAAATCGAGGTTTGAATTATACAAATCGGAATATTTAAAAGCCGGTCATGATCCGGCCAAGATGCGTATTGGGATTCATTCCCACACCATGATCGGCGAGGATTCCGATGATATCGCCAACCGTTTCTATCCCTATTATGCTGCCCAAATGAACCGAATTGGTCGAGAAAGAGGGTGGCCTCCCCTGAGCAAAGAGCATTTCGATATCAGTCGGAGTCCGCATGGTGCCCTGTATGTCGGCGACCCCTCTGAGATTACCGACCGAATTCTGACGGCTCAGGAAATGTTCGGACTTACACGCTTTGTAGCCCATATGGACACCGGTGGGCCTCCCCATGCTGACATTATGAAGGCAATAGAACTTTTTGGCACCAAAGTGGCGCCAGCCGTTAAAAAAGCAGTTGTAGTATAAACTTCTGGGTAAACTTTGAGTTGTGTAATCGGTTCTTGAATCGATTGCACAACTTTTTTGAATAGAACGATCAGAATAAATCAGCGTTATTCACACGCTTCAAGAAATTGGCTACTCTATTAATTTCTTCTGACGGAACACTATCTTCAATCCGATATTTTGTCAATTCTCTAATTTTCTCAAATGTCTTCCTTGTGGCCGGAGAGAGAGAATCCCTTTCCTTCGCATCGAGGAGATCAATGGCTTGGCAAATAGCCATGATGTGAATGGCCATGACCTGAAAGCCGTTATCGAGCACCGTACGGGCAATGAGGGCACTGTTGGTCCCCATGCTCACAATATCCTGATTATCATTGTTATTTGGGATACTGTGCACATACATGGAATTGCTCAGGGTTTGATTTTCAGCGGTCGTTGAAGTCGCTGTAAACTGCATGCCCTGGAAACCAAAGTTCAACCCTAAAGTACCTCCATTCAGAAACGGTGGGAATTTCCCATTGAGTTTGTTATTCAATAGAAAATTCAACTGACGTTCCATCAGCATGGTAAGTTTGGTAATCACCAATTTCAGCTTATCCATTTCCAGCGAAATATAATCCCCATGGAAATTACCCCCATGAAACACATTTCCGGTTTCCATATCGACGACCGGATTGTCGTTAGTAGAATTAAATTCATTCTCGACTACCTGAACTGCTGCTTCGATGGTATCGAAAACCGGTCCTAACACCTGCGGTACGCAACGAATGGAATAATATTCTTGGATTTTCTTTTTGAACTCTTTGCGTTTTAATTCGTTCGCATCTCTATAGAGGTCGTCTCTTTTACGCAGCATTCGGCTGCCGTTCAGGAATTGACGCATTAGCGCTGCTACTTTTTGTTGGCCTTTATGCCTTTTTACAGCGTTTAATTCCTCGGAGAAGGAATCGTCAAAAGAGCTCACTACCTCGTTAATAATCGATGAAGCGATAACTGCCCATTGAAAAAGGCGACGCGCATAGACCAGGTTAATAGCCGCAATGCCTGTCATACAGGAGGTTCCGTTGATCAAACCAAGTCCGTCACGAAGGCTCAATTTTAGGGGTTCAATGCCATACATTTGCAAGGCTTCCCCGGCTGGAAGTCTATTTCCATCCTTATACACGTAGCCCTCACCGATGAGATTTAACGCCAGATGCGAAAGCTGTACCAGATCTCCACTAGCTCCTACCCCACCATGTTCAAATATTTCGGGGACAATACCCTTATTGTGAAACTGTATAAGCTTTTGAATCACGTCGGGGCTAATTCCCGAATTTCCTTGAAGGAGGGAATATAAACGGGCGAGTACAACACAACGGGCGTAATCAGCTTCCAGTGGTTTACCGACACCGGAAGAGTGGCTCCGTATTAAATTGTACTGCAAATGCTGCAAATCACTCGGTTCAATGCGGTATTGAGCCATAGGCCCAAAACCTGTGTTGATACCGTAAATGATGGTACTTTCAGAGAAATCCTTTAGAAACACGAAAGACTTTTCGATCCGTTCCGCTGTTTCCGACGTTAGCGTAAACTCCTGACCGGAAAAAATATAACGCTCAATCCCTTCCAGGGAAATAAAATTCATCGACTACCCCTTGATTAAATTAGTGTTCGTGGTTTATCCGGCGGCAAAAATAGCAATTTTGTAAAAGCTAAAATTGTTTTATCCCGGTTATCGGCAAAAACAATTCTTTAAGTGCTGTTCTATCATCATTTCTTAAGAATAGACAAATTTCAATTAATTGGGGATAGTTGTCAAACTAGTACTATGTGGCTAATTTTGGCGAACCTGTACCAGCGTTTTATCAATGATTTCTAAATTTCTGACCAAAGTCACAAGCTACCTTTCCGAAAACAAAGCGCTGTTCATCATTTTACTGACCGGATCGGTAATTTTTCTGATCAACGGGATCCTCAAAATTGATGTATCTGAAAGTATTTTTGATACTCTACCCAAAGGCAGCTCTTTTACCACCTTTCAAAAATTAATTGCTGATGCCAAGCTCGATAGTAAGGTTGTTTTTTCTATCGATGTCCCCGAGAACGGTGACGTCGATGAGCTTTATGAGCGTGTGACCAACTTCGAAGAGCGTTTGTCAGCGAACGCAGGAAGTTATTTGACCAACATACAGGCTTTTCGAGAAAACGTACAACCTGAGGTTGTCGACTTTATTTTGACGAATCTCCCCTTATTAACGGACACCCTTCACTATGCCTATTTTGAACAACGAACCCATTTCGACAGCATCCGGAAATCGGTAAGTGATGTGCGTCAGAGGCTGAAGACGCCCGAGGCGACCTGGATCAAGGATCTGGTATTAAAAGATCCGATTGGCCTTAGTTACCCGGTCTTCAAAGAATTGGCAACAGGGATGAATACGCTGAATAGCCATATCGAAAATGATATGCTATTGATTAATCAGGGTAAACAAGTGCTCATCACGGCTCAAACCAACTTTCTTCCGGGCGATTCTAGGGCGGAAACTGCCTTATTCGACAGTTTGGAAGTCTTTCAAGCCAATTGGAATGCCCTGTATCCCGAACACCAAATGCACTATTTCGGGGGATTTGCCCTGGCTGCCGGCAATGCACAACACATCAAAATGGACTCCTTCCGAACCCTGGCAATGGCCTTGGTATTGATATTGGGTTTGCTTTGGTTGTATTATAGGAACTTGAAAACAAGTCTCATAATCCTCCTCCCGGCAGCTTTTGGCGGACTTTTCGCGGTGGGTATTCTGGGTTATATAAAACCCGATATCTCGGGCATCTCCTTAGCTACCGGGGCGGTCTTATTGGGTATTGCACTCGATTATTCCATCCATTTCGTAAGCCATTTTAAGCATACTGGTTCAGTTTCACGAACCATACAGGATATTGCTAAACCCCTGATAACGGGGAGTTTGACCACTATTTTAGCCTATTCAGCCCTCATTTTCGCCAACTCAGAGCTGCTTAACGACTTTGGAATTTTCGCCGGTTTAGCTTTATCCAGTGCCCTAGTTTTCACGCTGATCGGACTACCGGTTATCATTAGCTTATTGGGTATCCAAACCGATCAAAATGGCGTGAACAAACCCTTATTTGCAATTCCCGAAGTACCACGTAAATATGGTCTGCCTGTATTGGCCAGCATCGGTGCTTTAACGTTGTTTTTTTACCTCGTAACGGACGAAGTTCAATTCGACGGAGACCCGCGCAATATTAGCATTCAAACAGAATCGTTACGAAATGCGGAGAGGCTCTTAACGCCCATAGATCCCGAAAAGGATATACAACTCTATGTATTTACCTCGAACCAGAACCCGGCAGCTGCCGCGGATGCAAATTATCTGGTCTATCGTAAATTATTGGAGTTGAATGAGAAAGAGTTAGTAAAGACGTTTAATTCAGCAGCTCCTTTTTTCGTTAGTGAAAAGTTAAGCAACCTCAGGCGAGTCAAATGGGAAAACTATTGGAGTCAAAATTCAAAAAATAACCAGGTCATTCACGCACTTCATCGATCTGCTGACGAAAACGGATTTTCTCCCCAAGCCTTTCAATTCTTCGAAAATCTTCTCACAGAACCTACCCATGAACTCGAAGGTTTAACGGAACTTTTAAAAGGACTTGGAATCGACAACCTTGTCCAAGAAAACGACGATAAAGTCACCTTCATCACGACCCTAGTTGTACCTAAGGAAAATATTGAACAGGTCAAGGCGTCCCTAGACGGACTTGATCATGTCCAACTATTTTATCGTATTGAAATGATTGAGTCCCTACTGGAAATGGTCCAAGAAGACTTCAATTACATACTTTTCGTCTCGGCAGGAATTGTGTTTTTAGCACTTTTACTGCTTTATGGGCGTCTGGAATTAGCCTTATTGTCGTTCCTCCCAATGGCCATCAGCTGGATTTGGATCCTCGGAATCACCGTCTTGTTGGATATCAAATTCAACTTTGTCAACGTCATTTTCGCCACCTTCATTTTTGGCCTTGGGGACGATTTCAGCATCTTCATGACCGATGGCTTATTACAGCGATACCGTTTAAGTAGAAACAAACTAACTTCTTACTCCTCCGCCATATCCTTGTCAGGATTAACCGTGTTGATAGGAACTGGAGTTCTTCTGTTTGCCACCCATCCCGCGCTGAGATCGGTAGCGGTCGTAAGTGTACCCGGTATCTTATGTATCGTATTGGTATCCCTGGTCTTCCAGCCCATTATGTTTGGCTTGTTTGTGCAAAACCGGGTGGATCAGGGTCGTACGCCTATAAGTATCTGGACCTTTCTCAAAACTTGGTTCTGTTTCGGGTTTTTTGTTTGCATGTGCTACCTGGCATTTCTGATCATGTTGGTACTTATTATTTTACCCATACCGACGCGGAAAAAGAAAGAATGGTTGGCGGCTGTCATGTCCAAATTGGCGACTGCTGTCATGATATCGGGTACGCAGATTCGAAAAAGAACCTACGGTCGAGAACATTTAGACTATAGTAAACCTGTCATTTTGATTGCGAATCATTCTTCTTTT
>Ga0182793_1001570_pt1 | contig 13946 bp, 17 predicted proteins | sample Passage237A_FD_130498 | JGI IMG/M metagenome (GOLD analysis project Ga0182793, IMG submission 130498) | Cellulose adapted compost microbial communities from Newby Island Compost Facility, Milpitas, CA, USA - Passage2 37A (version 2) (version 2) ... | reverse complement strand
GCGCCGGTACACCCTCGACCGTGTCGGTGAGCTGGCGAACCAGAAGCTCCCGCGGCTGCTCCTTCAGCAGATATCCCTGCGCACCTGCCGAAAGCGCACCCACGATCGATGCGTCGTCCCCCATGACCGTGGTCACGATGCAGGTCGCCTGCGGCTGGTCGTGCCGCAGGCGACGCAGCACATCCAGCCCCGAGCCGTCAGGCAAGCCGAGGTCGATCAGGGCGATGTTGACCCGGGTTGCATCAAGTCTGACTATCGCCTCGCGAACACTGGCGGCCTCGACGACCTGGCAATCCGGAAACGCGGCGCGAGCGATCTCGGCCAGCCAGGTGCGCGTTTCCTTGAGGTCCTCGACGATCAGAACTTCAGTCATGAGACGCTCACCAGGCTGACCTCGGGGATTGCTGCCCGGATGCGAGTAGTCGAGCCGCCAGTGACAAGATGGAAGGTTCCGCCAAGCGCCTCGACCCGCGAGCGCATGTTGGCCAGTCCATTGCCGGCCGGCACGGTGGCCGGATCGAAGCCGATGCCGTCGTCGACGATCTCGATCCCGATCCCTGCCTGATCGTGACCTACCGTGATGGACACTCGCGTCGCCCCAGAGTGCTTGAGCACGTTCTGGACGGCCTCGCGCAGGAAGGCCCTCAGCGCGTTGACCACCTGCGGCGAGGGCATGGCGCTGGCCTCGTGGCGGACGGACCAATCGAGCTGCATGCCTGCGGTGTGGAGATGCTCCGAAATCTGCGAGCACTTCCTCCAGCGACAGATCCGGGTGGGACGCGTTGTTGATGATCTCGCGCAGGTCCGCCAACGTTTCACGCACCAGGGTGTCCTTTCGAACGACATCGGGACTATGAAGCGCCCCCATCAGCTGCACGCCGATGTTGTCGTGAATGTCCTTGGCGATACGCTCACGCTCCTGCAGGACGCCCCGTTCATAGGCAATCCGGCTCTCCTCGGCATTGCGGAGCATTGCCGCGAGTTCGGCCGCCAGTTCGAGATCGCGCGACGAAAAGAGCTTGCGCCCACCATCTGCATATTCGAGCCGCATCGCGGGCAACCTTCCCGCGCCCGGCTACTCCATGACCATGCCGTTGTCTCTCAGCGCTGGTTGAGCAACATCGGGTACTTCGACCGCGCGCAACGGCTTGAAGGCTCCATGCAGCAGTCCTCTCCAGCGCTCCCCGGGACTGGCGTCGGGTGGCGCCAGGACGACGTCCATGACCTGCCTGAACAGGTTCTCCGTCTCGATCCTCCGCCGCCCCAGCAATCGCCGTTCGATCCTGTCGCGGAGCGGCAGCCAGACCAACACAACCACGAGCAGCGACAGGGCAAAGGCCGGGGCGCGCTCATCAACGATGGTGAAGATCAGGACTGCGTCGAGCGCGATGAGCAGCAGCACGCCGAACAGGTAAAAGAACACGCCGAAGGCCCACTCATCGAGCTCGAAAAGGCGATAGCGCGCCACGCCAAGCGCAATGCCGGCAAAGGTGAGCAGAAAGAACAGGAAGGCCTGCTCCTGCGCCAGCACCGCCTCGAGTCCAAGCATCGCTGGCACGATGGTGGTCGCGACGAACAACCCTGCTCCGAGAACCACGGCCAGTCCGAGCCAGGCGAGCGCAGCGCGATCGACCGGGCTGCGTCGGGCGAGCCAGCCTTGCACAAGCACCAACACAACGATTGCTGCCATGACGCACACGATGGCGAAGTGACGCCCCATCGCCGGGCCCTCCACGAGAGCCGTCAGGTCGACAAATAGCCATCCACCGAGCATGATCGCTGGTACCGCCATCCATCCCGTCGGCACCAGCTTTTTCGGGTAGGCAAGAAACAGGCCGATCATGCCAACGCCGAAGATCAGGGCGCCAGCGGCATTCATCCCCGACAGCACTGCGAAAAGCCCGCCATCGATGGCCAACTCCCGCGTGCTGTAGATCGCAGCCGGGAACGTCGACATCATCAGCCCGAGACCGGCGAACGCCAGATGTCGGGTCGACCACTCCTTGGGCCGCAGGGTCCACACCCAGGTTCCGATCCAGAAGCCGGCGAGCCCGACGCCGATCTGCAACCAGAACCCGAAGGGCAGCGCCGGGATCGGCCGCTGCCCTTCGGGATTGAGGCGGTGGACCGTGACATCACCGGAGGGCAGAAGCACCTCGGCTTCGACTCGCGGCTGCCGAAGCATGGCGGCGATAGCGGTCTGCCGCTCGAAGAATGCCCGCATCTGCGCAAACGAACCGAGGCCGTCAGGCTCAGCGATCAGGTCGGAGGCGGCGAGCTCGATCCGTTCACCATCTAGACCCGTAATGGCGAGGATACGTCCACCGGCCGGGATGCCAGCCGACGGCCCCTCCCCAATATCCAACTGCACCCCAGCGCCTCCGGACGTTCCCGACAGGGTCAGGCCGAGCCACCGCTGCTCGACGGCAAGTCCCAACGCGACTGTTGCCAGGATCAAGCTGAAAACCACCCCCAGATAGAAGCCCGCCCCAGGCGCGAGCCTGACAAGTGCTGCCGGCACCGACTGAATCTCCTCATTTCGCCCTTTCGGCTGAATGTAGAGGCACGTGGTCTGTCGTGCAAAGTTGCCGGGCTTCACTTCAACCCTTCGCTCCAGGTGGCCGTGCCGATGCGGTGTGCTCAACAGGCTCGCCACATGGGTGCGGCGGGTCACTCCCCCGTTCGGGGGGTGGTCCTATGATCACCTCGGACTATCGTCCATGCAGTCAGGGAGGGGTCGGTGAACAACGCAGTGAGACACCTTGTGCGGTATGGGGCAAACCCGATGCTGCTCGTGCTAGCGACGGTGCTTCCGACGCTCATCCTGGCGGCGCCGGCAGCAGGCTTCGAAAGGGCAACCCATGCCGACTACAATCGCTTTGCCTACTGCTATGGGCAGCAGGTCGGGGCGGCCATCGGTCTGGCCGACGATCTGATGCGCTGGGAGCGCGCCTATCCCGAGCCCGAGGGCGAAAGCGTGGAGATCATCGGAATGGCGCGAGCGCGGGCAGTAGAGCTTTCGACGCTCGCCGACACGACCGCGGCGCTCTTCGAGGATCTGGACCATCCCGGTTACGGCATGGACCGGCAGGCGACCAACGCAGCCTATGAGCAAGGCTACGCCTTCTGGGCGGACTACATGGGCATCCGCTTCAACCGGCGCATCCAGATCGAGGTGCCGGATTCAATGATGGGCATAAGCCCCGAGTGCTGGGACATCACCTTCCGGATCGAGGCACTGCACAAGGCGAACGCGGATTCCGGCGAACTGGTGTGGGAGGAGTAGTGCCCTCCAACCGACCGAAAGTGCCATTGCCTTGGCGCTGACCATCCTGGGCAACGCCCTGCCTCTGCTTGGTGTCATGCTAGTTGGCTGGGACATCTACACGCTGCTCATCTTCTATTGGTGCGAGACGATGATCTTCGGCTTCTGGACCGTGGTCACGATCGGTTTCCATCGCGACAGCGACGCCAATGCCCCTTGGCGCCCTGACGCGCGGCGGCAAGGTGGCAGTGCTGCGGCTGTGATCGTCGCCCTTCATGCCGGGTTCTTCCTGGCGATCCACTTGTTTCTGATGAATTCGCTCTACGGAAAGGAATGGCCGGGCCACCTCAATTCGTTGGGCGCCTTCGTGGGCACCTTCATCATCGGACAGAATCTCTGGCTGATGATGGCCGGGGCGTTCCTGCAGAGAGCCTTGGTCTTCTGGGAGGACCATCGAGCCAACAGTGTGACGCCGGCGACGGTTGGCCTCTACCTGCGCATCGTGGCCATGCAGATGGTCATCATCTTTGGCTCTTGGGGGGTCCTGATGCTCGGCAGCGGACTGTTCGGATTGATGCTCCTGGTCGCCATGAAGACCGTGCTCGACCTCTACTGGCCCCGCATTACCGCCTTCGCCCTAAGACTCGCCGGCATGATGCCATCGCACCGCCGTGGGTGACCAATCCCGGGGCAACCCTTTGGCGGAGCGACTGCGTCACTCCCCTGTTCTGGGGATGGAGACCGCCCTGCTCATGTGGATAACCTCTTGAGCGCGAGACCGCTTGAACGCCGCAGGGGGTGAGTATGAGCAGAAGTCTGTGGAACGCCCTTCTCGGCGCAGTGTTTGTTGCAGGCTTGGCGCCCGCTTCAGGGGGTGCCCGGGCAGAGGACGCAGCCACTGTCGCTTGCGAGATCATCCGCACGACAGGGGATTTCGATAACCTCGAGCCGAACTTCCGGGCGAGTGCCGACCGGGCTGAATTTGTTTTCCTGGCGCCGATGCGAGCGGTAGCCGAGAACGTCCTGCTCTACGCCGAGGAACAAGGCGGCGAGTTGATCAGGGGCTATGCGGCACTGAAAGGTGTGCTGCTTCGCGACAGCACCGGTGTCATCATCATGGACAGACTGCAGATCCACTGGCCGCACACCATCATCAAGGAGAACGGGCAATACTACAGCATCATTGCAATCGCGCATGACAAGGGCGCCCCGATCGGGCTGGTGATGGGCTCGGGCGGCAACCCGCTTGGCGAGATGGAACTGCGTCAGGGCGAGTTCGACGCGAACACCCCCGTGCTTGGCTTCGACCACGATACCTCCAGCACAATTCACGCCAAGCTGCTGGAGAACGAGGGCTTCAGCGCGCGATTGACGGCCGCCGGGGAGGTGTTCAGCACCATCGAGCCTGACACCGCGCAATACTCCGCCTTCATTACCGGAACTCTCCTCCCGGCAATGGATGAGGCACGGCAGCAGGACGAGACGGCACCATGCAGCTCAGCGAACCCGATCGAGGTGTTGGACTCCATCCAGTTCTAGCCGGCGACCTCAACCGGCCTCGGCCATCGGCACGAACTCGATTTCGATGCGCTGCTAGCCGAACTGGGCGACGTCGACAGCGACTATCAGTTCAAGCGATCAAGGACTTGCCCGGAGTGCGGGGCACCGGGGGGAGGGCTGACCATACGGAAGGCATAGCGCAGGCTGAAGACGCGGGCTCAAGACTCTCGTGTGGCGCTCTGCGCTTCTTTCAGCAGCTCCTCCAGCTCTGCCCGGGTGGTCTGCTTGAGCCTCGTCAAGGCGTTCGATGCCCACAAGCTCGAGCTCGAGGCAGTGTAGCGCTCGACCCCCACACCAGTTCGCGATTGAGCAAATGCATGGAACGGATCGATAGACGCGCCCTAAGCCTGGTGGCCCAAATGGCTGTTCTCCAGCCTGTCCGCTAATGAGGCCAAAAAGCGCGTGCGCATTCCCATCGAGGCCACGGCCCACGTGCCGATCACAGGCCGGATACATATCAGCGACTTCCGCTATCCACGCACGAACTCAGTTGCTATCAGCAGCCGGTCTATACATTTGGGCCAAAAGCAGTCGCCGCGTGTGGCCTGCGATCATCGACAGCAGCAGTGCATCTGATCTAGATTAAGAATCTGGCCCGTCCGAGGAGTAGTAGCACACCCCCGAAAGGACCACGCCGATGGCGCCGACCCACGCCCAGCTCCGCACCTTGATCGAGGCCTTCTATGAAACGCGTCCGCGCCGATGCGCGGCTGGGGCCGATCTTTGCGGCGCATGTCGACGACTGGGATGCCCATTCCGAGCGGCTCACCGATTTCTGGTCGTCGCTGATGCTGGGCTGCGGCCGCTATAAGGGTAATCCCTTCGGCATGCACCAGCCCTTTGCCGACGAACTCGACGTCGCTCTCTTCGAGCGCTGGCTCGAACTCTGGACCATCACCACCGCCGAGCAGTTCGCGCCCGACCTTGCCGCCGAGTTTCAGCGCAAGGCCCGCCGCGTCGCCGAAAGCCTCAAGGCCGGCCTGCTTTTCGATCCTTCACGATCTACCCCGAGGCCCGCCCCGGCCTAATTCGCCTTGGCCAGGCATGTCTGCAGCGTCCTAGGTCTTGCTCTCACAAGAGGCATTGAAATGCTCAGCCTACCCAACCGTCCCGGCCCCCTGCTTGCGGCAGCTCTGGGCCTTCCGGCCATGCTGGCGGCGACGCCGGCCTTCGCCCACGTCAAATGGTTCGCGCCCTATATCGTTGACGCGCCGCCGCAGCCGATCTTCGCCACGCTGACCAATGTGTGGTTCTGGACCGCGATCGCCCTCGTCCTCGTCTTCTTCCTCGCCACCCGCTTCCTTGAAGAGCAGCGTATGGCACCGTCCACGACTTCGTGATGCTCAACGCGCTGGCCGCCACGCCGGCGGTGCGGGGCGCCATCGGCCAGGCCACCGGCTATCTGCGCTTCGTCTTCTCGCAGGCCTGAGCCTCAGGCGGCGGGCCGGCGCCCGCCGCATCCACTGTCCCTCGCACAGGAGAGTTCCATGCCGGAGATCCTTCCTCCGCTCGCGCACGACGCCACGGCGGTGCTCGTCCACGATGTCGGCAACTACATCCAGATCGCCATGTCGGCGATCCGATTGCTGTCGCGCCATGATGGTCTCGCGGCGTCCAATGCATTCGGAGCGATGCTCGCCTAGGCCGAGGATTCGCTCGACCGCGCCGGCGCCCTCATCCGGATGTCCCGGGATCTTGATAGCCCCACGCACAAGGAAGACATCCGCCTCGACGAATGCCTCGCCGAGATGGGCACCCTCCTCCGCTATGCCACCGGCCCGCGTGTTCGTCTCCGGCTGCATGTCGGCATGGTGCCGAAGGTTCGGCTCAACAGGCTTGGTCTCCAGAACGTACTGGTCAACCTCGCCATCAATGCCCGTGACGCCATGCCCGAAGGTGGCGTGCTGGCCATTTCGGCGCTGTTGGCCGAAGGCCCGGAAACACCCGAAGTGGAGATCGTGGTCGCCGACACTGGCACCGGCATGGACCGCGACGTTCTGGCCCGGGCATTCGAGCCGCGCTTCAGCACCAAGCCGACGGGCGGGGGCATGGGTCTTGCTGGCGCCAGGCAGTTCATCGAAGCGGCAGGCGGCCGCATCGCCATCGACAGCACTCCTAGAAAGGGAACGGCCGTGACGCTGCGGCTGCCTGCTTCGGCCTGACGCGCGCCATGTGCTGGGTCACCCTAGACCTTCGGCATAGGGCCCCTTGTCCTCCGAACAATATTCCGGCCTGCCCGTCTCGGCGAAGCTTTCGAGGCTAACCAGCTTTCCCAAGCACAGGAGAACATCATGAAGATCGTGGTCATCGGCGGCAGCGGCCTCATCGGCTCGAGGCTCGTCGGCCGGTTGCGTCAAGGCGGTCACTTCGTCGTCGCCGCCTCCCCGTCCACAGGCGTCAACACCGTCACCGGCGACGGACTGCCGGAGGCATTGGAGGAGGCCGAAGTGGTGATCGACGTCGCCAACTCGCCCTCTTTCGACGGGGCCATCGCCTGGGATTTCTTCTTCGCCTCGTGCCACAACCTGTTTGCCGCCGAGAGCGCGGCCGGCGTCATGCACCACATGGCCTTGTCGGTCGTCGGCACCGACCAGTTGCTCGACAGCGGCTATTTCCGGGCCAAGCACCTGCAGGAGCAGCTGATCGAGGAATCCGGCGTTCCCTACACCATCCTGCGGGCGACGCAGTTCTTCGAATTCATGGGCGGCATCGCGTCGTCCAGCACGCAGGACCAGATCGTCCGCCTGCCTCCCGCATTCACGCAGCCGGTCGCGGCCGACGATGTGGCCGAAACGCTCGCGCAACTGGCGGTTCGCCCGCCTGCCAACGGCCGGCTTGAACTCGCCGGCCCCCAACCCTACCGGTTGAGCGATGTGGTGGGCCGCGTCCTGGCCGTGAACCATGACGAACGCCTCGTCATCTCCGACCCGGCTGCGACCTATTTCGGCGTCCATATCGGGGAACGCGCACTGGTGCCGGCGACCGTCAAGCCATTCATCGGCGCCATCGGCCTCGACGACTGGCTGGCTCGCAATCGGCCGCAAGCGGCCTAGGGGAGGCGGCCATGCTGGTCTCCGACGTCATGGTCGCCGCCCTCGCCCGCTTCCGGACCTTCGATGAACATCGTTCGGTCCGGGACGCGGCAATAGCGTTCTCCGATACGCAGGTCGGTCTGCTGGTCGTGTGCGGCAGCAAGGGCGAGGCGAGCGGCGTGGTCAGCAAGTCCGATCTCGTCCGCCACCTGGCGCGATCCAGGAGCGTCGACGCGCCCCTGGTCGAGGTGATGTCGCAGTCCGTCGTCTCCACCTCGCCCGGAGCTGACCTCCGGCAGACCTGGCAGGTCATGGCGCAGCGGCGCCTGCAAAACCTGCCTCTCCTCGATGCCGACCGCAAACCGATCGGCATGCTCGATATTCGCGACGCTCTCGAAGCTATCCTGCGGAACGAGGAACGCCAGGAGGATGATCTCATCAACTACATCGCCGGCAACGGCTACCGCTGAAGGAGGCCGCTATGACCTTTCCGTCCGATCCACGAGAACGCCTTCCCCGCGGCGACAAGAACCGTCGCCTGTCACTCGGAGTCACCCGCGAGGAGATGGCCGGCGCGGCCGGCATCACCATCGACCAGCTACATGACTACGAGCACACCCAGCCCGACCGCTCCTTCAGCGTCGAGATTGCCGAACGGGTCGGGGCCGCGCTCGAGCGGCTGGAAGCGATCCGCACGCCACGGGTGTACAATGGCCCGGTACCCAGCGATGCGCGCGTTTGATCGCCTGCGGCAGGTCGATGCCGGCGAACTGAACGTCGGCTATGTCGAGGACGGGCCTGTGGACGGTGCGGCCGTGATCCTGCTGCACGGTTGGCCCTATGATATTCACACTTATGTCGAGGTTGCGCCGCGCCTCGCTGCTGCCGGCTACCGTGTCATCGTCCCCTATTTGCGTGGCTTCGGCACGACGCGGTTCCGCTCGGCCACCACGATGCGGAACGGTCAGCAGGCTGCTCTCGCCCTCGATGTCATCGCGCTGATGGATGCGCTCGGGATCGAGCAGACGACGCTCGCCGGGTGCGATTGGGGGGCGCGGGCGGCGGATGTCGTCGCCGCCCTTTGGCCGGAACGCTGCGCGGCGCTGGTGTCCGTCAGCGGCTATTTGATCGGCAGCCAGGAGGCCAATCGCCAGCCCTTGCCTCCGGCAGCGGAGCTGTCGTGGTGGTACCAGTATTATTTCGCGACCGAACGCGGCCGCGCCGGCTACGCGCAGTATCGACGGGAGTTTGCGAGGCTCGTCTGGCACACCGCGTCGCCGCAATGGGTGTTCGACGACGCCACCTTCGCGGCAAGCGCCGCAGCCTTCGACAATCCGGACCATGTCGACATCGTCATCCACAACTACCGCTGGCGCCTCGGCCTCGCGGCCGGTGATCCGCGGTTGGATGAGATCGAAACGCGGCTGGCCCCGAGCCCGGACATCGCGGTCCCGACCATCACCCTCGAAGGCGACGCCAATGGCGCGCCGCATCCGGCCCCCGAGAGCTATGCCGGCAAGTTCGTTGGTCCTTATGCCCACCGCACCATCGGGGGCAGCATCGGGCACAACCTGCCGCAGGAAGCGCCGGCCGACTTCGCGGCAGCGGTCATCGACGCCTCCGCCTGGGCCGGCGGCACCTCTATTCCCAACCCCTGCTACAACTCGGGAGATGCACCATGCAGAACCGCCAACATCCCATAAACTCTCCTTTCAACGCGTTCAGCACTGCTGCCGACGTCCTCGCCGGCATCGATCTGACTGGAAAAACGGCGATCGTCACGGGCGGCTATTCGGGCCTGGGCCTGGAGGCCGCCCGCGCTCTTGCTGCCACCGGCGCCAAGGTGATCGTCCCCGCCCGTGATGTGACAAAGGCCACGGCGATGGTTGAAGGCCTGGATCGCGTCGAAATCGAGCCGATGGACCTTACGGACGCGCGCTCCATCGAAGCTTTTGCAGAGCGATTTCTGGCGCGAAAGGAGGCCCTACCCATCCTGATCAATAGCGCCGGCATCATGGCGACGCCGCTGTTCCGCGACGCCGACGGCCATGAAGGACAGTTCGCGACCAATCATCTGGGTCACTTTCGCCTGGTCAGGGCGCTGTGGCCGGCCCTGGTCAAGGCGCAGGGCGCCAGAGTGGTCAGCGTTTCGTCGCGCGGACACCTTATCGCTGGCGTGGATTTCGACGATATCGACTTCATCCGGCGTCCCTACGACCGCTGGGTGGCCTATGGGCAGTCCAAGACCGCCAATATCCTGTTCGCGGTAGCTCTCGATCGCCGCGGGTCCTCCGAAGACATTCGGGCCTTTTCACTACACCCGGGCCAGGTGCTTACCGGTCTGGCTCGGCATTTGTCCGCGGAGGATCTGGCCGGCTTCAATGCTACGGACGCGAACGGCAATCGCCGCATCGATCCAGAAAACGACATGAAGACGCCGGCACAGGGCGCGGCAACCGGTGTCTGGGCCGCCACCAGCCCGCTGTTGGACGGTCTGGGTGGTCTCTATCTCGAGGATTGCGATATCGCGCCGCTGCACCTGCGCAGCGACGACAGGAGGGGTGTTGCACCTTATGCCGTCGAGCCGGAAGTGGCCGAGAGACTATGGGTGGCGAGCGACGTCATGTGAACGAGCAGGCTTTCGCCTCCTCTATCGCACCGGGTCGGTGCACGCGCCATGGGCCGTCATACGCAACCATGACGGACGGTTCAATCAAGGCATTCTTTGGATCGCCTTTGGGACGTGGAGGAGCCGCGGTGCAACGGAAGCAAGGACGAGGCCAGCAACACTGTTGCGAGCCCGGCCAGTACCAGCCCGAGCCAGTTGGTCGCCACCGGCAGCACGGATGAAATGAACAGATAGTCCTGGCGGGTCGCCCAGACCAGGCACATAAACAGCGCCAGCCCCACGAGCGCCTGTGTCCCACGCACAAGTCGGCCACGGGAGGACAAAGGCGAGAACTCCCGGGAGCCGGTGATCAAGCCCGAGACCAGGCGCAGCGACTGTATCGCCGCGGTAAGTGCGATCACGGCGATGACGCCCCAGGCCAAGTTGTTCGCAGTGGCGATCCGCGTCATGCCCGGACGCGGGACACCGGTCCAATCCGACCATGCGATCAGCAGGTCCGCAAAGAGAGGCCAGCTTCTCTGGCTGTTGGTGAGAATGACGATACCGTCGCCACTCTCTTGGACGAAGTGGAAGTCGCTCATCCATCCATGGCCCTGGCCGCCACTCCAGATGATCGCCGCGCCATCCGCTGGCCGGTCGATGAAGTGGCCGAACCCGTACGCGTCGGCGACGAGACCGAACGCGCCGGGAATGGATGTCGACGGCTCATGGATCTGCCGCAGGCTCGCGGACGAGAGAACGTCCTGTCCGTTCGCTCCCGCCGCGACGAACCGGGCGATGTCGTCCACCGTGGCCAGCAATCCGCCCGAAGCGAGCGCCGGATACACATAGGGCGCGACGGAATTGCCATCGAGATCATACCCTGTCGCCATCGCCGCATCGGCGTCCACGGTCCAACCGAAGCCCGAATGCGTCATGCGCAGTGGCAAGAGAATCTCGCGCTGCATGTAGTCGGCGAAGCGTTCGCCCGTGACGGTCTCAATCACCAACTCGAGCAGGTCGAAGCCGATATTGGAATAGTCGAAGATTTCGCCGGCAGTCGGTCACCGGACGGTCGCCGAGGACGTCGAGGAAGGTCTTGCGGCGCAGTCGGAGAGTGTCGAGCTCCGACTGCGCCGCACCCGCCTTGCGCCGCATCTCGATATAGTCCGATGAGACCTGACCGAAGTACGGGATCCCTCGACCGGCCCGGATGCCATCATCTGGGGCTCGGGGCGATGCGGAATCCTTCGGCTGGAGACTTGCCAGGGCCGCGCTGACGTCGATGCCGTTCGGATCCACCCGGCCCTCGGTATGGGCGAGAACCGAGGCAAGCGCCCCCTGGGTCAGCATGCCGGCATTGTCGACCACCTCGCGCAGCCCCGCTTCGCCCTTGGCGGTTTCGCCAGCCACGAGATTGAGCGTATCGAGCGCCGACCGCAGGCCGTTGGCCACCCCCAGCGCCTCGCTGGGATTCCTGAGCGCCGTTCCGATGGCCGCCTGGCAGGCCTGAACGACACGGGTAAGCAGATCACCGTTTTCCATGACGCACTCCTTACTGTCCAACGCCGCGGAAGCCGCCGCCCGGCACAGGGATGCGAGGGACTCCGCCTTCTGTCGGGCAATTCGAATCGGTAACGGGCCCAACGACTTGCGAATCGTCGCCCGAGATTTCGAAAGAGTCGAATCCCCTGGGGCGAGATGGCGCGGCAGCCGATACTGGAAGCGCCACCCGGAGGGCGCGCCGCTCAGATAGCGAGGAGTGCTGCGGGACGGCTTCTGTGCATCCGGCCCTGGTACATCTGTTGGTACATTGGCTGGTACATCTGGCGGAATGGACATCCGGACGCCCTTTCTGAGGGCGTCACCGAGGCTGCAAGGCCCGGAAATCAGGGGATTCAGGCGGGTCCGGAAAGCGCAGGAAACTGGCGGAGAGGAAGGGACTCACCGCCGGATTACATTTTCCGAAGTTGCTTCAACAGGTTGTTGGAAAACTTCGACAATCTGGATCATAGCTGGGTACATTGCCGGGTACAAGACCCCTTCGCCGCCAAGGTTAAGACGCCATTGCAGACCGACCCCTGTGCGTAGTGGCGGATGGTCCAAGTATGCACTGCGACCAGACACTCAACCTCGGCGGCGATGTCATCCGTCGTCGCCGTACGCCTGTTCCATCAGCAAGACGCATGAGTAGCGCCATCGGGCGCCAATCATGCGGCGGCGGTCCGTGTCCCCGTCCTCTACGTCCATAAGGACCGCAGCGCTCGCGTTGGTGGTGTTAACTGGAAAATGGTCCTCGACAACGCCCAGAACAATACCAATACTGCCTGTTCGTTATATGTTCTTGCAGGCGGCGATGTCCAAGAAGATTACCGAGAATCAGCTGTTGGGGGAAATCGGGGAAACCGCAGCTCGTCTTCGGTTCCTAAAGATGGGCTTCCAGTTTGACGTGCGGTCTAGACTTGAAGCCGGCGTCGATGCCATCGTCGAGGTAATGGACAAGGGCGTTCCCCTTGCCAAAATGATTGCCGTTCAGGTGAAGGCCCGCCACGGCAACGCCTATGCGTCTGAAGATGACCATGGGTTCACATACACCCTGCGCAGTGAAGATCTGGAATATTGGCGTCCATCGAATCTGCCGGTCATTATTGTGCTTTACCGGGACTCGGACGAGTCCTTTTATTGGAAGGAACTTCCTCGCGGGAGCGGCGATGGGGAGCGCCGATTGAAGTTCGACAAGAGCATGGATCGGCTCGACGCAGATGCCGTCGATAGGCTGGCCGCCATAACAGTCCCCAAAACCGGCTTCGGCTACTACATCCCTCCTTTAGGTGGTGGCGAAGATGCCTTGGTCAACATGCTCCCCATCACCTTCCCGAAGGAGATGTATGTCGCGCCGACAACTTACTCACCGAAAGACGCCACGAGGATACTGCTGGATCTGGATGAGCCGGCCCGTTTCGATTGGGTGATGAAGAGCGACACCCTGTGGACCTTTCAGGATCCACGGAACACCGTTTGCCGCGAGATCGTCGAACTCGATCAGGTCGAGGCAATCGATACCCGCCATCTGGCGTTTCATGAAGACGTAGACGAGCGCAATATGTTCGCTCATCTGCTTCGGCGCGCCTTGGGCCACCAGTTCAAGGATCTCGGCTGGGATAAGGAGCGCGGCCAATTCTACTTCAGGGCTCTGGCGGCCAACAAGTCGAGGACCTTCACCTACAAATCCAGCAAGCAGAAGGCTAGCTCGGAGGTCGTGAACGTTGTCTTTCATAGGGCCGATCCGAAGAAGGTGGCATTCGTGCGTCACCACGCGTTCATACCGCGCTTCGAAAACCTATTGGATGAGTGGTTCTGGTCTGCCCCCTGAAAAGTGGTCCTCCCTGAAGTAGGCTATTGAGCCGTTGGAGAGGACGTTTGAATGCCCCAGAAGAAGCATAAGCCCGAAGAGATCGTCGCGAAGCTGCGCCAGGTCGAT
>Ga0182793_1001569_pt1 | contig 13947 bp, 11 predicted proteins | sample Passage237A_FD_130498 | JGI IMG/M metagenome (GOLD analysis project Ga0182793, IMG submission 130498) | Cellulose adapted compost microbial communities from Newby Island Compost Facility, Milpitas, CA, USA - Passage2 37A (version 2) (version 2) ... | reverse complement strand
TGTCTCCTGCAGGACGGGCGAGCGCGACGAACGATCGGCAGGGATATCGAGGGTCACCGGAGTCGTCCGGTGGCGGGCCGCGGTGGTGAGCAACCGGCGTTTGGCCAAGGTCTCGTCCTGCCAAACTACCAGGCAGGCGGCCGAGGGCTGGGCGACCGTTCCCTCATCATCCCCGTCTAAACAGACCTCGATGACCGGCGAGGCGAAAGTCTCGTCATAAATGCGGACTACCCGCGCTGAGGCTCGAGCCTCGCCGGTCCCCCGCCCAACTCATCAACCCGAGGCCATTCGGCCGGCGGGCGCTTCGGCGCGTGCGGGAGATGCGCTCAGCTCCAGTACTGGCGCAGCCACTCGGAGCTGAGGCCCCACAGAACCAGACCGGTAACCGGGATGGCGAGGAGGGTGGTCCAGAGCACCTTGGGCCAGAAGCGGAACAGCGACGGCGCGCCGCGCTCGGTGCCCTGGATGTAGGCGCCCTCGTCCACCTGGTTGCGGACACCGAAGGGCAGCACGATGAACAGGCAAAGCCACCAGACAATGAAGAAGATGGCGAGGAAGGTTCCGATTTGCATGGCTCAGATCCGGTGGACGAACACGGATACGTTGGGTTTGCGGCCCCAATACGACCCCACCTCGGAGCGGATGGCGCGGGTGAGTGCGGTGTGGACCAGTTCGGGGTCGGAGCGGCGCTTGGGCGGGATGGACTTGAGCGTGCCCGAGACGGCGCGCTTCACCACGTCGCTCAGCGATTCCTCGTCATCCTCGACATCGGGGAGTCCCTCCATCACCATTTCGGGCCCGGCAACGACCTGCCCGTTGGCGTTGACGCAGAGCGAAACCACGATGTGGCCGCCGAAGGACAGGCGCCGGCGGCCCTTCACGCCAGACTCTTCCGGCGTGCAGAGAATGTTGCCGTCGAGGTAGAGCTCGCCGACGCGCACCTCGCCGGGGAAATGCGTCACTTCCGGGAAGAGCCGGACCATGTCGCCGTTACGGGCATGGACGACGTTCTCGATCCCCTGCTCGCGACCGAGCGCGGCGTGGGCCTCGAGATGGGCCGCCTCGCCGTGAACCGGCACGAGGATCGCGGGCTTCACCAGGTCATAGAGTCGGCGCAACTCGTCGCGGCGCGGGTGGCCGGTGGTGTGAACCATGGCGTGGTCGCGCGTGATGACGTCGATGCCGCGATCGATCAGCAGGTTCTGGATGTCGATGACTTCGCGCTCGTTGCCGGGGATGGCCCAGGACGAGAAGATGACGCGGTCACCGGCGTTCAGCGCAATCTCGGGATGCTCCTCGCGGGCGATGCGGGCAATGGCGGCGCGCGCCTCGCCCTGGCTGCCCGTGCACAGCAGCACGACCTTGGAGCGCGGCAGCTCCTTGTACATGTTCTGGTCGAGGAAGGGTTCGATTCCCTCCATGAGGCCGAGTTCGCGGGCGATGCCGGTGATGCGGTGGAGCGCCCTGCCCGACATGACCACCTGCCGGCCGGCCTTCTGCGCGGCGCGCGCCACGGCGATGACGCGCCCGACATTGGAGGCGAAGGTAGTGATCGCCACGCGGTGCGGCGCCGAGGCGATGAGCGCATCGAGCGCCTCGGACACCTCTTCCTCGGAGGGGCTCTGGCCCTCCTTCATGGCGTTGGTGGAATCGCAGATCAGCGCCAGGGGGGTAGAGCGGTCGGCACCGATCTCGGCGAAGCGTTCGACATTGGTGGGCGGGCCGCCGACGGGGTGCGGATCGAGCTTCCAGTCGCCGGTGTGGAGCACGCGGCCGGCTGGGGTGGTGATGAGCAGCGCGCAGGATTCGGGAATCGAGTGCGCAACGTTGATCGGCTCGATGGTGAAGGGACCAAGCTGGAAGGGCTTGCCCACCCACATCTGCCTGATCTCCACGTCCTCCATGATGCCTTCGGTGGCGCGCTTGGCGCTCAGCATCGCAGCGGTAAAGGCTGTGGCGTAGACGGGCCGGTCGAAGGCGGGCCACAGGTCGAGCACCGCGCCGTAGTGGTCTTCGTGGGAGTGGGTGAGGACGAGGCCGAGAATGTCGTCGGCATTCTCCTCGAGGAAGGCCGGGTCGGGCAGGATCAGCTCGACGCCGGGTTCGTGCGGACCGGCGAAGGGGACGCCGCAATCGACCACGATCCACTTGCGGCTGTGCTCGGGGCCGTAGCCGTAGGCGGCCATGTTCATGCCGATCTCGCCGACGCCGCCGAGCGGCACGAATACAAGTTCGTCGGTTGCAGCCTTGGCCATCGTCACGTCCTTACAGTGGCGGTGCCGCCGAAATGGACGTCACCCGCAGTGATGGCAATACGCCGATTGTCATTGGCGCGCACAATGAGGCGCCCTGTCTCATCTATGGTTTCGAACACGCCGCGGACCACTTCGCCCTCGCGCTGCACCGCGACCTCGGCGCCGATGCCGGCCGCCGCGTCCCGCCAGAGCGCCAGGATATCGGCGACGCCACGACCCGAATCCCACACCTCGAAGGCATCGACCCAGGCGTCGGAAAGTGCCGCAAACAAGGCCTGCGCCGGGATATCGAAGCCCAGCGCCCGCAGCGACGTCGCCGGGTATGACAGGCCCTCGGGCGCGGCCACGACGTTGACGCCCATGCCGATGACGATGGCCATGCTGCTGTCAGGCCGCTTCTGCGCTTCGAGCAAAATGCCGCAGAGCTTGGCACCGTCGGCGAGCACGTCATTTGGCCACTTGAGGGCGATTCTCGCCCCGCCCTGCCCGTCCGCTCCGTCGATTCCCTGCTTCACCACCGCGCCGGGGACGAGCTGGCGCAGGGCGCGATTCATGGCGACGCCGGCGACGAAGCCGAGCGTAGCGGTGACGGCCGGATCGCACTCCGGCACGACGAGAAGGCTGGCGGCCAGGTTGCCGAAGGCCGTCTCCCAGGCACGGCCGCGGCGGCCCCGGCCCTCGGTCTGGCGCAGGGCGCAGAACCACACATCGCCCGCATCGCCGGTGGTGGCGGCGCGGGCGGCTTCTGTGCTGGTCGAACCGATCGTGTCGAAGCCGTGGAGACGATAGCCCCGTGCCGCCGCCTTCGGCCCTAGCGCGAAACCGGGCACTAGAGGCTGCCGGCAGCGAGCTTGGCGGCAGCAGTCAGCGGCGCGCCGACAGTGGCAAAGTAGGTGACGACGAGGAAGCCGGCGACGGCGATGACGATGCCAAGATCGGCCGGAACCACAGCGAACTCCTCGGTCGGCTCATCGAAATACATCACCTTGACGATACGCAGGTAATAGAACGCGCTCACCGCCGAGGCGAGAACACCGATCACCGCCAGCACGAACAGGTGCTGCTCGATGGCGGCGAGGAACACCTGCCACTTGGCGAAGAAGCCGGCGAGCGGCGGCAGGCCGATGAGCGAGAACATCAGAATGGCGAAGACAGCCGCAACGAACGGGCGTTTGCGGCTCAACCCGGCGAGCGCGCTGATCGTCTCGATGGGCGCTCCGTCGGTCGTCTTGAACGACAGCAGGCAGGCAAAGACGCCGACCGTCATGGCGACATAGATCGCCATGTAGACCGCAACGCCCTCGGCCCCGTCGATGGTGCCGGCCGAAAGGCCCACCAGGGCGAAGCCGACATGACCGATGGACGAGTAGGCCATGAGGCGCTTGAGGTTGCTCTGCCCGATGGCCGCGAAGGACGCGAGCGCCATCGAGGCGATCGACAGGAAGATGACGATCTGCTGCCAGTCGGTCGTGACCTTTTCGAACGACACCATGGTGACGCGGACGAAAAGCGCCATGGCGGCGACCTTCGGGGCCGCGGCGAAGAAGGCGGTGACCGGCGTCGGCGCGCCCTCGTAGACGTCGGGCGTCCACATGTGGAACGGCACTGCGGAGATCTTGAAGGCGATGCCGGCGAGCAGGAACACCATGCCGAAGATGAGGCCGATCGAGCGGGTCTCGGCGGTGGCGGCGCTGACGATCAGGTCGATCTGAGTGGTGCCGGTGAAGCCGTAGACCAGCGAAGCGCCGTAGAGCAGCATGCCGGACGATAGCGCACCGAGCACGAAATACTTGAGGCCGGCTTCGGTGGCCTTCGCGTCGTCGCGCTTCATGGCGGCGACGACATAGAGCGCCAGCGACTGCAGCTCGAGGCCGACATAGAGGCTCATCAGGTCGTTGGCCGAGACCATGACCATCATGCCCAGCGTCGCGAGCAGGATGAGGATCGAATACTCGAACTTGTCGAGCCCGTGCGACTTCATGCTCGAAAGCGACAGCAGCAGGATGAAGGCCGCGCCACCGAGGACGAGCGCCTTCATGTAGCGGGCGAAGCCATCGACTATGAAGGTGCCGTTGAACAGCACCGCATCGGAAGGCTGCAGCACCAGCACCGCCAGCACCGCAAGAAGCAGGACGATGGCAGCGCCGGCGATGACGCCGGAGCGGACGCCCTTCCAGAACAGCGAGATCAGCAGCAGCACCACCGCGCCGACCGCGAGGATCAGCTCAGGATAGGCGGGGGCGAGCGAGGCGAAGCTCGTAACGTCGGACTGCATGCCCGTCTCCTAGTGGCCGGCAGCCGCGGCAACCGCCGAGGGAGCGGCGCCGATGGCATTGGCGAAGTTTTCAGCGACGAGGTTCACCGATGCGGCAGTCGCATCGAGGATCGGCGCCGGATAGAAGCCGAAGAGGATGGTGAGGACGATCAGCGGCACCAGCACCGCGATCTCGCGTGCGTCGAGATCGAGGATGCCCTTGAGCGACTCCTTGGTCAGCGCGCCGAAGATCACGCGGCGATAGAGCCAGAGCGCATAGGCGGCCGAGAGGATGACGCCGAAGGCCGCGAAGAACGCCACCCAGGTGTTGACCTGGAAGGTGCCGAACATGGTGAGGAACTCGCCGATGAACCCGGACGTGCCCGGCAGGCCGATATTGGCCATGGTGAACACCATGAAGGCGAAGGCGTAGCGCGGCATGCGCTCGACGAGGCCGCCATAGGCCGAAATCTCGCGGGGGTGCATCCGGTCGTAGACTACGCCGACGCAGAGGAAGAGCGCGGCCGAAACGATGCCGTGCGAGATCATCTGGAAGATGGCGCCGTGGAGGCCGTAGATGTTGCCCGAGAAGATGCCCATGGTGACGAAGCCCATATGGGCAACGGACGAATAGGCGATCAGCTTCTTGATGTCGGTCTGCACCAGCGCGACCAGCGAGGTGATGATGATCGCCGCGATCGACAGCACGAACACGAAGTTCGCGAACTGGTGCGAGGCATCGGGGAACATCGCGATCGAGAAGCGGATGAAGCCGTAGCCGCCCAGCTTGAGCAGGATGGCCGCCAGGATCACCGAGCCGCCGGTCGGTGCCTCGACGTGCGCTTCGGGCAGCCAGCGATGGAAAGGCCACATCGGCATCTTGACCGCGAAGGAGGCGAAGAAGCCGATCCACAGCCACGTCTGCACTTCAGGGGAGAACGAGTGGGTGAGCAGCTTGGCGATGTCCAGCGTCCCGGCATCCCAGAACATGAACATGATCGCCAGCAGCATCAGCACCGTGCCGGTGAAGCTGTAGAAGAAGAACTTGTACGTCGCCTGGATGCGCCGTGCCCCGCCCCAGATGCCGATGATGAGGAACATCGGGATCAGCGTGCCCTCGAAGAACACGTAGAAGATGGCGAGGTCGAGCGTCGCGAAGGCGCCGATCATGAAGGTTTCGAGAATGAGGAATACGATGAGGTATTCCTTCACCCGCCTGGTGATCGAGCCCCAGCTGGTGAGGATCACGGCCGGCATGAGCACGGCAGTGAGCGGGATGAACAGCACCGAGATGCCGTCGACGCCCATGCGATAGCCGATCGAGTCACCGATCCAGTCGTAGTTCTCGACGAACTGGAAGGCGGTATTGGCGGGGTCGAACAGGTACCAGAGCCAGAGGCTCAGCGCCGCGGTGACGACGGTGAAGCCGAGCGCGATCCAGCGCGCCAGATTCTCGGCCGCCTCGTCCCGGCCGCCCACGAAGAGCAGCACGAGGGCGCCGAGCGTCGGCAGGAAGGTGATGACCGTCAGAAGGTGGTCACTGAGGAACATCAGAACAGACCCCCTGCGGTGAGCGCCCAGGTGAGAAGGGCCGCGATACCGATGAGCATGGCGAAGGCGTAGTGATAGAGGTAGCCGGACTGGAGCTTCACCACGCGGCTGGTGACGTCGCGCACGCGGTCGCCAAGACCCTCGGTGAGGGTCCGGTCGACCAGCCAGTCGTCAAAGCCCTTCCACAGCGCGTTGCCGAGCCACAGGGCCGGGCGGACGAAGATGCGGTCGTAGAGCTCGTCGAAGTACCACTTGTTGAGCAGAAACTGGTAGAGGCCCGCGTTCTGCTCGGCGAGGCGCTTGGGTGCCCTGGTGTCGACCATGTACATGTACCATGCGACGGCGAAGCCGATGAGCATGGCGATGGTGGCCGACCACTTCACCCACAGCGGAACGTGGTGGGCGGCGTCGAGGACGCTCTCGCTGACGACCACCGCACCGGCGAAGAAGTGCTCGATATGCTCGGCATGGCCGAAGAACTGGTCGTTGAAGACGACGCCCGCCAGCACCGCGCCGACCGCCAGCACGAAGAGCGGCACCAGCATGACCGGCGGGCTCTCGTGGGCGTTGTCGTGGGCCGAACCGTGGGCATGGCCATGATCCTCATGGGCCTGGTCGCCGTGACCATGGGCCGGAGCCGGACGCGGCTGGCCGTGGAATGTCAGGTGGATCAGGCGCCACGAATAGAAGCTGGTGAACATGGCGGCGATGACCAGCGCCCAGAAGGCGATGTAGCCGGTGGACGCACCCGCCGCATAGGCGACCTCGATGATTCCGTCCTTCGAGAAGAAGCCGGCGAACCCCAGCGGCGTACCCGGAATGCCGACACCGGTTAGGGCAAGCGTTCCGATGATCATCATCCAGTAGGTGACCGGGATTTTGGTCCTGAGGCCACCCATGTTCCGCATGTCCTGCTCGTGGTGCATCGCATGGATGACCGAGCCGGCGCCTAGGAACAGCAGGGCCTTGAAGAAGGCGTGGGTGAACAGGTGGAAGATGCCCACCGAGTAGACCCCTGCCCCGAGGGCCACGAACATGTAGCCGAGTTGCGAGCAGGTCGAGTAGGCGATGACGCGCTTGATGTCGTTCTGCACCAGGCCGACCGTCGCCGCGAAGAAGGCGGTGATCGCGCCGATCAGCATGACCACCGTCATCGCCGTGGGCGACAGGTCGAACAGCGGCGAGAGACGCGCAACCATGAACACGCCGGCCGTTACCATAGTGGCGGCATGGATGAGGGCGGAGACCGGGGTCGGGCCCTCCATGGCGTCGGGCAGCCAGGTATGGAGCAGGAACTGCGCCGACTTGCCCATGGCGCCCATAAAGAGCAGCAGGCAGACCACCGTCATGGCGTCGATGTTCCACGAAAGGAACTGCATCGTCGGCAGGTTGCCCTTGAGGCCCTCGGCGGCATGGAAGGCGCCGTCGAAATCGAGATGCCCGCCGAGCACGACGAAGGCGGCGAACAGGCCGAGCAGGAAGCCGAAGTCACCAACGCGATTGACCACGAAGGCCTTCATCGCCGCGGCGTTGGCCGAAGGGCGCGTGTACCAGAAGCCGATGAGCAGGTAGGAGGCGAGGCCCACGCCTTCCCAGCCGAAGAACATCTGCAGGAAGTTGTCGGCCGTCACCAGCATCAGCATGGCGAAGGTGAACAGCGACAGGTAGGCGAAGAAGCGCGAGCGGTGCGGATCGTCGGCCATGTAGCCGATCGAATAGAGGTGCACGAGGCTCGACACGGTGGTGACGACGACCAGCATCACGGCCGTGAGCGTATCGACGCGCAGCACCCAGTCGAGCTGGAGCGAACCGGAATGAATCCAGCTCAGCACCACGACCTTGGTCGCTTCTGCATGGCCTCCGGCCTCGCCCGCGGCTTCCGGCGCCAGCCAGTAGCCGGCGAAGACGATCCAGCTCAGCACCGCCGCTGCGATGAGCAGGCCGGTGGTAATGTACTCGCTGGTGCGATGCCCGATGATGCGGCCCAGAAGGCCTGCGATCAGGGCGCCGACGAGCGGGAAGAATACGATGGCCTGGATCACCGGGTCAGCCCTTCAGCGAGTTGACGTCTTCCACGGCGATGGTGCCGCGGTTGCGATAGAAGATGACGAGGATGGCGAGGCCGATGGCGGCCTCGGCGGCAGCGACAGTCAGGATCATGAGGGCGAAGACCTGCCCGGCGAGGTCGCCGAGCTGCGCGGAAAACGCCACGAGGTTGATGTTGCAGGCGAGCAGGATGAGCTCGATCGACATCAGGATGATGATGAGGTTCTTGCGGTTCAGGAAGATCCCGAACACCCCGATGGTGAATAGGATCGCGGCAACCGCAAGGAAGTGGCCGAGGCCGATGCCCGTTTCTGCTAGCATTTAGAGCCCCTGCCCCGACTTGACCTTGACCAGCTCCGTCGCCTCGGCGCGGGTGCGGCCGGTCTGCTTGAACACATCCTGGCGCTTGACGTGCGACTTGTGGCGCAGGGTCAGCACGATGGCGCCCATCATGGCGACGAGCAGCACCGCACCGGCGCCCTGGAACAGGAACACGTAGCGCGTGTAGATCAGCTTCCCGAGCTCGAGCGTGTTGTTGTAGTCCGGCCCGGCATTCATCGGCACCAGGGCGGCGGACGCCGTTTCGGGCGTAAGCACGAAGGAGCCGGCGACGAGCAGCAGCTCGAGCAGAATGATGACGCCCACCACGATGCCGATGGGCGCATATTGCAGCAGGCCTGACTTCAGCTCGGCGAAATCGACGTCGAGCATCATGGTGACGAACAGGAACAGTACCGCCACCGCGCCGACATAGACGACGATGAGGATGAGCGCGAGGAACTCGGCCCCCGCCAGCATGAACAGCCCGGAGGCGTTCACGAAGGTGAGGATGAGAAAGAGCACCGAGTGGACCGGATTGCGCGAGGCAATCACCATCAACGCCGAGGCCACGGCGATGATCGAGAAGACGTAGAAGAAGAAGAGCGGCAGCGTCATCTCAGGTCCTCACCGGTAAGGCGCGTCGGCGGCGATATTGGCCGCTATCTCGCGCTCCCAGCGGTCGCCGTTGGCGAGCAGTTTCTCCTTGGAGAAGTAGAGCTCTTCACGGGTTTCGGTGGCAAATTCGAAGTTGGGCCCTTCGACGATGGCGTCCACCGGGCAGGCTTCCTGGCAGAAGCCGCAGTAGATGCACTTCACCATGTCGATGTCGTAGCGCACGGTGCGGCGGGTGCCGTCGTTCTGGCGCGGTCCGGCCTCGATGGTGATGGCCTGGGCCGGGCAGACGGCTTCGCACAGCTTGCAGGCAATGCAGCGCTCTTCGCCATTGGGGTAGCGGCGCAGGGCGTGCTCACCGCGGAAGCGCGGTGAGTAAGGCACCTTTTCGAAGGGGTAGTTGATCGTCTTCTTGGGCGAGAAGAAGTACTTCATCGCCAACCCGAAGGCGCCGACGAACTCACGCAGAAGGAGGCCGTTGAGGAACTGGGTAAAGCGCATCAGGCGGCACCCCCATGCCAGCCCCAGCCGGTGAGCTGGAGGACGAAAGCGACGACGACGACCATGATCAGCGAGATCGGCAGGAAGACCTTCCAGCCGATGCGCATCAGCTGGTCATAGCGGTAGCGCGGCACGATGGCCTTGGCCATGGCGAACATGAAGAACACGAGGCAGAGCTTCAGCACGAACCAGATCGGGCCGGGGATCCAGGTGAAAGGCGGCAGGTCGATCGGCGAACTCCAGCCACCAAGGAAGAGGATGGTGGTCATGGCGCACATCAGCTGGATGGAGATGTACTCGCCCAGCATGAACAGCAGGTAAGCCGTCGATGAGTATTCGACCATGAAACCGGCCACGAGCTCGGACTCGCCTTCAGGCAGGTCGAAGGGCGGTCGGTTCGTCTCGGCAAGGGCCGAGATGTAGAAGATCACGAACATCGGGAAGAGCGGCAGCCAGTACCAGTTGAGGAAACTGAGCCACGGTACGCCGAGCATGTGGGCAATGCCTCCCTGCTGCTGGGCGAAGACGATGTCGGTGAGGTTCAGCGAACCGACGCAGAGCAGGACGGTGATGATGACGAGGCCGATCGAGACCTCGTAGGACACCATCTGGGCGGCGGAGCGGAGGGCGCCGAGGAAGGCGTATTTCGAGTTGGACGCCCAGCCGGCCATGATGATGCCGTAGACGCCCAGCGACGAGATGGCGAAGATGTAGAGGATGCCGACATTGATGTTGGCGAGGGCCCAGCCGGCATCGATGGGGATCACCACCCAGGCGCTCAGCGCCAGGATCGAGGTCACCAGCGGCGCGATCAGGAAAACCGGCTTGTCCGCGCTCGCCGGGATGATCGGCTCCTTGAACACGAACTTAAGCAGGTCGGCAAAGGATTGCAGCAGGCCGAAGGGGCCGACGACGTTGGGGCCGCGACGGACCTGCACCGCGGCCCAGACCTTGCGGTCGGCGAGCAGGATGTAGGCGGTGAAGATCAGCAGCGCGACAAGGAACAGCAGCCCCTTGTAGATGAAGCCAACCTGCTCGCCCCAACCGAAGATCGGGATGCCGAGCAGATAATCCAGCGCGGAGACGACGAAATCCATGTCGGGTCCTTACTCTGCCGCCTGCCGAAGACCGGCCTGCAACGCTGCGCATTCACCCATCGTCGCCGAAGCGCGGGCGATGGGGTTGGTGAGGTAGAAATCGCTGACCGGCGAGGTAAAGGTCGCCGACTTGGTTTTGATGGCGGCGCGGGCGAGCTTCTTCACGTCGTCGACCGAACCCGCCTCGATCTGGTCGAGCCGCGCGAGGTGCGGGAACTCGGCGTAGATTGCCTTGCGGAGCTGAGCCAGCGAGTTGAAGGGCAGCGGCTGGCCGAGAACGGCAGAAAGGGCACGGAAAATGGCCCAATCTTCTTTCGCCTCGCCCGGCGGGAACACAGCGCGCGTCGCGAGCTGCACCCGGCCCTCGGTGTTGACGTAGGTGCCAGACTTCTCGGTGTAGGCAGCGCCCGGCAGGATGACGTCGGCGCGATGGGCGCCGGCATCGCCGTGGGTGCCAACGTAGACGACGAAGGCCTTGCCCATGGCCGACATGTCGTACTCGTCGGCACCGAGCAGGAAGAGGACGTCGAGATTGCCTTCGCCCGCCGCCTTGATCTGATCGGCCGAGCAGACGCCGCCATTGTGCGGCACGAAGCCGATATCGAGGCCACCGACGCGTCCGGCTGCGTTGTGCACCATCGCGAAACCGTTCCAGCCCGGCTCGACATTGGGGCCGGTGGCGAGCTTGGCGGCGAGCGCGATGGTGTCGCGGCCGATCTGCTTGTTCCACGCGGCGCCGTGCGAGACGGCGCCTTCGCCAACGATGACCAGCGGCTTCCTGGCGTTTGCCCAGGTCTCGGCGAAGGGGCCCTTGCCAGCGGCCAGTTCGGCCAGCGTCTCGAAGCCCGCGCCGAGCAGCGCGTAATCGTAGGTCAGGGCGTCCTGCGAGCCGTTGATGACGGCGATGGGCGTGCCATTGTTGCGCCAGGCCTTGCGGATGCGGGCATTGAGCACCGCCGCTTCCTTGCGCGGATTGGAGCCGATGATGAGGATGGCGTCAGCCTCCTCGATGCCCGCGATGGTGGGGTTGAAGATGTAGGCGGCGCGCGGCATTCCAGGGTCGATGCCCGACATGGGCGGACGGCAATCGGTCATGCCCGAGCCAAGATTGGTCATGAGCGCCTTGAGCGCATACATGTCCTCGACCGAGGCGAGATCGCCGGCAATGGCCCCTACCCTGTTGCCGCCGCCCGAGGCCTTGATGGCCCTGGCGATGGCGGCGAAAGCCTCCTCCCACGACGCGGGACGCAGCTTGCCGTTGTGGCGGACATAGGGCCGATCGAGGCGCTGCGACTTGAGCCCGTCCCAGATGAAACGGGTCTTGTCGGAGATCCACTCCTCGTTGATGGCGTCGTTGACGCGCGGCAGGATGCGCATGCCCTCGCGGCCACGGCTGTCGACGCGGATGTTCGAGCCGACGGCGTCCATGACGTCGATGGTTTCGGTCTTGGTCAGCTCCCACGGACGGGCGTGGAAGGCGTAAGGCTTGGAGGTCAGCGCACCGACCGGGCAAAGGTCGATGACATTGCCCGACAGCTCGCTCTCGAGCGCCTGCTCCAGATAGGTGGTGATCTCGGCATCCTCGCCGCGGCCGGTGAGGCCCATCTGCGCGACGCCGGCAACCTCGGTGGTGAAGCGGACGCAGCGCGTGCAGTGGATGCAGCGGTTCATCGAGGTCTTCACCAGCGGGCCGAGATGCTTGTCCTCGACGGCGCGCTTGTTCTCGGCGTAGCGGTTCTTGTCCACGCCATAAGCCATGGCCTGGTCCTGCAGATCGCACTCGCCGCCCTGGTCGCAGATCGGGCAATCGAGCGGGTGGTTGATGAGCAGGAACTCCATCACCCCTTCGCGGGCCTTCTTGACCATCGGGGTGTTAGTGAAGATTTCGGGCGGCTCGCCATTCGGGCCGGGACGCAGGTCCTTGACGCCCATGGCGCAGCTGGCCTGCGGCTTCGGCGGCCCGCCCTTCACCTCGATGAGGCACATGCGGCAGTTGCCCGCCACGCTGAGGCGCTCGTGGTAGCAGAAACGCGGGATTTCGGCGCCGGCGGCTTCAGCGGCCTGCATCAGCGTGAAGTAGTCCGGAACCTCGATAAGCTGGCCGTCGACTTTGATGCTTGCCATGGTTCTTACTCAGCCGCGATCGAGGGGACGGCGCCATCGGTGGTCGACGACCACGTGTACTGGTCGATGCGAGCCTCGATGACGTCGCGGAAGTTGCGGATCAGGCCCTGGATCGGCCATGCGGCCGCGTCGCCCAGGGCGCAGATGGTGTGGCCTTCGATCTGCTTGGTCACTTCGAACAGCATGTCGATCTCGCGCTTGAGGGCGCGGCCTTCGACCATGCGTTCCATGACGCGCATCATCCAGCCGGTGCCTTCGCGGCACGGGGTGCACTGCCCGCAGCTCTCGTGCTTGAAGAAGGCGGCGATGCGCCAGATCGCCCTTATGATGTCGGTGGACTTGTCCATGACGATCATGCCGCCGGTGCCGAAGGAGGACTTCTTCTCCCTTAGCCCGTCGAAATCCATGATGGCATGGCGCATGTCCTCGCCGCGGACTACCGGGCACGAAGCACCGCCGGGGATGACGGCGAGCAGGTTGTCCCAGCCGCCGCGAATGCCACCGCAGTGCTTCTCGATGATCTCCTCGAAGGTGCAGCCCAGCGCTTCCTCGAACACCGCAGGCTTGTTCACGTGGCCAGAGGCCATGAACAGCTTGGTGCCAGTGTTGTTGGGACGGCCAATAGAGGCGAACCAGGCGCCGCCGCGGCGCAGGATTTCCGGCACGACGGCGATCGACTCGACGTTGTTGACGGTGGTCGGGTTACCGTAGACCCCCATGGCAGCCGGGAATGGCGGCTTGAGGCGCGGCTGCCCCTTCTTGCCCTCCAGGCTCTCCATAAGGGCGGTCTCTTCGCCGCAGATATAGGCACCGGCGCCGTGGTGGACGACGATGTCGAAGTCCCAGCCATGGACGTTGTCCTTGCCGATGAGGCGGGCGTCATAGGCCTGCTGCACGGCGGCCTCGAAGCGCTGGCGCTCGCGAATGAACTCGCCACGGATGTAGACATAGGCGATGTGGGCGCCCATGGCGCGGCCGGCGAGCAGGCAGCCCTCAACCAGATGGTGCGGGTCGTGGCGCAGAATCTCGCGGTCCTTGCAGGTACCGGGCTCGGATTCGTCGGCATTGACGAGAAGCTGGCTCGGGCGGCCGTCACCGGCGCCGTCCTTGGGCATGAAGGTCCACTTGAGCGCGGTGGGGAAACCGGCCCCACCGCGGCCACGCAGCCCCGAACCCTTCACCTCGT
>Ga0182793_1001564_pt1 | contig 13960 bp, 10 predicted proteins | sample Passage237A_FD_130498 | JGI IMG/M metagenome (GOLD analysis project Ga0182793, IMG submission 130498) | Cellulose adapted compost microbial communities from Newby Island Compost Facility, Milpitas, CA, USA - Passage2 37A (version 2) (version 2) ... | reverse complement strand
CAAGGCTTTGGTCGCCCGCCGGCAGCGCTGGGGCGAGCCTTTGCCTCCGGCTTTTAACCAGCCACCGCCGAAGTTCAACGCTTTTTTGATGGCGCTTTTGGACAGCTCGCTGTGGCTGGCGATCAGTTCCACCAGAGTGGTGGGGGCGGGAACGGTGAGTTTTAGATGGAGCTTCATGGCGGGATAGCTGGCTGCAAAGGGGCCGGATTATACCGGTTTCCCTGCCGGCGTCGCCTCCGGCAAGCGCGGTGAATCGTTCACGGGTGGCGGAGCGGCCGGCGATGGGGGAACAATTGGTGGAATATGCGCCAATTCGGGGCGACATTTGACTGGCGACTGGGGGATCTTTGACGTACAATTCGCGCCCAGATCGGGGCCTGAGGCCCCGCCCCGTGCGCTGAAGCCGCCCGGGATTCTAACGACAACAAAAAGCGAGGAGAAACCGGCCGTTTCCCTCGCTTTTTTGCAACCAGATACCCAAAAGTACCGCGCCAGGCTGCCGGTTTTCCCGGCCAGGGCCTGTCTGCGCGGCACTTTTACGCGTACCTGCCGTTTGCGTGGACTCGAAATGTTATACCCGGCCTGCACCATTGAAGGCCAATCTGGAGGATCGCAATTTGACGACTGGCACATACAAACCCGCCATTTTGGTTTTGCAGGATGGCAGCGTTTTCCGCGGCAAGGCCATAGGCGCGGAAGGGCTGTCCGTTGGCGAGGTCGTGTTTAATACGGCTATCACCGGCTACCAGGAAATTCTTACCGACCCCTCATACGCTGAACAGATCGTCACCCTGACTTATCCTCATATAGGGAACACGGGTACTAATAAAGAAGATGAAGAGTACTCGCGCATCTGGGCCAAAGGTCTGGTGATCCGCGATTTGCCGCTGGTCGCCAGTAACTTCCGTAACCAGGCTACCCTCAGCGATTACCTGCGCCAGCACAATATCGTCGGCATCGCCGATATAGACACCCGCCGTCTGACCCGCATTCTGCGCGACAAAGGTGCGCAGAACGGCTGCTTGATGGCCGGTGACAATGTGAATGTGGATAAAGCGCTGGCTGCGGCGAAAGAGTTTGCCGGCCTGAAAGGCATGGATCTCGCGAAAGTGGTGTCCACCCGCGAATCCTACGCCTGGAATGAAGGCACCTGGAACCTGGGCGACGGCTTCCGCGCTCAGGAAGCCAAAACCTTCAAAGTGGTGGCATATGACTACGGCGTAAAAGCCAATATTCTGCGCATGCTCGCTGATCGCGGTTGCGACATCACCGTGGTGCCGGCGCAGACCCCCGCATCCGAGGTTCTGGCGCAAAATCCAGACGGTGTATTCCTCTCCAATGGACCCGGCGACCCGGCGCCCTGTGATTACGCCATCGACGCTATCAAAGAAATCGTCGACAAAGGCGTGCCCGTCTTCGGTATCTGCCTGGGTCACCAGCTGCTTGCCCTCGCTAGTGGCGCCAAGACCATCAAGATGAAATTCGGCCACCACGGCGCCAACCACCCGGTGCAGGATCTGGCATCCGGTACGGTGATGATCACCAGTCAGAACCACGGTTTCGCAGTGGAAGAAACTACGCTGCCGGCGAACCTCAAGGCGACGCACCGCTCACTCTTCGACGGCTCCCTGCAGGGAATCAGCCGCACCGACCGGCCCGCCTTCAGCTTCCAGGGTCACCCGGAGGCCAGCCCCGGTCCGCATGATGCGGCGCCTCTGTTCGATCACTTCATCGAACTGATGAAAACACGCCGCTGAACGGGCGCCCCGCGCCCGGTTTCGCCTTGAAATATTTGATGTCTTAGAGAAAAGCAGACTCCGACTATGCCAAAACGCACCGACATCCAATCCATTCTCATCATTGGTGCAGGGCCGATCGTGATCGGTCAGGCCTGTGAATTCGACTACTCCGGCGCGCAGGCATGTAAAGCCCTGCGCGAAGAGGGTTACCGGGTAATCCTGGTGAACTCCAACCCAGCGACCATCATGACCGACCCCGCCATGGCGGACGCCACTTATATCGAACCCATCACCTGGGAAACCGTGGCACAGATCATCGAGCGCGAGCGCCCGGACGCGATTCTGCCCACCATGGGTGGCCAGACCGCGTTGAACTGCGCTTTAGCGCTGCACCGTCACGGCGTGCTGGAAAAGTACAACGTGGAATTGATTGGCGCGAAAGAAGACGCCATCCACAAGGCGGAAGACCGCAATCTGTTCGACAGGGCCATGAAAAAAATCGGCCTGGACACCGCCCGCGCGCGCATCGTGCATAACCTTGCCGAAGCCATGGAAGTGCCGAAGGAATTCGGTTTCCCCTGCATTATTCGCCCGTCTTTCACCATGGGCGGCTCCGGCGGCGGTATCGCTTACAACTGGGAAGAATTCGAAGAGATTTGTGTCCGCGGCCTCGACTTGTCGCCCACCAATGAACTGCTAATCGACGAATCTCTGCTCGGCTGGAAAGAGTACGAGATGGAAGTTGTGCGCGACAAAAACGACAACTGCATCATCGTCTGCTCCATCGAAAACTTTGACCCCATGGGTGTACACACAGGTGACTCCATCACCGTTGCGCCTGCGCAGACTCTGACCGACAAGGAATACCAGATCATGCGTAACGCCTCTATTGCGGTGTTGCGGGAGATCGGCGTGGAAACCGGTGGTTCCAACGTGCAGTTTGCGGTAAACCCGGACAATGGCCGCATGGTCGTGATCGAGATGAACCCGCGGGTTTCTCGTTCATCTGCACTGGCTTCCAAAGCGACTGGCTTCCCCATTGCCAAGGTCGCGGCCAAGCTGGCGGTGGGTTACACCCTGGACGAACTGAAAAACGAAATCACTGGCGGTGCGACTCCGGCGTCCTTCGAGCCTTCCATCGATTACGTGGTCACCAAGGTTCCGCGTTTCACTTTCGAAAAATTCGGCGATGCCGATGCGCGTCTGACCACTCAGATGAAATCTGTGGGTGAAGTTATGGCCATCGGCCGCAACTTCCAGGAGTCCCTGCAGAAAGCGCTGCGCGGTCTGGAGGTGGGCTCTGCCGGCTTTGAAAGCAAAGTGGACCTCAACGATCCAGAAGCGCACGCCCGCATTCGCCGCGACCTCACCACTCCCGGTGCCGAGCGTATCTGGTATGTTGGTGACGCCTTCCGCGCCGGCATGACGGTGGAAGAAGTGTTCCAAACTTCCAAAATCGATCCGTGGTTCCTGGCGCAAATCGAAGACATCATCGCTACTGAAGAACAGCTGAAATCCAAGCCGCTGTCGGAAATCGACGCGCAGATCATGTACGACCTGAAGCGCAAAGGTTTCGCCGACAAGCGTCTGGCACATTTGTTGGGTGTCACCGAAAAAACCGTGCGCGATCATCGCCACAAGCTGGGTGTGCGCCCGGTGTATAAGCGCGTCGATACCTGCGCGGCCGAGTTCGCCACTTCCACGGCTTATATGTACTCCAGCTACGACGAGGAGTGCGAAGCGCAACCGACCAACCGTGAAAAAATCATGGTTCTCGGCGGTGGCCCTAACCGTATCGGCCAGGGCATTGAATTCGACTACTGCTGCGTACATGCAGCTCTGGCTGCGCGGGAAGACGGTTACGAGACCATCATGGTCAACTGTAACCCCGAGACAGTGTCTACCGATTACGACACGTCCGACCGCTTGTACTTCGAGCCGGTGACCCTGGAAGACGTGATCGAAATCGACCACAAAGAAAAACCCAAAGGCGTGATCGTGCAGTTCGGTGGGCAAACTCCGCTGAAACTGGCGCGCGCGCTGGAAGCGGAAGGTGTGCCGATTATCGGTACCAGCCCGGAAGCCATCGACCGCGCTGAAGACCGCGAGCGCTTCCAGCAGATGATCGAGCGCCTCGGCCTCAAGCAACCGCCAAACGCGATCGTGCGCTCCATCGACGAAGCCGTGCGCAAAGCCGAAGAAGTGAAATACCCGCTGGTGGTGCGTCCGTCCTACGTATTGGGTGGTCGCGCCATGGAGATCGTCTATTCGGAAAAAGAACTGCGCACTTATATGCGCGATGCGGTGCAGGCATCAGAAGATGCGCCGGTTCTGCTCGATCACTTCCTCAACAACGCTATCGAAGTTGATATCGATGCGGTATCCGACGGTACTGAAGTGGTGATCGGCGGCATCATGCAGCATATCGAGCAGTGCGGTGTGCACTCCGGGGATTCCGCGTGCTCATTGCCGCCGTATTCTTTGCCGGAAGATGTCCAGGACGCGATGCGTGACCAAGTGCGCAAAATGGCGTTGGAGCTGGGAGTAGTCGGCTTGATGAATTGTCAGTTGGCATATCAGGACGGCGAAATTTACATCATTGAAGTGAATCCGCGCGCATCACGCACTGTGCCATTTGTTTCAAAATGCATCGGCGTATCGCTGGCGAAAGTTGCCGCGCGTTGCCAGACTGGCAAAACGCTGGCGGAACAGGGCTTCACCAAAGAAATCATTCCGAAATACTTCAGTGTTAAGGAAGCGGTGTTCCCATTTAACAAGTTCCCTTCCGTGGACCCGATTCTCGGCCCGGAAATGAAATCCACCGGCGAGGTGATGGGCGTGGGCGATACCTTCGCCGAAGCCTTCGCCAAATCCCAGTTGGGCAGCGGCGCGCAGTTGCCGAGCAAAGGTACCGCATTTATCAGTGTGCGGGATTTCGACAAAGCCGGCGCGGTAATCGTGGCCAAGGAATTGGCGAATTTAGGTTTTGAATTGGTAGCCACCCGCGGCACCGCCGCTTGTTTTGAACAGGCTGGTTTGGCTGTGCGCGTCGTCAACAAGGTGGCAGAGGGCCGTCCGCATATTGTGGACATGATCAAAAACAAAGAGGTGGATCTGGTGATCAATACAACGGAAGGCAAGCAGGCCATCCGCGATTCATCATCCATTCGCCGTAGCGCGGAAAATCAGCGGGTGTACTACACCACCACGCTGGCCGCGGCAAACGCGTTGTGCATGGCCATTCGCTTTGGTCAGAAACAAAAAGTACGGCGTCTACAAGAATTACACGAGGGGATTGCTTAATGGCATTGAACAAAATACCAATGACGGTGGAAGGTGCAGAAAAATTGCGCCTGGAGCTGGAACATCTCAAAAAAGTGGAGCGTCCACGCATCGTTAAAGCGATTGCCGAAGCGCGCGAGCACGGCGACCTGAAGGAAAATGCTGAGTATCACGCGGCGCGTGAACAACAGAGTTTCTGCGAAGGCCGTATCCAGGAAATCGAAGGCAAACTGTCCCACGCCCATATCATCGATATCAAAGCCATTACTGAAACCGGCCGCGTGATTTTTGGCGCGACTGTGGATTTGATCAATGTGGAAACCGAAGAGGCGGTGACCTATCAAATCGTCGGCGAAGACGAAGCTGATATCAAAGCCAATAAAATTTCCGTATCTTCACCCATTGCCCGCGCTCTGGTGGGTAAAGAAGTGGGTGACATCGCTGTGGTCAAAGCACCCGGTGGTGAAGTCGAATATGAAATCGATGCTGTCCGTCACATCTGATAAGCATGCGCCGGCAGCAGCCGGCGCCCTTTCCTGATCATGCAAACCAATCAATCGTCACTTCCTGTGATCAGCATGAGCAAGTTCACCTTGCTCTATTTTGCGACTGCGGGATTTTATAGTTTGTACTGGTTTTACCGTTGCTGGGTCGGCGCGGAAAAAATAACCGGACGCTCCTATTTCAAATTTGGCCGGGCGGCCTTCGCTGTGCTGTTCGTCTATGAATTGTTTCAGTTGTTGTTTAACGAGGAGCGACGCCGTCAGAGCGATTATCCCTGGAAACCGACGCGGTTGGCGTGGATATTTGTCGGTGCGGCCATCGCCCAGGTTTTTCTCACCTACGGCGTCGATCGGCTCGAGCTGGGAGCTTGGGGCAGGTTATCTGTATTTGTTCTGGTGTTGGTGGTGCAGTTCTATTCACTGTATCAGGCGCAGCTGGCGATCAATCGAATTGAGGGCGATCCGTTTGGCAAAGCCAATCAAAGCCTTAATTTGTTCAATCACATATGGATCATGGTTGGTCTGTATATCTGGATTAAATTGATCTCCAACGCTATTTATCCGCCGACCGTGCCGCCAGCGACACAGCCGCCTGGAAGCATGCCCGCTCCAAGCGCTGTGCGCTGATTTTCAGCTCAGCGAGCGAGCAGGAAATTCTGCAACAGCGCTTTGCCACCCTCGGTTGCGAAGGACTCCGGATGATATTGGATGCCTTCGATGGGGTGGCTTTTATGGCGAATGCCCATAATTTCCGCTCCCGCCAGCGCGGCGGTCTGTAAATCCTGCTTCCCGTCCTGATGCAAAATCACCGACGTAATTTCCAAACATTCCGGCAGAGTTGCGGCTTCCACCATCAGTGAGTGGTAGCGCATGATCTCCAGGGCCTGCGGAATATTCTGATAAACCCCTTTGCCGTCGTGTTGAATCAGCGATGTTTTACCGTGCATGGGTAGAGGCGCGCGCACCACTTTGCCGCCAAAACAATGCGCAATACCCTGCATGCCGAGGCAAACGCCTAGCAGCGGAATCGTTTTACCCAATTCCAGAATAACGTCGCTGCAAACACCAAAATAGGCTTTGTCATCGGGCGAGCCGGGGCCGGGAGAAATAATGATGCGATCCGGCGCCAGCGCGCGAATCTGCTCCAGCGTAAGTTCGTTATTGCGCTTGACCTGCACATCAAAATGGCCGTAACCGACTTTGGACGAGAGAATTTCGCCCACGTATTGATACAGGTTGTAGGTAAACGAATCGTAATTGTCGATGATCAGAACGCGCATTTTATTGACCTTGCTCAGCGGCTGATTTGGGTTCGAAGCTGGCCAGCACATTGCGCATGGCGGAGAGCTTCCGTTCGATTTCCAGATATTCATCAGCGGCGTTGGAGTCAAACACATTGCCGCCGCAGGTTTGCGCGTAGGCGGATTCGCCTTTGATAAAAATTGAGCGTATCGGAATCGCAAAGGTGCAGTCGCCGTTAAAACTGAACTGGCCGACAGCGCCTCCGTAAGGACCTCGGCCATCTGGTTCGAGGCCGTTGATGATTTTCATGGCTTCGACTTTCGGCGCGCCGGTTAACGTGCCGGCGGGGAAATTGGAGGCGAGGGCGGAGAACATGTCCTCCTTTTCACTCAAGATGCCAACGATTTCGGAAGAAATATGCTGCACGTGGGAAAAGCGTTTGATGTCCATCAGGCTGCGCACTTTTACCGTGCCGAAACGCGCAACCCGGCCGAGGTCGTTGCGGTGTAGATCCACCAGCATATTGTGCTCGGCAATTTCCTTGGGATCGTTCAGCAGTTTGCGCGCAAGCTGTGTATCTTCCGCCGCGTCTTTGCCGCGTTTGGTGGTGCCGGCGAGTGGGAAGGTTTCCATTTCGCCGTTGCGCAGGCGGAACAATAATTCCGGCGATGCCCCAATAATTTTCTGGTCGCCGAATTTCAGGTAGTACATGTGCGGAGAGGGATTGGTCTCGCGCAATTTCGCATAGATATGGGTGGCGTCGCCGCGTATGGTGTAGCGCGTTTTAAAGCCGACCTCACATTGAAAAATCAAACCTGCGCGAATGTCTTCTTTTACTTTCGCCACGGCCTTGGCGTGTTCCTCCCGCGACATGGTATCGCCCAGGCAGCGGCTTTCGGTTGCGCCAAATGGCTCTATCTTCTGATGCAACAACTCCTCAATTTCGTGATAGCGATTGCGATCGTAGTGATAATAAAAAATCTCACCGGTCATCTGGTCATAGACGAGACCATCGAGATAAACACCGAATTTGAAGGGCTCGAAATAATCGCTGGTGGTAATGCCGAGTCCCGGTTCGAAAAAATTCACACAATCGTAGCCGAGATAACCCACTATGCCGCCGGCATAACGGCGGGAAATGATATTTTGCGGAACCATTTCGCGCAGGGCGTAATAGGGGTTATCACAGGAATAACGGGTGGTCTTGCCGGTGGCCGTGTCGAGTACGCTTAAGGTATGCAAATCTTCCGCGCACAAAATCAGCGAGGGATCAAATCCGATGATGTGATGGCGTGAGATCTGGCTTTCCTCGCCGAGGGATTCAAATAAAAAACAATTGTCGTAACGCTTTTCGATTTTGCGAAACAACTCGAAAAAATTCTGATCCTCCGCCAGCTTGACGTAATTGGGTTTGCCGGGAAGCTCAATTTTGGGAAGCGGTTGTTGTGCAGTCATTGGGCGCTCTATAAGGTTGGCCGGGCAGGAATATTAGCGCTTGTGAGCTCTGTCCGTGGTGGAAAAAACATAATCGTCGAAAAACCGGGTGTTGCGCAGCGCAGCGGCACCGCGGGTCACAGTCGCTATGCCGACGTTTAGGCGAGTGGCGATCTCCCGTTGCGGTATGCCCTGCAACAGCATGCGAAAGATCTGCAGGCGGTTTTCCAGCTCATCCGCTTCTCTGGGGGTGAGAATAGCATCCAGGGCCGCTTCCATTTCCTTGGGATCGGAAATGCGGCACAGCAGATCAATCAACTCTTTATAGGGTGTTTTTCGTGTATTCATGTACTAGTACGTTACCAGCGAAGGCTCTATTTGTAAACCGACGATTCTGTGGCGTGTGAAAATTGGCTGACGGTTGCTTGGTTTGGTCGCGATCGTTGGCTTTGCCGCCGCTGTCTGTTAGCCTCCCCGGTTGTCTTTGCGTAGGAGATCAGAATGATAAATGCCTGGAATATCGCGTGCTGGCTGCGCAGAACCTCTTTCATTATGGGGGTGGCGGTCGCCCATTGTTTGCCTCTGCCGGCGTTGGCTGCATCCGAATCTGCGCCCGCAGCTGCGAAGATCCATTTAAATCAGCTGGGTTTTTTGCCGGAATCCGGCAAGATCGCGGTGGTTCCTAATGCTCCCAGCGGTGAATTCTGGCTGGTGGATGCAAAAACCGGTAGCGAAGTACTGCGTGGCCCTTTGTCTCAAGCGCAATCTTGGGATGTGGCGGGGGAGACGGTAAAAATCGCGGATTTCACGGCCTTCAATAAACCCGGACATTACCGCATCCGGGTAGCCGAAGCGGGAGAATCACCGGCGTTTCATATTCAGGAAAATGTCTTCGACCCCGTTCTCGCGGCAGCCATTAAATACTTCTATTTCAATCGCGCCAGTGCTCCCATTGATGCGGATTACGCAGGCCCCTTTGCCCGCCCAGCAGGTCATCCGGACACGATTGTCTATATCCATCCCTCTGCAGCGTCCGCCGCGCGCCCTGCCGGTACTATCGTTTCGTCACCCAAGGGTTGGTATGACGCAGGTGATTACAACAAATACAGCGTTAATTCCGGTATCAGCACTTATACCTTGTTGGCCGCGCTGGCGGATTTTCCGCGTTTGTTTGCTGATGTGCGTTTGAAAATTCCCGAATCCAGCGATGCAGTGCCAGATTTGCTCAATGAAATTTTGTGGAATCTCGATTGGTATATCACCATGCAGGATCCGCATGACGGTGGTGTCTATCACAAACTCACCGACCTCAAATTTTCCGGCGCGGGTATGCCCCATGAACAGAATACCAAGCGTTATATGGTGGAGAAGAGCACGGCGGCCACATTGAATTTCGCCGCCGTATTTGCCTATGCCAGTGTGGTCATGCGCGATTATCAAAAACATTTTCCGGGTCGCGCTGAGCAATATTTGCAAGCGGCGGAAAAAGCTTGGGCCTGGGCCAAGAAAAATCCCAAAGCCCTTTATACGCAGCCTGCGGAAGTGAATACCGGCGCCTATGCGATGCTCAACGAAACTCTGGAAGATGAGTGGTTTTGGGCAGCGGCGGAATTATTGCGGGCCAGCGGCAAAAAGACCTATATGGCCGGCATCAATTTGCCGGCAAAACCGCGCGTGCCTGAATGGAGTGCCGTAGAGAGCTTGGGGCTTTACTCATTGGCGCGGCAAAATAATGCGCCTGCAAAAATGCAGCAGGGCGCGAGCGAATTATTAATTGAGATGGCGGACCGCATGGTGCGGGAATATTGGCAGTCCGCTTATCTCGTTCCTATGGTGGAAGCGGATTTTCGCTGGGGCAGTAACGCAGTGGCCATGAACAAAGCGATGGTATTGCTGGCAGCGGAGCGTTTGCGTCCCAATAAAGATTATCGCCCTGCCGCGCGGGCATTATTGGATTATGTCCTGGGCCGCAATCCCACTGGCTACAGTTTTGTCACCGGCTTCGGCAGCAAATCTGCGCTCCATCCGCACCATCGCATTTCCCATTACGACGGAGTGGCGGCGCCAGTTCCCGGCATGTTAGTCGGCGGCCCGCAGCCGGGCTGGCAGGATAAATGTTCCTACCCAAGCCGTTTGCCGGCGAAATCTTATCTGGATGATTGGTGCAGCTACTCCACCAATGAAGTGGCGATTAATTGGAATGCGCCTTTGGTTTATGTATTAGCAGCTTTGCGGGAGTAGTGACGCATTAGGAGCTTCGCGCAAAGGCGAAGCTCCTTTATTTGCTTTAAACCGTCGCACCCAATTTCCACGGATTAAATTCATTGTGACCGTAGCCCAAGTCCTCGCTAACGGTTTTTTCTCCTGAGGCTACCGCGAGGATGCGCGCAAAAATCTGTTCGCCGCATTCTTCCACCGATAAATTTCCGCTGATGATTTCACCGCAGTTGATATCGATGTCGTCGCGCATTTTGGCGTAGAGCTCGCTGTTGCTCGCGAGTTTAAGGCTGGGCACGGGCTTGAAGCCGAAGGCCGAACCTCTGCCAGTGGTGAAGCAAATAATATTTGCGCCCGAGGCGACTTGACCGGTAACAGACACAGGGTCAAATCCCGGACTGTCCATAAAAACCATGCCTTTTTCCTTTACTGGTTCAGCGTATAAATACACATCTCGCAGATTGGTCGTGCCGGCTTTTGCCTGCGCGCCGAGGGATTTTTCCACGATGGTGGTGAGGCCGCCGGATTTATTGCCGGGCGAGGGGTTGTTATTTAATTCGAAGCCGTGCATCGCGGTGTAATTTTCCCACCAGCGAATGCGCTCTAATAATTTTTCCGCAACTGCCGGTGTTTCCGCACGTTGGGTCAGCAGATGTTCGGCGCCGTAAATTTCCGGGGTTTCCGAATAAATCACGGTGCCGCCGTGGCGGACCAGAATATCGCAGGCTGCTCCCAGGGCAGGGTTGGCGGTAATTCCGGAAAATGCATCGCTGCCGCCGCACTGCACTGCGAGGGTCAACTCGCTTGCCGGTACCTCGCTGCGCGTGTAGCTGTTCACCAATGGCAACATAGCGCGGACATAGTCCACGCCTTGCGCGATGCTGGCACGGGTGCCGCCGCTTTCCTGAATGGAAAACGCTTTGAAATTGGCACTCTCTGTGAGTGCATTGTCCTGCTGTAGACGCTGGATCTGCATGGATTCGCAACCCAGGCCGATCAGTAACACACCACCGAAGTTGGGATGGTTGGCGTAGCCGACCAAAGTGCGCTCGAGCAGCTCGTAGGCTTCCCCGCTGGTGCGCATACCGCAGCCGCTTTCATGGGTGAGGGCGACCACGCCATCAACATTGGGGAAATCCGCGAGTGCGCCGGGATAACTGAATTGTGCGGCGATTTGACTGGCAACCGTGGCGGAACAATTAACGCTGGTCAAAATGCCGATGTAATTGCGTGTGCCGACTTTGCCATTACCGCGTTTGAAGCCCATAAAATGCGCGCGCTGTGCTTCCGGGAGTATTTCGACCGACTTGCGGTTTACGCAGAAATCGTAGGCTTTATCGCCGATGTTCGCGTCGCAATTATGGGTGTGCACATGTGCGCCCGCGGCTATATCGCTCAAAGCCGTGCCTATGGGTTGGCCGTATTTGATGACGGGTTGGCCAGCGCGGATGGGGGTGAGGGCGACCTTGTGCATCGTTGGTATAGCGGTGAGGACCTCAACGGCGCCGCCGCTGGTTTGCAGAACGGTGCCTTGCGGCAATTCGGTGATGGCGATGGCGACATTATCCAGCGCGTGCAACTGCAAAAATCTGCTCACCAGATACCTCGCCAAACAGACATAAATTTCATCATGGAGCCTTCTCGGTTGGAGTTACGCACTGTCCCTGCGCTTGGAAAGCTATAGTGGTTTTAATCTATCAGCTAGTTGGTAAGACCGCAAATTGAATATTGGTAAGACTGTTTCGTTTGATCGGGCGACTGTGAGCTGCTGGGTGCATTTGCTAGAATTCCGCGCGCCGGCCTTGAGCCGGCAGCCGGTTTTGTGGTCCAGTAGCGCAACACAGGTCATGCCGACCCAGCGACCACATCCATTTTCCAGTAGTGATCTGTCTGACCAACCTTCCGTACCGGGGTTCGGGTCGGGCTGATCCTTGACATAAAAGGCATAAAAACCAATATGAGCCATCCGGAAGCGACGCAGAAAACAGCAGGTGAAGGGCAATCAGGCCGTCTGTATCAGCGGGTTGCGGAGCAGTTGGCGGAGGGGATCGCCTCCGGAGAATACCCGGTAGGGTCGCGCTTGCCTGCCGAGCGCAAGCTGGCGGAGCGCTTTAATGTCAGCCGCCCAACAGTGCGCGAGGCCATTATTGCCCTTGAGTTGGCCGGTTGTGTGGAAGTTAAAGGTGGCTCGGGAGTGTATGTGACCTCCGGCAGCTCCAGCGCCCTTGCCACCACCGAATTGGATGTGGGAGCGTTTGAGATTCTTGAGGCCCGCCTGATCTTCGAAAGCGAAACCGCCGCCATAGCCGCGCGCACCATCAGCGATGCCGAGCTGAACGACCTGCGCGCCGCGCTCAGTTCCATGATTGCCGAAAACGAACAGGAGCAGGTCTCGGAAAATGCCGACGAGATCTTTCACCTGCTGATCGCCAAAGCGACCCATAACGAGGCCATAGTCTCGGTGTGCAAACACCTGTGGTCCCTGCGCAACAACTCCAATGTTTCCGCCAGTATTTTGGAAAAAGTCCGTCAGGCGGGCTCGCGCCCGCGGATTGATGAGCATGCCCGCATATTGGAAGCGCTGGAAGCTCGCGACCCTAATGCTGCTCGAGAAGCCATGCGCGACCATCTCAGACGTGTAGCGGATCAAATGCTGGATTCCACGGAAGCACAGGCGGTGGAAGAAGCCTTGCAAAAGGTCAATCGAGAGCGCGAGCGTTTCTCCAGAGTTCGTTGACCCCCTGTCGGCCGATAGCGCCGACTGCTTATCGTTTGGTCTGCCAAATTGTTTGAATTGGTCTGTCCTATTTGGTAGCGTCCGTTGATCTCGGCCGCTAGCCGAGGGCTTTCCACTCTTTGGCAGGACCAGACATGATGAATTCACGGGTAAGTCGACGCTCCCTCCTGGCCGCATTCGGCACCACAGCCCTCGCGGGCTGCTCATCGCTTAAGAACTCGTCGCAGCCAGTCTGCGCGGATGATTGGGTGGAAGCGCAAAGAATCCGCTCCTCTATTCAAGTCCCCGTATTTCCCCCACGTGATTTCCCTCTCTCTGACTTTGTTCGCCCCGGCGAAGCCGATGTTTCGGCAGCTTTGGCCCGCGCGATCCGCACCTGTCACCAAGCCGGTGGTGGTCGAGTAGTGGTGCCGGCGGGCGAATTTCTCTGCGGCCCCATCCATCTCATGTCCGGCGTCAATTTACACCTTTCCGCCGGCGCGGTTTTGCGCTTCCACACAGATCCGGCCCAGTATCTGCCGGCGGTTTATACCCGTTGGGAGGGTATGGAGCTGATGGGCTACTCGCCGCTGATCTACGCCTTCGGTCAAACCAATATCGCCCTGACCGGCCCCGGCGTGCTGGATGGCCAGGCGTCCATCGAGAACTGGTGGCCGTGGAAAGGCAACGAAGAGTGGGGGCGACCGGGATTCCCCTCCCAGGATGCGGCGCGGCAGCGATTGATGGCGGATATGGCTGCGGGCGTGCCGGTGGAACAGCGGGTTTACGCGGAGAGTGCGTATTTGCGCCCGCCCTTTGTGCAGTTT
>Ga0182793_1001559_pt1 | contig 13980 bp, 13 predicted proteins | sample Passage237A_FD_130498 | JGI IMG/M metagenome (GOLD analysis project Ga0182793, IMG submission 130498) | Cellulose adapted compost microbial communities from Newby Island Compost Facility, Milpitas, CA, USA - Passage2 37A (version 2) (version 2) ... | reverse complement strand
CAAGCGATTGAGAATCGAGTTGCCTCTCCTCAACAATCGCTTATCTTTTATATCCTCAAAATATCTGGTCTGCACTTTTGACCAAATATACTACCACATTTGTGTCCAAACGGTAGCTCAATGAGGTGTTTTTTGTTGTGTCTAAAGTCTGTGTGTTTGCAGGGACGTTCGCATCATTCTTCTTGTTCTGTTACTCTTTCTCATTCCACGTTCTCGAACTGAAATCCTCCGGCCTTGCGAGAAGTGCAACCTAACGAAACGACAAAGCAATCTTCCTTTTAAAACCAAAGGTTGGATAATCCCAGCTCTCCGCTTCTGCTCTGTTTCTCCGTTCTTATTCTTCTGTTCTTTTACGGGCAAAAAGCACCTCAGCCCGGCACGGGGTGGTTCAAACCCTCATCTCTGTTCTTACGCTCGCCCGCTCCCCGCACTCTCTGTAAAACCTCCTGTTCCCCTGTGTGAAAGAAGTTAATCCGCCATACCAGAGTCGTACCAAAGCCGTACCAAAGCCGTACCAAAGCCGTTGAAGCCGTTAGAAGTCATTAGAAGCCGTTATTCCTTTTCCGCAAAACTTACATCAACATAGCACACGGGCAAAAAAGAAGCAAAAGCACCTTAATGAGGTGTTTTGTGGCGCCTAAGGTTGGAAATTTTATAAACAAAATATTATTATTGCGTTATGAAACTGAAAGCATTATTAGCAGTAGCCTGTTGTATTGCCCTTTTTTCGTGTAAAAAGGACAGAAATCAATCGATGCGCGATTACCTGCATGGTTCCTGGCGCCTGGTTCAGATAGGCCTTGATACTAATCACAACGAAATGATAGACCTGGGGGAAGTGGTATCTATACCTGATACCGGTATTATCAATACGGTATTCAATGCAGATGGTACAGGACACGGAGCGATCAATCTTACTCAGGTATTTAGTATCAATGGGAAGTTTCACTGGTCTGTTGATGATGCTGCGCAAGTATTGAAGATCTCTACAGACGACAGCACGACCTACACAGCTAAATTCAAAGCGACCAATTACAACAATTTCAGCTTGTTGCACCAGCAGGTGCGTGTTATGGGCCGTAATCTATGGACTGTCTATAGCAGACAATAAAAAGTTTTCTAGAAGAAAAAGCCCCGGTCTGCAATGCATTCCGGGGCTTTTTTTATGAACAATATTTCGCTTACTGAAGGATATTGCGTGAGATCACGAGTTTCTGAATTTCGCTCGTGCCTTCGCCTATTGTACACAGCTTGCTGTCGCGATAATATTTCTCTACAGGAAAATCTTTTGTGTAGCCATAGCCGCCAAAGATTTGCACAGCATCGGTAGCTATTTGCACAGATATTTCGGAAGCGTAGTACTTCGCCATGGCAGATTCTTTCGTCATTGGTTCATTTCTGTTCTTCTTGTCCGCTGCCTGATATATGAGCATTTCCGCTACTTCTATTTTGGTTGCCATGTCCGCCAGTTTGAAGGCAATAGCCTGGAAGTTGGCGATAGGCTGGTCGAACTGATGGCGTTCTTTTGCGTATTTCACTGAGGCTTCATAAGCGCCTTTCGCTATACCCAAAGCCAGCGACGCAATAGAAATTCTGCCACCGTCCAGCACTTTCATAGCCTGTTTAAAACCTTCTCCCACTTCTCCCAGCCTTTGGCTATCGGAAATACGGCAGTTGTCGAAAACCAGTTCCGCAGTCTCTGAAGCACGCATTCCCAGTTTGTTTTCTTTCTTACCGGCCATAAATCCCGGAGTGCCGCGCTCTACCACGAAGGCAGTGCAATTATTTTTGCTTCTTGGTTCACCGGTACGTGCCAATACTACCGCTACATTGCCGCTGATACCATGTGTGATCCAGTTTTTCGTACCATTCAACACCCAGTCATCGCCATCCCGGGTAGCTGTGCAACGCATATTGCCTGCATCGCTGCCTGTATTAGCTTCGGTTAATCCCCAAGCGCCGATCCACTCGCCGGAAGCGAGTTTGGGAAGGTATTTCTTTTTCTGTTCCTCGTTCCCGAAATAAAGGATATGACCTGTGCAGAGCGAATTATGAGCCGCTACCGACAGTCCGATAGAACCGCATACTTTAGCGATCTCGCTCACTACTGTTACATATTCAAAATAACTCAGCCCGGAGCCGCCATATTCTGTAGGAACCAACACGCCCATCAAACCCAGTTCTCCCATCTGACGAAAGAGTTCCACCGGAAATTTCTGAGTTTCATCCCATTCCATCATATGCGGACGAATATTCTTGTTCGCAAAATCACGGATCATGGTCGCGATTTCCTGTTGGGTATCAGTATAGTTAAAATCCATAAGAGTCCTTTATTCAAGCATGAAATAGGGCGCAATTTTACGATAAATTTCTTCATTCATCAACGGAACCTGCCGTAATTGTTCAATATCGCTGTAGCCTTTCAGTCCTTCGCGAAAGAGAATGATATTTCTTGCAACCTTTTCTCCGATATAAGGATGGTCCTTTAACTCCTCGAATGAAACGGTATTCAGAGGATATCGTTTTACTGTTTTCAGGTCGATCACCAAGCGTTGCTGAAGCATTTTGTACACCGTGTCCGGAAAGCGATAGATTTCGAGAAGTTGCGCATGGCCGACGAAGCCGCCCAATGTCTTTCTTTTTGTTACGATCTTATGTGCCAGGGTGGGTCCGATGCCGTTGAGTCGAACCAGCGTTTGAGAGTCGGCGGTATTGAGGTCTATTTTGTCGGGAAGAGGTGGAAGTTTCGTAAATGTGGTTTGAAAGTGGTTGGCGGTTGAGGCGGGGATTACAATGTAAGGTTCGAGCCGGTGGTACTCTTCTTCGGTCAAAGTATAGAGCGGTTTTAAATCTTCCTTCTTATAGAATTTTTTCCCTTTACGCCTCCAGTTTAACAGCATACGGACGGTGTTAGAACGCATGCCCAACTGGATAAAACCCATGCTATCCAACGTATTAGGATCGAAAGAAAACAATGTTCCCTGAATAGGCTGCTGTTCTTTGAGGCCGGTATTTTTGTGGGATGCGAGCGTATGCTGATGTTGTTTGTATTGTTCAAAGGCAGCAGTAAGATGGGCATCGGTAGCAATTTGCGGAGCACTTAAGAACCAGGGAAGGGCTATATAAATGCTCGTCAATACTAGCGCCAAAATAGCCAGTGCAAGAATGCCTTTTCTTTCTGTGGATGAAAAAGTGAAATATGACCTAAGCCAATCCATATTCGCTTTTGCGCGTTAAAATAAAAAAGCTACCCGAATAAGAGTAGCTTTTTAAATGTGTATTATCCTAGTTTTTAAAAATCTGCGTTTTTAGGTGTCCTCGGGAAAGGGATAACGTCTCGTATGTTCGTCATTCCGGTAACAAAGAGCACCATTCGCTCAAAGCCAAGTCCAAAACCCGAATGTGGTACGCTGCCGAAGCGGCGGGTATCGAGGTACCAATACAACTCTTCGGCAGGGACATTCATGTCTTTCATCCGTTGCACTAGTTTATCCAGTCGTTCTTCTCTCTGAGAACCACCCACAATTTCTCCGATGCCGGGCGCAAGTATATCCATGGCAGCCACCGTTTCTCGACCGGGTTCACAGCCTTCGTCCTGGCGCATGTAGAATGCCTTGATGGCTGCCGGGTAGTTGGTTACGATCACCGGTTTTTTGAAGTGTTTTTCTACCAGATAGCGCTCGTGCTCGCTCTGCATGTCAATGCCCCATTTTACCTCGTACTGGAACTTCTTTTTCTTGTAAGCCGGCGACTGTAAAAGAATATCTATTGCCTGAGTATAAGTGATGCGTTCGAATTGGTTGTTTAGAACAAATTCAAGCTTTTCAATCAATCCCAGTTCGCTGCGCTCATTCTGAGGTTTCTGTTTTTCCTCATCAGCCAGGCGTTGCGCCAGAAACTCCAGATCCTCGCGGTTATGTTCCAGCGCATATCGGATGATGTACTTGATAAAGTCTTCTGCCAGATCCATATTGTCGTCGAGATCGTTGAAAGCCACTTCCGGCTCAATCATCCAGAACTCAGCAAGATGACGTGCGGTATTAGAGTTTTCTGCCCGGAAAGTAGGTCCGAAGGTGTACACCTCACCAAAAGCAGTAGCCCCAAGCTCAGCCTCCAGCTGGCCGCTCACGGTCAGGTTGGTGCTCCGTCCGAAAAAATCTTCTTTGAAGTCGATGCCGCCATCACTGTTGCGTGGTGGATTGTCGAAAGGCAGAGTAGTTACCCGGAACATTTCTCCCGCACCTTCCGCATCGGAGGCAGTAACGATAGGGGTATGGAGATATACAAAGCCGCGTTCGTTGAAGAAACGATGGATGGCAAAGGCCAGTGCATGGCGCACTCTAAACACGGCTCCGAAAGTATTGGTGCGGAAACGCAGGTGTGCGATCTCGCGCAGATATTCCAGGCTGGGACGGTTCTTCAGCTGTAAAGGATATTTTTCAGGATCACATTCGCCCAAAAGTTCGATAGCCTCGGCTTTTACTTCCACTTTCTGACCTTTACCCTGAGAGGCTACGACAATTCCTTTAATACTTAGGGCAGCACCGGAAGTAATATCTTTTACTAGTTCCGGATCGGTATCGAGTGCAATGACGATCTGCAGATTACTCAGGCAGGAGCCATCGTTCAAAGCGATGAACTGATTGTTTCTGAAAGAGCGTACCCAGCCTTTTACGACTACTTCATATCCTGTATCCGTCCGCTGAAGGATGTCTTTGATCTTTGTACGTTTCATTGGATGTTGTGTGTTTTGGCGCTCTGCGCATTTTGCATGTTTTTGCAAAAGCGAATAAACACAAAAACGCAGAAATTACTATCTATTTATCGAAGAACAAGTATTTAATAGCGATCACGATCATAAAAACGGCAAATACTTTTTTTACCGCTGTCATATCCATATTCAAAACCACCTTGCTGCCGAGATATCCGCCGATGACGAAGGTCGCTGCCAGCATCAATGCTATTTTCCAGTTGGCATAACCATTTTTATAGTAGTTGTACGCACCGATTAAAGCCACTGGCAGTGAAAGCATCAGCAGCGAAGTTCCCTGAGCCTCCTTCTGATTCAGTCCGAATAGCAGTACCAGCATGGGAACGATTACAATACCGCCACCAATGCCGATGAGGCTGCTCATAAAGCCGGCGAGCAATCCTACCACCAGGATGCCTACGATGAAAGCTATGCTCATGTGCTTCATATTTTCCCGGCTAAATTAGTCGGAACTTATGAAACCAATTGGAAAATGATAAGTGCGATGCCCGCCAGGTTTTCAAGGTTTCAAAAAGGCAGCCGCAGGAAGAAAGTTCCCTTCCCCTTAGATATCCACGGTTTCGACAGCCATATATGCCTCGTAATCTTTTATGGCATGCTGAAGAATTTTTTTGGCTAGTCGTTCTCCCTGAAACTCTTCGATTTTCACCACCTTGTTTTCAAGTTTCTTGTACTCTTCAAAGAAATGCCTCAGTTCTTCGATAAAATGGGACGGAAGTTCGCTGATGTCATTGATATGCGCAACGCTCATATCGTTCGGACACACCGCAATCAGCTTGTCATCTGCTTCTCCCTGATCGAGCATGCGCATCACTCCGATGATCTTTGCCTCCACCAGACAAAGCGGCTGCATTTCTATCTGAGAGAGAATCAGTATGTCCAGGGGATCTTTGTCGTCGCAGTAGGTGCGAGGAATAAAACCGTAGTTGGCAGGATAATAAACAGAAGAATACAAAACCCGATCGAGTTTCAGCAGGCCTGTTTCTTTGTCGAGTTCGTACTTGGCACGGGAATTTTTGGGTATTTCAATTATTGCATTTACCTTGTTGGGAACGTCATCTCCGAAACTTACAGAGTGCCATGGATTAAAGCTCATCATTTCAAATTTGGCGCAAAGGTAAATGTTAAAATCTTAGACAGTTGCGAGATGGTAACTGTATCAGGCAATAACCCGGGAATCTTTTCGTTTTCAGCTGAATAAAATTGTATTTCACGTATGTTGGCGCCTTCCGTCATGGCTTTGTAAGCTATGTTGTCAAAGGGAGAGAAAAAAAGAAACCTCAAGTTGTTTTTTTAAAGCGTACCTATATCTTTGCAAGCACACAAAAAGCGTTTTAACAGTATAATTAACCGTAAAAACACAAACTAAAAATTAGAATTATGGCAGACGTAAAAACAGCCACAACAAAAGGTGCTAACGGCTCTCGCGCAGGTAAACCTAAGAATGGTAGTCATACCATGATAAACCTTAGCATTATTGTTTTTTGCCTCGTTGTAGCGCACCTTATTTTTCATCTTGTTTTTGGTAACGCAGCCAACTTCCGCGATGCCGAAAAGCACGTTCCTGCCAACTTTCAGGGTACTATTTACACGGGTGGTTTCGTAATCCCTATCCTGATGTCGACATTTATGATCCTGCTTTGCTTTGTGATCGAGCGCGCGCTTACCATCATGAAGGCCAACGGAAAGGTGAACAATGCAGAATTTGTGCGTAAGGTTCAGTATCACCTTGCCAATAAGAACATTGACGCTGCACTTGCTGAGTGCGATAAGCAAGCCGGCTCAGTGGGAAATGTTATGCGTGCAGGATTGCTCAAGTATCGCGATATGGTGAATAATCACGACCTGGACACTGATCAAAAAGTATTGAGCATACAAAAAGAGATCGAAGAAGCTACAGCTTTGGAATTGCCTATGCTGGAGAAAAATCTGGTATTCCTTTCTACCATCGCCTCGGTAGCAACCCTCTTGGGTCTGTTTGGTACGGTATTGGGTATGATTCGCGCCTTCCAGGCAATGGGTCAGGCTGGTGCACCGGATGCTGCGGCACTTGCGAACGGTATCTCTGAAGCCCTCATCAATACCGCGATCGGTATCGGTACTTCAGCGATCGCCATCATTACTTATAACTATTTTACTACAGTGATCGACGGTATTACATATGGTATCGACGAAAGCGGATTTACATTGACACAAAGCTTCGCTGCTAACTACAAATAATCCGGTGTAGAAAAAAGTGCGGATGATTTTGTGGAAAAACACTGTTTTTTGATCTAACTAGTTAAACAGTCAAATTATTAGCGATGCCTAAAGTCAAAATGCCGAGGAAGAGCACCAACGTCGATATGACGGCGATGTGCGACGTAGCGTTCCTGCTGCTTACCTTCTTCATGCTGGCAACCAAATTCAAACCGGATGAACCTGTGACCGTGGTAACGCCGAACTCTATATCAGAGATTCCTATACCCGATGCAGACATCATGCTCATCACAATCGACGACAAAGGCCGCGTATTCTTTGGAGTAGACAACAAGAATGTGCGTAAAAGCCTGATCGAGGATATAAATGAGTACAAGGGATTGAATCTTACAGAGCAGGAAATGAACAATTTCGCTGTGGGTGCTTCTGTGGGCGTTCCCTTCAATCAGCTCAAATCTTATCTCTCTTCCGATCCGGCACAGCAAAAAGAGTTCGATAAGAGTACTGCGGGTATTCCAACCGATACGGTAAATACCTCAGATCAGAATGAGCTGGCTGCATGGATACGCCTGGCCAGAAACAACAATCCTAAGCTGCGTATTGCCATCAAAGCCGATGGAGATGCAAATTATCTTGAAGTGAAGAAAGTGATCAAAACACTTGAAAACTGGAAGATATTCAAGTTTAACCTGATCACCGGTCTGAAAGCTGTTCCTCCGGGTACAGCTGCCTGGGAAGCACAGAACGCAGGCTTAAAGAGTAAGTAAAAAGTATTGAATTAACCTTTTAAAATTATAGTACCATGGCAGAAATGGATGTGTCGAGTGGCGGTGGGCATAAGAAAGGTCCTGGGGTCAAAAAAGGGAAAAAGCTTTCTACGCGCGTCGATCTTACACCCATGGTGGATCTCGGCTTTCTGCTGATCACGTTCTTTATGTTTACTACCACATTGTCGAAGCCAAAGACAATGGAAATAAATATGCCTTATAAGGATGAGAAAGTAGAAGAGAAAGATCAGACAAAGATCAAGGAAAGCGTGGCTATGACGATTCTACTGAGTAAGGACCACAGAGTTTATTACTACGAAGGACTCGCCAACGACCCTACCACTCCACCCGAGCTGAAAATAACTTACTTCAAGCCTAAAGATGGCATTCGTGATGCCATTATCGACAAGAAGAAGCGTGTGGAAGAACTGAAACAGCAGGGAGTGCTGACCGGTAAGGACCAACTCACCGTTCTTATTAAACCGGATCCTTCCAGTACCTACGAAGATCTGGTGAATATGCTTGATGAGATGGCTATCAATGATGTGCGTGTGTATGCAATTGTTGATATTACCCCTGTAGATCAGGAGTTTATTCAGATGACTGAACAGGCAAATCCCAATACACAATAGGGCTGTTTATGGAAAAATTTAGTAATAGTGTCTTATACTAACAGCTATTAACTAACAACCGACAACAAAAGAAAATGGATATTAATAAAATACTCAAAAGCGACTACCTCGATATCATATTCGAGGGACGTAACAAAAGTTACGGTGGCTATGAGTTGCGGAAAAACTATCCGAAGCGGGCAAGAAAGGCATTGATGGTATTGGTTGGTATTGGAGTTGCTACTGCCGCCTACGGCGTGATTGCAAACCTGAAACCAAAAGATGATAAGAGGAAAGTGGCTATGATGAAGGAGGTAACGCTTGCCGAACCGCCTCCCATTGATCCTAAGAAGCCACCTCCACCTCCACCGCCGGAGCCACCACCACCGGTGAAGCCAACGGTGAAATTTACTCCTCCTGTGATCAAGAAAGATGAAGAAGTAAAGGAAGAGGAAAAGCCACCGGAAATCAAGGAACTTGAGGATAAATCCGCAGGTTTGAAGACTCAGGAAGGTGATCCGAACGGTATTGACCCAGGTATCATCGATCCCGGGCCGGGTACAGGTGCGGTAGAAGCACCGCCACCACCAGAGATCTTTACTTATGTAGAGCAGATGCCGGAGTTTCCAGGAGGCCAGGCTGCGATAGGTGAGTTCCTAAGCAAGAATCTCCGTTATCCTGAACTTGCAAAGGAAAATAACATTCAGGGACGCGTGACGCTGAGATTTGTGGTAGACGAGCAAGGCGATGTTTCTGATGTTACCGTAGTGAAAGGTATTGGCGGTGGATGCGATGAAGAAGCAAAACGTGTGGTAATGAAAATGCCGAAATGGAAACCCGGTAAACAAAATGGTAAAGCTGTAAAGGTTTATTATACGCTTCCGATCAGTTTCCGTCTGGAGTAGTTTACACAACTTGTTTTCTAAAAGCTATCCGTTAAGGATAGCTTTTTTTATATCAGAAGGTAACGTTTTTCCGTTTTCACCGATATAACTACGGCAACAGATGTTATTTTTGCCGCCAAATATTTGCATCTATTAACTGAAATATATTTTCCTGATGAGAAATCTACCCACTGTACTCAGTACGTTAGCTTTGCTCGGCGTAGCTGTGCTATTCATTATTCGGTTTTCCGACAATAAAGGCACTACTGTTTCCACAAATACCCCCGCAGCGAAGGGGGCTTCGGCAGGCATGCGGATTGCCTATGTTGATATTGATAGCTTCGAGGCAAACTATGAATATCTCAAAGCCAAGCGTGAAGAGTTTAACAAAAGACAGGAAAGTGCACAAAACGAACTGGAGAGATCTGCACAGCAGTTTCGCAGTCGCCTGGCAGATTTTCAGCGGAAGATTCAGAGCAATAGCATTACTCAGGCAGAGGGTGAGGCCACAGAAAAACAACTCACACAAATGCAGCAGAGTCTGCAACTACGGGAGCAGGCACTTACTGAACAGCTTTTAAAAGAAAAAGATGCTTTCAACAAACAGCTTCACGACGATCTCTATGCATTTCTGAAAGACTACAACAAAGGAAAGGGCTACGACTACATTTTTTCTTATTCAGAGATTGGAAGTCAGATACTGCTTGCAAACGATGCTTATAATATCACCCCCGATATCATAAAAGGAATGAATGAGCGGGCGAAGAATATGAGCGACACCACAAAGAAAAAATAGTATTTTTCTGGAAACACACGCGTTTGGAACAGAAACCAGAATTTCACAGATCGCTTACACTGCTTGATGGAGCCCTGCTTGTAATGGGTTCAATGATTGGATCGGGTATTTTTATTGTCGGTGCGGATATCGCACGAAATGTTGGAAGTACAGGATGGATACTTGCCGTATGGATTATCACTGGTCTGATGACCATTACTGCCGCAGTAAGTTATGGCGAGTTAAGTGGTATGTACCCAAAGGCTGGTGGCCAGTATGTTTATCTGAAAGAAGCCTACAATAAACTCACAGGTTTTCTTTACGGATGGAGTTTTTTCGCAGTCATCCAAACGGCTACGATCGCGGCTGTAGCGATTGCTTTTGCCAAGTTTGCAGGTTATTTCTTTCCTGCATTAAATCTTACTAACGACAATATTCTTTTTTCCGCCGGTCCGGTTACAGTTTATATCGCACATTTGGTAGCCATTGGTGTAATCGTATTGCTCACTTATCTGAACTCAAGGGGGGTGAAGGAAGGGAAGTCTATTCAATTTGCATTTACCACCTCCAAGTTGCTGGCTCTTTTCGGATTGATACTATTTGGTTTTCTGGCAGTAGATCAAAGTTTCTTTTCAGAGAACTGGCAGACAGGGTTCAATGCTGCGCAGGATTTCGGAAGTGTGAACGCAATGGGACAGAAAGTGCCCGGTACATGGAGTGATATATCAGGAGTGGCACTGCTCGGAGCTATTGCGGCAGCCATGGTCGGCTCTGTATTCAGCAGTGACGCCTGGAACAATGTTACGTTTGTTGCTGCAGAGATAAAAAATCCCCAGCGAAACATCGGCCTTAGCTTGTTTCTGGGAACATTTATTGTGACTATACTGTACGTCACTACCAATTTGATGTATCTGAATGTGCTGCCGCTGAAGGAGATTGCTTTCCCGGAAGAAGACCGGCTTGCAGTTGCCGCCGCTAATCAGATTTTCGGTGAGAATGGCAGATTTGCCATAGCAGGTTTGATCATGATTTCTACATTTGGCTGCAACAATGGATTGATACTTGCCGGAGCCAGGGTGTATTACACAATGGCTCAGGACGGACTTTTCTTCCGTAAGGCAGGAACGCTCAACAAGAACGGGGTTCCTCAGTGGGCGCTGTGGGCGCAATGCCTGGTAGCATCTACCCTTTGTTTGAGCGGACGCTACGGAGATCTGCTTGACATGATCTCATTCGTGGTGGTGATTTTTTATGTACTTACTATAGCCGGGATTTTTGTGCTTCGCAAGAAAAGACCGGATGCAGAAAGACCTTATCGCGCTTTCGGATATCCGCTGCTTCCGGCTCTTTATATCATCATGGGGCTGTCGTTTTGTGGCCTGTTGCTTTGGTTCAAACCAGGTTTCACCTGGCCGGGCTTTCTGATCGTGCTTATCGGAATCCCTATTTATTATTTTATTCAAAGGAAAAGTGAATCAGCCAATCAATAAAGCAGAGTTAGACGAGATATTTGACCGGATGTCGCAACTCCATGTGGTCGTGGTAGGCGATGTTATGCTTGATAATTACTGGTGGGGCGATGTTGATAGAATATCTCCCGAAGCGCCGGTACCCGTGGTAGCCTTGAAACAGCGGGAGAGCAGATTGGGTGGGGCAGCAAATGTTGCGCTCAACTGCAGAAGTTTGGGTGCGAAAGTTACATTAGCCAGTGTGGTGGGAGATGATAAGGATGGCGCGTTCTTAAGACAACTGGCGGAAGATGCCGGCATTGATACTGATTTGATCGTTTTTAGCAGGATGCGTCGTACGACCACTAAAACTCGTGTTATATGTCGCAATCAGCAGATGATGCGATTGGATGATGAGATTGCCGACGATCTGTACACTGAAGAAGAGCATGATTTCATCGATAAAGTGTTGCGGTATCTGCAGATTAGAAAGCCTGACATAGTCATATTCGAAGACTATAATAAGGGGGTTTTAAAGGAAAATGTTATTAGACATATTATCTCGCATTGTCGCGAGTTGGGTATCATAACAACAGTAGACCCTAAGACGAAAAATTTTCTTTCTTACAAAGGTGTAACCATTTTCAAGCCCAATCTTAAAGAAGTTCGCGAAGGATTGGGCATGCATCTGGAAACGGTAGATATTGCAACATTGAATGAAGTAAACGAAAGGTTGCACGCCGGACTACAGCATGAAGTAAGTTTTATCACCCTTTCAGAAAAAGGTGTTTATTACCACAACGGCCAGGAGGCTGCTATCATTCCTTCCCATATCCGTAACATCGCTGATGTATCCGGCGCAGGTGATACAGTAATCGCTACGGCTTCTCTTGTTTACGCATTGACACGCAACGCCTTTCTTATGGCCGAACTTTCTAACCTAGCGGGTGGTTTGGTATGCGAAGAGGTTGGTGTCGTTCCTATCAATCTCCAACGACTGCGGGAAGAGTCTAAAAATTTGATTTAGAACTGTATAGCTCCTGTCAAACTTGGTTGTAAGTTCAAAATATGGCTTGGAAATTCCTTGTAGCACGAGTTGTGAAAGGATATATCGAATCAATAAGTGAACTTTTTTTACAAGCAACAAGCGCAGAGCTATATCTAATTTTAAATAAGTTTTTTAAAAAAATGCTATCTTAGTTTCATTTAACTTCTGCTCGCAGATCGGGTAGGGATTTTTTGCACTCAAAGGGACGCCTATGAATAGATAGTAGATAAGAGCATTTTTAAACTTTTTCACTCTGGCTGCGCGGCAGCAATTGCGCCTTCTAATTTACTTGTGGAACCAATTTCATGCAATTCTGGGGAAGCCGAAAACCAATTGAGAGTAGGCAATATAATCTATTAACATGAACAGAATATTACACCAACAATGCTGGATTGTAGCTTTTCTGATTTTGTTTGTCTGCGGGGCAAAAGCACAGACTCCCACGTATTTCAACAACAACACAGCCTCGCCGAGCAACTCTTTTCCATGGGCTACCACTGCAGGTAAGGGGGTGCAGAACTACTTTCCTGCAAATTCTTTCCCAGGTTCATTTCCCGGGTTAATTACAAAGGTGTATTACAAGGTTACACCTAATGTTACAACCACCTTTACGAATCTCGAAATTAAGTTTGGGCAAACTTCGAATTCTTCATTAGCGTCAGGAGTCATTGATAACTCAATGGCATTTACGACAGTTTATACCGCTCCGAGCGCAACGTTAACATCAAATAGCTCCGGCTGGCTGGAAATTACCTTACAGACGCCTTTTCTCTACAACCCGTCACAGGCTTTGGTGTCGTATGTATTTAACTGCTCGGCATCAGGCACCGGCATGTCAACGGCGAATTTTAGTCCGGGTCCTAATCCCACACGAACCTACATCAACAACAGCGGTTGTAGTCCGGTGTATTCCGGACAGGATGCAATCACCTGCGCCTTTGGATTTGATTTGATTCCAGCCTCGCCATGTACGTTGCCTATCAATCCGGGCACAGCGTCTGTTTCAAACGCCAATCCTTGTATGGGACAGTCTATTACGTTCAATCTGAGTGGAAATAGTCTGGGCTCCGGTCAAACTTATCAGTGGGAATTTGCTACGAACACATCCGGTACCTGGACAGCCATAGACACTCCTGCTATCACTCCATTTTTAGCTACAACAGCTAATGTGACTGCCTATTATCGCGCTAAAGTGAAATGTAGCAGTGACTCTGCATATTCAGATACGGTATTGGTTACAGTTCCTGCAGCCTTCCCCGGTGGTACTTATACTATCGATCCTTCCCAGCCAGCCAGCAGTACCAACTTTCAAAGCTTTGCTGCTGCTGCCAGTGCTATAGGATGCGGTATATCAGGTCCCATTGTTTTCAATGTAGCGGCGGACACTTTTGATGAACAAGTTATACTGCCCGCAACTATTGGTTCCAATGCAACCAATACAATCACATTCAATGGTAATGGTGCATATCTGAGAAGT
>Ga0182793_1001557_pt1 | contig 13986 bp, 12 predicted proteins | sample Passage237A_FD_130498 | JGI IMG/M metagenome (GOLD analysis project Ga0182793, IMG submission 130498) | Cellulose adapted compost microbial communities from Newby Island Compost Facility, Milpitas, CA, USA - Passage2 37A (version 2) (version 2) ... | reverse complement strand
GCGGGTGGCGCGTACCGCCGGGCCCTTGGAGGCGTTGAGGGTGCGCCACTGGATGCCGGCCAGGTCGGCGGCGTGGGCCATGGCCCCGCCCATGGCGTCGATCTCCTTGACCAGATGGCCCTTGCCGATGCCACCGATGGCCGGATTGCAGCTCATCGCGCCCACGGTCTCGATGTTGTGGGTCAGCAGCAGGGTGTGCGCGCCGGAGCGGGCCGAGGCCAGGGCGGCCTCGGTGCCGGCGTGGCCGCCGCCGATGACGATGACGTCGTAACGATGGAAGGAGGCAGTCATGGCAGGCGTCCCGGGAGGGGCCGGGTCGGCGAAGGAAACAAGGCGGGCATTCTAGCGGGGGCGTGGCCAGGCACTGCCCGGGCACTTGGCATGGTTCCTGCTGCAACTCTCGTGCACCCACCGCGGCAAGCGTCAGGGGCGCGGCTGGAATTGGAACAGGGGCCAGCCATAGCGCGCGATGGGGTAGCAGCCAGAGGGCCGGCAGTCGGGGGACTGCCGGCCCTCCTTTTCTCCGCCACTGCAGGCAAGTGGCTGGAAATCCTCGAAAAGAAGCAGCCCGGCGCGAGGCCGGGCTGGTTCTGCATGGGTGCCGACGTCCGACAGGGCCGGAACAGGGGGGATCCAGATTTCCCTGTCGGACATCGACATGGACATGCCCAGTGGGTCAAAAGCTGACGCACAGGGTCAGGCGGGCCTAGCTTGCGTCCATCACCCCGGAGACGCAAGCGTACGGTCAGTCCTGATTTGTGGTGGGATTCACATTCCTGCCGATTGGCCGGTCACGCCGCACCGGACCCGATTCGCTGCGCGAGGGGCGCGGCGGACCCATCTGCCGCTGCGGTCGCGCATCCGGCTGGGCGGCCGCCGGATTGTAGGGCCGGCTGGGGCCGGCTTGCGGCCGTGGACCGCCGCCGCCGCCCTGCGGGCGCATACCCGGCTGCGGCCTCGGGCCGGCCTGCGGGAGCGGCCCGGACTGCGGCAGCCCGGCGGCGTCAGCGCCGCGTGCGGGCAGGGCCGCGGGGCGCGGACGGTAAGCACGGCCGTCGCGGATCCGTTCCAGGTCGCGCCAGGGCGCATTGCCGGCCTGCGGTGGACGCGGGTGGTGGTCGTCATGGCCCGGCCGGGCCGGCGGCACGGGCCGCACCGGAGGCGGCGGCACCGGCCGGCCATGCACATGCGGGCGGTAGTAGCCGCTGTAGGGATAGCCGTACCAGCCATAGCCCAGGCCGAAGGAAGCGCCCGGGAAATAGCCGTAGCTGTAATCGTAGCGGTAGGTGGTGACCTGGCGGCCGTGGTAGTAGCCGCCGCCATCGTCCACGTAGCTGTAGCTGGCACAGCCTGGGAGGGCGGTAGCCAGTGCCAGCGCGATCAGGAACCGGGTTTTCATTCGGGTGCCCCCCTGCAGGCTATGGCCGCAGCTTCGATGCCCGGCATTGAATTGGGGCTTAACCCCGCCGCGCCGCCGCGCCACTCTGCGGGACAGCGTTCATGCGCTAACCTAGACGCATGTCCGCGTTGTTGCCACCGGTTCGACTGGACCGCCCCGCCCCCGCCCCGGTCCGCGCGGAACCGGTGCATGCCGTGCGCGCCCGGCGCACCTGCGGACAGTGGCCGGGCTGAGGCGCGGCCGCCGGAGCCGGTTTGGGTGGCTGTTGCGCCTGGCGGCGCTGCTGCTGCTGTGGCTGGCCGGGGTAGCCGCCTGGATCGTCTGGGTGGGCCAGCGCGACCAGGCTGGCAGCGGCGACGTGATCATCGTGCTGGGCGCGGCCGCCTATGACGCCCGCCCCTCGCCCGTGTTCGAGGAACGCATCCGCCACGGCCTGGACCTGTACCGCAAAGGCCACGCGCCCAAGCTGCTGTTCACCGGAGGCTACGGCACCGGCGCGCGTTTTGCCGAATCCCAGGTGGCGCGCCGCTACGCCGTGCGCCAGGGCATCCCCGAGGCGGACATCCTGATCGAGGCCAGCTCGCGCACCACCCTGCAGAACCTGCTGGAAGCGCGCTCGCTGATGCGCCAGCACGGCCTGCACCGGGCGATCATCGTCAGCGACCCGCTGCACATGGCCCGGGCCCTGCGCCTGTGCCGGCAGCTGGGGATCGAGGCGATCGGCTCGCCCACCCCCAGCACCCGTTTCCGCACCATCCAGACCCAGTGGCGCTTCCTGCTGCAGGAGGTCTATTTCTTCCACCGCGACCTGGTCCTGCGCGCGGCATGAGCGCGCACCGGTCCCCTGCCCCACGAAACACAGGTATTGCATGAACAACGACAGCGTCCCGAACCAGGCACGGGCCATTGAACTCGTCCAGGCGTATTACGCCGCCTTCAATCGCGGTGACCGCCAGGGCATGCTCGAACTGCTCAGCGAGGACGTGGCCCATGACCTCAACCAGGGGGCGCGCGAAACCGGCAAGGCCGCCTTCGCCGCCTTCATGCAGCGCATGGACGCCAGCTACCGCGAGCGCCTGGAGGACGTGGTGGTGATGGCCAGCGCCGACGGCCGCCGCGCCGCGGCCGAGTACGTGGTCCACGGCCAGTACCTGCGCACCGACGAAGGCCTGCCCGAGGCCCGGGGCCAGGCCTATGTGCTGCCCGGCGGCGCGTTCTTCGACATCCGCGACGACCGCATCACCCGGGTCAGCAACTACTACAACCTGCAGGACTGGATCGCCCAGGTTTCGCGCTGAAACCTGGCGCCCCGCTCTGCCCGGCCCGCCCGGGGGGCGGCAAGCCTCAGCGCGTGCGGCGCCGGATCGGGATCGCCGAGACCGGCACCGCGGCCACGTCATGGCCATGCTCGCGGATGGGCGCGCCCGGTTCCGGCGCCCAGGCCTGGGCGTAAAGGACTTCCCAGCTGCTGGGCAGGCGCCCGTCGCCGTCGCGCAGGGCCTCGTAGGCCGCGGTGGCGGCGGCAAAGCGCGCCCGCCCGGTGAGGCTGCGCCGGCGCGAGGCCAGGGCATTGGTCGCGCCGATCGCGCGCAGCTCGCCCATCAGCGCGTGCAGGTCCGGGTAGGTCAGGGTGAACAGGTCGCGGTCCAGCACCGGGTCGCGGAAACCGGCGCCCATCAGCGCATCGCCGAACTGGGCGATGGAGGCGAACGGGCTCACGTGCGGGGCCTCGTCGGCGCTGGCGAAGGCCTCGCGCAGCTCGACCAGGGTCTCCGGGCCGAAGCTGGAACACAGCAGCAGGCCGCCGGGCTTGAGCACGCGGCGGAAACCGGCGAACACCGCCGGCAGGTCGGCCACCCACTGCAGGCACAGGTTGGAGAAGATCACGTCCACGCTGGCCTCGGCCAGCGGCAGCGCGCGCGCATCGGCGCACACCCGCGAGAACGGTCGCCACCAGCCGGCCTGCCTGCGCGCCTGGCGCAGCATTGGCAGGGCCAGGTCGATGGCGACCACCTGGGCCCTGGGCCAGCGCTTTTTCATCGCCGCGGCGGCATGGCCGGTGCCGGCGCCCACGTCCAGCACCACCTGCGGCACCCGCTCATCCAGGTAGTCCAGCGACTCCAGCAGGCGCGAGCGGACCTCGGCCTGCAGCGCGGCGGCGGCGTCATAGCCGCTGGCGGCGCGGGAGAAGGCGCGGCGGACCTGGCGCGGGTCGAACGTCGGTTCCATCGGCAGGCAGCGGTCCGGATTCAGGGGGCGGTATTGTCGGCCAAAGCGCGCAGTTGCGCCGCCACCGCGTCCACATGGCCAAGGAAGGGCGCATGCCCGGCACCGGCCAGCTCGACGAAGCGCGACCCCGGGGCCAGCGCCGCCGCCGCGGCCATGCCGCGCGGATCGACCAGGCGGTCGCGGCTGCCGGCCAGCCACAGGCTGGGCACCTTCAGGCCCGGCAGGCTGCGCCGCAGGTCGCTGCCCTCGAGCAGGCCCAGGCCGGCGTGCAGCGCTTCGGCGGCCGGCTCGCCGCGGGCCCCGAGCAGCGCGCGCAGGGTCCGGAGCTCGGCCCTGCCATGTTCCGAGCCCACGGTGTCCAGGGCGATGAAGCGGTCCAGAGTGCCGGCGTAGTCGCGCTCCAGTTCCTGGCCGAAGCGCTCGAACACGCTCGGCTCCACCGCATGCGGCCAGTCGGCGGCGCGGACGAAGCGCGGGGTGGCGGCCACCATCACCAGGCCGCGCACGGTGGGCAGCACCGAGGCCGCGCGCAGGGCGAACAGGCCGCCCAACGACCAGCCCAGCCACCATGCCGGCGGCACCTGGGCGGCGATCTGGCTAACCACCGGCGCCAGCGCCAGCGGTTCGTCCGGATCGCGGCTGTGACCGTGGCCGGGCAGGTCGACCAGGTGCAGGGTGAAGCGGTCGGCCAGGCGCTGCGCCAGCGGCTCGAACACGCCGCCATGCAGGGCCCAGCCGTGGATCAGGACCAGGTCCGGCCCACTGCCAAGGGTCTGGATATGCATGGCCTATTGTCGCCCAGGCGCTTTGCCGGCCGCAGCCGCGTCCTGGCGCAGGCACTGGACCTGGGCGCGTACCGCCGCCCAGTCCGCGCGCACCAGGCCACGCTGCACGGGCGCGGTGAGCCAGCGCAGCAGGCGTGGGCGGCGGCGCACACGCTCGATTCGCTGCAGCAGCCAGCTCCGTTCGAAGCCTGCCCACTCCCCGGCCACCGAGGCCAGGTTGGCGCGCAGGGCCGGATGCACCTCGTCCCAGAGGATCCGCTCCAGGCTGTCCAGGTCGAAGGGCGTGGCGGCCAGTTCGTGGGCGATGGCGGGCAGGCGGTCGGCGATGTCGGTGTCCAGGTACAGCTCGGCCAGCGCCACCCAGGCCGCTTCGCGCGGGTCCTGACCGGGCGCGTTCACGCCGGCACGCCGCCGGTCCGCGCGACCTGGTCGCGGGCCTCGGCGATGGCCAGGGCCAGGGCCTGGACCTGCTGCGGGGTGTGCAGCGCCGACAGGGTCACGCGCAGGCGCGAGCGCCCCTCCGGCACCGTGGGCGGGCGGATCGCGGTGACCAGGAAGCCGGCCTGCTCCAGGGCCGCGGACATGGCCGTGGCGGTCTGCTCCTCACCGCACAGCACCGGCTGGATCGGGGTGCTGGACGGCATCAGCTCCAGACCCAGGCGGATGGCCTGGCTGCGGAACAGCTCCACCAGCTCGGCCAGGCGCTGGCGGCGCCAGTCGTCGCGCCGGGCCAGGCGCAGCGCCGCCAACGAGGCGGCGGCCAGCGCCGGCGGCAGCGCGGTGGTGTACAGGTAGGGCCGGGCGGTGCCGGCCAGGTGCTCGACCAGGTCGGCATTGCCGGCCACCACCGCGCCGTAGCCGCCCAGGGCCTTGCCCAGGGTGGCCAGCTGCAACGGAACCTCGGCCACGCCCAGGCCGGCGGCGGCCACGCTGCCGCGGCCCTCGGGGCCGACCACGCCCACGCCGTGGGCATCGTCCACGTAGAACAGGGCCTGCTCCTGGCGCGCGACCCCGGCCAGGTCGTACAGCGGGGCGATGTCGCCGTCCATGCTGAATACGCCGTCGGTGGCCAGCATCGCCACCCCGCCGGGGGCATTGCGCAGCTGGCGCAGGGCGCCTTCCGGGTCCAGGTGCGGGTAGCGGCGCAGGCGGCAGCCGGCCAGGCGGCTGGCGTCGATCAGGCTGGCATGGTTGAGCCGGTCCTGGACGCAGACGTCGCCGTCGTCGTCCAGCAGCGCCTGCTGCACGGCCAGGTTGGCGGCAAAGCCGCTGCCGAACAGCAGCGCGCGCGGCACTTCCAGCCATTCGGCCAGCTCGCGCTCCAGCTGCTCGTGCAGGGCGTGGTGGCCACAGACCAGGTGCGAGGCGCTGGAACCCACGCCTTCGCGGGCCGATGCATCCTGCAGGGCGGTGGCCACCTCGAACTGGCCGGCCAGGCCGAGGTAGTCATTGCTGCAGAAGCCGACCAGCCAGCGGCCGTCGACCTCGAGCTGGACGCCGTTGCGGCGGGTGATGACGCGGCGCTGGCGCTGCCGGCCCTGGGCCGCGCGCAGGCGCGCGGCATCCTGGATGCGCTGGTGGATGTCGCTACGGCTCATGCCGTTCCCTCCCCCCGGGAGACGTGCGGATTCCTCAGGCCGCACGGTCGCAGGCGGCCGCCGGCGCGGTGATGTCGGCATGCACGGTACCGCCGGAAACCATTCCCGTTCCGTGACCGGCGTCACACTGGGCCAGCGGCATGGGTTGCAGGCCCAGGCGGGCGAACAGGGCCTGGTCGCGCTCGGCCTCCGGATTGCCGGTGGTCAGCAGCTTCTCGCCATAGAAGATCGAGTTGGCGCCGGCGGCAAAGCACAGCGCCTGCAGCTCGTCGCTCATGGCTTCGCGCCCGGCCGACAGCCGCACCATCGAGCGCGGCATGGCGATCCGCGCCACCGCGATCATGCGCACGAACTCGAACGGGTCCAGCTCGGCGGTGCCGGCCAGCGGGGTGCCCGCCACCTGGACCAGGCGGTTTATCGGCACCGAGTCCGGGTGCTGGGGCAGGTTGGCCAGGGCCTGGATCAGGCCGGCACGCTGCTCGCGGCTCTCGCCCATGCCGACAATGCCGCCACAGCAGGTCTTCAGACCGGCCTGGCGCACGTGCTCGAGGGTGTCCAGCCGGTCCTGGTACTGGCGGGTGTGGATGATGTCGCCGTAGAACTCCGGCGCCGTGTCCAGGTTGTGGTTGTAGTAGTCCAGGCCGGCCTCGCGCAGGGCCCCGGCCTGCTCGGCCGAGAGCATGCCCAGGGTGGCGCAGGTCTCCAGGCCCAGCGCCTTCACCCCGCGGATCATCTCGGCCACCTTGGGGATGTCGCGGTCCTTGGGGCTGCGCCAGGCCGCGCCCATGCAGAAGCGCGAGGCGCCGGCCGCCTTGGCCTGGCGGGCCTTCTCCAGCACCGCGTCGGCATCCATCAGCTTGGTCGCCTCCACCCCGGTGTGGTAGCGCTGGGCCTGCGGGCAGTAGCCGCAGTCCTCCGGGCAGCCGCCGGTCTTGACCGAGAGCAGGGTCGAGACCTGGACCTGGGCCGGGTCGAAGTGCTGACGGTGCACGCTGGCGGCCCGGTACAGCAGCTCGGGCAGGGGCAGGTCGAACAGGGCCAGCAGTTCCTCGCGGCTCCAGTCGTGGCGGATTTCCGGGTTCACAGGGGTGGTTTTCCTGACGGCGGCGGCAGCCGGGCCCGGGCAGTCTGGGAAGCATGCCCATGGCTGTCAACCAACTTGAACAGGACGGGGTTTACGGCGCAGGGCTGTACGGGCGGCTGCAGCGCCTGGTCCGGCTGCTGCTGCCGCCGCGCTGCCTGCTCTGCGCCGAACCCGGCCAGGCCAGCCTGGACCTGTGCCCGGCCTGCCTGGCCGCCCTGCCGTTGCCCGGACCGGCCTGCACGCGCTGCGCCCTGCCCCTGCCCGCCCCCGGCACCTGTGGCGCCTGCCAGCAGCGGCCGCCGCCGCTGGATTCGGCCCATGCCTGCCTGCGCTACGCGCCGCCGGCGGACCGCCTGCTGCCGCGCTTCAAGTTCCACCAGGACCTGGCGGCCGGCCGCCTGCTGGTGCAGCTGATGGCCCGCCAGCGCCCCCCGCTTCCGGCCGACGCGATCCTGGTGCCGGTGCCCCTGCACCGCTCGCGCCTGCGCCAGCGCGGCTACGACCAGGCCCTGGAGCTGGCGCGGCCACTGGCCCGCCACCTGGGCCTGGAGCTGCGCCCGGACCTGCTGCTGCGGGTGCGCGGCACCGGCGCCCAGTCCGGGCTGGATGCGGCCGCGCGCCGGCGCAACCTGCGCCATGCCTTCAGCGCGCGGGTGCCAGACCCCGTGCCGGCGCGGGTGGTGCTGCTGGATGACGTGATGACCACCGGGGCGACCCTGTATGCGGCGGCCCGTGCCCTGCGCCAGGCCGGCGTGGGCGAGGTGCACGCCTGGGTCTGCGCGCGCACGCCCTAGCGCGCGCCGGCACGCGCGCGAGCGGTTACGCTAACGGCCCGGCGCGGGCCGCCCGCGCGTCCCATCCGGATCCAGAATGCCCCAGCGCAAGCGCAAGACCCCCGGCGCGGTGACCATCCTCGATGTGGCCAAGCACGCCGGCGTCTCGCCCATGACCGCCTCGCGCGTGATCAACGGCAGCACCCGCGTGGCGGTGGAACTGCGGGAACGGGTGCAGGCGGCGGTGCGCGAGCTCGGCTACCGCCCCAACCTGGCCGGGCGCTCGCTGCGCACCACCGGCTCGGCGCGCGTGGGCGTGCTGTACAGCAACCCCAGCGCCGCCTACCTCAACGAACTGATGCTCGGCATCCTCGAGCAGAGCAGCCTCAGCGGCGTGCAGGTGCTGGTGGAGAAATGCGCCGGCATGCAGAGCCAGCGCGCGGCGACCCAGCGCCTGCTGGAGGCGGGCGTGGACGGCGTCATCCTGCCGCCGCCGCTGTGCGACTCGCCGCAGACCGTGCGCGAGCTCGACGAGCGCGGGATCCCGGTGGTGGCCGTGGCCACCGCCGCGCCGATGCAGGACGTGCCCTCGGTGCGCATCGACGACTACCAGGGCGCGCGGGCGATGACCCGCTACCTGCTCGACCTGGGCCACACCCGCATCGGCTTCATCCAGGGCGACCCCAAGCACACCCCGGCGCAGCTGCGCCTGCAGGCCTTCCGCGACACCATGGCCGAGGCCGGCATCGCCGTGCCCGACGCCTACGTGGCGCCGGGGCTGTTCACCTACCGCTCCGGGCTGTCGGCGGCGCGCCAGCTGCTGGACCTGCCGCAGCGCCCGACCGCGATCTTCTGCAGCAACGACGACATGGCCGCCGGCGCGATGGCCGTGGCCCACGGCATGGGCCTGCGCATCCCCGGCGAGCTGAGCGTGGTCGGCTTCGACGACACGCCCGTGGCCACCACGCTGTGGCCGGAACTGACCACCATCCGCCAGCCGGTGACCGCGATGGGCAAGGCCGCGGTGTCCGCGCTGCTGGAGCGCATCCGCGACCGCCGCGCCGGCCGCAGCCGCGAAGCGGCGCACCAGGTGATGAAGTACGCGCTGGTCAGACGCCAGTCCTCGGCCGCGCCCGGCTGATTGCGGCGCCGCACCATGCGCCGGGGCGGGCGATGAGGTAACCTTACCACGCCCGTCGCGCAAGGCTTTCCGGCGAGGCGGCCCTCTCCATCCAAGACACGAGAGCCACGCATGACGGCAGCGCAGGCAGGCCACGGCCCCACGCCCGATTTCCGCTCGCGGGCGTTCCTGCTGGACCACGTCCGCCACACCATGGCCTTCTACCATCCGCGCTGCATCGACCCGGACGGCGGCTTCTTCCACTTCTTCCGCGACGACGGCGCCGTCTACGACCGCCGCACCCGCCACCTGGTCAGCAGCACGCGCTTCGTCTTCAACTACGCGATGGCGTGGCAGGCCTTCGGCGATCCCGCCTACCGCGACGCGGTCGCGCACGGCGTGGCCTTCCTGCGCGAGGCGCACCGCGACCCGCGCACCGGCGGCTACGCCTGGCTGCTGCGCGACGGCCAGGCGGTGGACGCCACCAACCACTGCTACGGCCTGGCCTTCGTGGTGCTGGCCTACGCCAAGGCGCTGGAGGCCGGCATCGGCGAGGCGCGCGGGTGGCTGGACGAAACCTGGACGCTGATGGAACAGCGCTTCTGGGAACCGCAGCACGGCCTGTACGCCGACGAGGCCACCGCCGACTGGCGGCTGTCGCCCTACCGCGGCCAGAACGCCAACATGCACGCATGCGAGGCTTTCCTGGCGGCGTTCGAGGCCACCGGCGAGCGCCGCTACCTGGAGCGGGCCGCGCTGCTGGCGCACAACATGACCCTGCGCCAGGCCACGCTGGCCGGGGGCCTGGTCTGGGAACACTACCGGCCCGACTGGAGCGTGGACTGGGAATACAACCGCGGCGACCGCAGCAACATCTTCCGCCCCTGGGGCTTCCAGCCCGGGCACCAGGCCGAATGGGCCAAGCTGCTGCTGATCCTGGACCGCCACGCGCCGGCCGACTGGCGCCTGCCGCGCGCACGCGCGCTGTTCGACCGCGCGGTGGCCATGGCCTGGGACGCCGCGCACGGCGGCCTGGTCTACGGCAACGACCCGGAAGGCCGCTTCTACGACGACGACAAGTACTTCTGGGTGCAGGCCGAATCGCTGGCCGCCGCGGCGCTGCTGGGCGAGCGCACCGGCGAGGCCGGCTACTGGGACTGGTACGACCGCCTGTGGCGCTACAGCTGGGCCCACTTCGTGGACCACCGGCACGGCGCCTGGTACCGCATCCTCACCCGCGACAACCGCAAGTACGACGACGAGAAGAGCCCGGCCGGCAAGACCGACTACCACACCATGGGCGCCTGCTACGAAGTGTTGCGGGTCCTCGCCTAGGCGACCGGCGCGGTCACGCCGAGGCCAGCAGCGCCTCCACCTCCGCCCGCGTCGGCGCATAGGCGCCGGCGCGGGTGCAGGCCACCGCGGCGGTGGCCGCGGCGAAGCGCGCGTGCCCGGCCAGGCCGGCGTCCGGGCGCGCCAGCAGGCTGGCCAGGAACCCGCCCACGCAGGCATCGCCCGCGCCGACGGTGTCGGCCACCGGCACGGCGAAGGCGGGCTGCTCGAAGCCCGCACCGCCGGGCGGGTGCACGCTCATGCCCTCGCCGCCGCGGGTGTACAGCAGCACCGCCTGCGGCGCCAGCCCGCGCACGCGCGCCAGGGCCTGGTCCGCGGGCAGCGACGGGTAGACATGCCGCAGGTCCTCGTCCGAGAGCTTGACCACCCGCGCCAGCGCGGCCATGCGCTCGAACAGCGGCGGATAGTCCGCGCCCATCAGGTTGCGGCAGTTGGGATCGAAGCTCAGCGGCACGCCGGCCGCGTGCAGACGCTGCGCGAGCGCCACCAGCTGCGCGCCCAGCGGCTGACGCACCAGGCTGATGCAGCCGAAATGGGCGAACTCGCAGGCCGCTTCCCAACCGGCGGGCAGGCGCGCCGCGTCGAAGGCCAGGTCGGCCGCGCCCTCGCCGAGGAAGAAGTACCGTGGCGGCGACAGCTCGTGGACCATCGCCACCAGCGGCGGCCGCGCCACCACCTGCAGGAAGCGCAGGTCCAGGCCCGCCTCGCGCGACTTGTCCACGATCTCGCGGCCGAGGAAGTCCTCGCTCACCGCCCCGCCCCAGCCGGTCGGCAGGCCCAGGGTGGCGGCCACCCGCGCCACGTTCCAGCAGGCGCCGCCGGCCACGCTGCGCCAGCTCGCCTCGCCCGTGCGCACGAAGTCGGTCAGCGCCTCGCCGAAGACCACGAGCCGGGGCAGGGGAGCGATGGAAGTCATGCGGGCCTCGCTGGCGGACGGAGGAAAGAAGGTGGCCGCGCCGGGCGAAGGCGCGGCCGAACGCGGCAGGTGCCGGCCGCGGCGCAGCATACGGCAGCGGCCGCGCGATGCCGCCGCCCCGCCCGCCCCGGAGGGGAGGGAGGGCGGGCCGGGCGGCGGTGGCCGGTCAGAAGCGGAAGCGCACGCCGGCGTAGTAGCGACGCTCGAACACGTTGGCGTCGTAGAAGTGGTTGCTCCACTGCGCGTAGCGGCGCTCGCTCTCGTTGGTCAGGTTGGTGCCCTGCAGGTACACGCTCCAGGCCGGGGTGATGTCGAAGCTGACCGAGGCGTCCAGGTAGCCCACCGCTTCGTTCCACAGCGCCAGCGCGTCGCCCCAGGCCGCCGTGTCCAGCGCGCTGTAGCGCTTGCTGCGCCAGTTGTAGGCCAGGCGGGCCTGGAACCGGTCCTTCTGGTACCAGAGGATGGCGTTGTATTGGTGGCGGGAGTTGTCGGCCACCGGCAGCACGTTGCCCTCGATGTCCTCGCCGCCGCCGGCGGTGGCGTCGGAGTAGGTGTAGTTGAGGTTCACGCCCAGGCCGCTCCACCAGCCGGGCAGGAAGTCGAACGCCTGCTGGTAGCCCACCTCGAAGCCCTTGATGGTGCCGCTGCCGCCGTTGACCACGCGCTGCACCGGGCCGCCCTCGCGGACCACGCCGTCGGCGTCCGGCAGCAGCTCGATCCGGGTGACGCCCGCCGGCGAGTTCTCCACGTCGATCAGGAACACGCCCACGTTCAGCAGCGAGGCGTCGGCGAAGTACCACTCCCAGGAGGTGTTGAAGTAGTCGGCCTCGTAGGGCTCCAGGTCCGGGTTGCCGGCGCGGCCGTTGAGGAACAGCTGCGCGTCCGGCGGCAGGGCCGGGTTGCGCGGCGGGGTGCCGTTGGCGGCGTAGAACACCACCAGGCCGCGGCCCAGGTCCGGCAGGCTCTGCCGCGCGATGGCCTTGTTGTAGCCGAACCGCAGCTTCTGCTCGTCGGACAGGTCGAAGGTGAGGTTGAGCGCCGGCAGCACGTCGGTGCGGCTCTTGGCGATGCGGTTCACGCCGCTGGCCGGGTTGACGCCGTTCCAGTCGTGGCTGCCGATGAAATCGCCGCCGTCGACCTGGTACTGGTCGATGTCGGTGCGGGTCTGCAGCACGCGCACGCCCACGTTGGCATGCCACGGGATGCCGTTGCCGCCCGTGGTGCCCTCCAGGTTGGCCATGAAGTAGCCCGACAGGGTCTTCTCGGCCACCTTGAACGAGTCCGGCGCGTGCATGTAGGCCACGTTGCCCGGGTACAGGCTGTCCAGGTACGCGACCGGGTCGCGCATCGCCTCCGGGTCCACCGCCGGCAGGCCCTGGCCGATGCCCTCGATGCGCACGGGTCCGAAGTCGGAAAAGCGCGCCCAGTAGCCGTCGATGGCGTTGAACGGCAGCACGCGGGCCTCGGAGTAGCCGGTGCAGGCGTCGGTGATCAGCGGGTCCTTGAAGTAGTACAGCGCGCGGTCCGGGTTGGCGCACGGGCCCGGCGAGACCGGCGACAGGTAGCGGTAGGCGGCGTACTCGTAGTCGCGCTCGCCGTAGCGCAGGCCGAACTGGAACGAGCGCACCGCGCCGTCGTCGAACTCGAAAACGCCGTCGGCGCGCAGCGCGTCCAGCGTCGCGTCGATCCTGTTGCCCTGTGCCCAGGTGGACATCAGCTGCCAGTTGTCCGGGTTGGACACGTCGGTGAGCATGGTCAGCTGCGGGAACCGGCCGCGGAAGTCGATCGCCGCGTCCACGGACTCCAGGCCGTTGGCGTTCGCCCACTGGGTGGTGCCGTCGGCGCGGGTGATCTGACTGCCGCGGGTGACCACCGCGTCGGCGCGCGCCTCGTCGTAGGTGCGCTCGGACTTGCCGTGCACCCAGCGCAGGGTGCCGCGGAACGGGCCGCCGTTGTCGTAGCGCAGCTCCAGGTTGGTGTTCAGCGCCTCGGACGTGCTCGGCGCGCCGACGCTGTGGGCCTGGAAGCGGTTGTAGTGGAACAGGCCGTACTCGACCACGCCGTTCCCGTCGACGATCGAGCCCGGCTGCAGCTGGTCGGTGGCCCAGCCGGTGTGCAGCTGCGCGGCGACCGAGGCGTTGAAGTCCTCCAGGCGGGTGTAGGCCACGTCGCCGATCAGGGTCAGCGCGTCGGTGGCGTTGAACTGGAACGAGCCGTTCACGCCGGTGCGCTCGCGCTCGGTGCGGCGCGTCTCCAGCTCGGTGGCGACCCAGTTGTAGAAGTACTCGCGCGGTTCGTTGGCCGGGTCGGTGTTGCCGCCCACCACCCCGTCGCCGTTGAAGTCGAAGCCGACGTTGGCCTCGCTGGACTTCTGCGCACCGTTGCTCCACACGCTCGGGCGCTTGTTCTCCAGCGTGGCGTCGGAGTAGGACACCGACAGCAGCGCGCCCCAGCGGTCGTTGCGGTAGCTGAACAGGCCCGAGTAGAGCGCGTTGACCTCCTCGACCGCGTCGCCGTACGAGGCCTCGGCCTGGCCGCTGGCGGTCACGCCCTCGGGCAGGTCGAACGGGCGCCGCGTGCGCAGCGAGATGGTGCCGCTGATGCCGCCTTCCAGGTCGGCCGCGGTCTGCGACTTGATCACGTCCACGCCGTCGAACAGGGTCGGCGGCACGTCCACGAAATCGGCCTGCGCGGTGCCCAGGTTGGGCTGGCCGAACTGGTCGCCGCCG
>Ga0182793_1001555_pt1 | contig 13991 bp, 10 predicted proteins | sample Passage237A_FD_130498 | JGI IMG/M metagenome (GOLD analysis project Ga0182793, IMG submission 130498) | Cellulose adapted compost microbial communities from Newby Island Compost Facility, Milpitas, CA, USA - Passage2 37A (version 2) (version 2) ... | reverse complement strand
TGGGTCAAAACAGAAGAGTCATTGGTTACGTTCCGGAAGATGCCGCTGGTTTGTTCAAAGGTTACGGTTCCCGCTTTTCCGGTTTGATCGCTTACCTCGGTAAAGCGGACATCCATTGCGCTGAATAGGATTGAGTCGATGGATAGGGGCTGTTTCAGGCGTAGCAACTGCTGATGCGGAGATTTACCGATTTTATTTTCCGGCGGATTGGGTTGCGTTTTGTCCTTATAGATGACAATACTCCCGCTGTCGATGTGCAAGGCTTCCGCTGCCAACAGCTTCCTTTTTACCCAACTTGATCCATTGATCCCCGTTAAACGGATGCGCGCCACCCTCATATCGGCTATGTCTTTCGCCTGACGTACCCGGCGATAAAATTCGGCCTTACTCACAGTAACGCCATAGTGCAGGCTGTCGACCAACAGTTCCCGCGCCTCCGTTTGGAAATGCAGCGGTCCGGTATGAAGAAAATAGAGACTATCTGGCCGGAGGTAATCCAACTTCTGCACCTGTATATCGATAGATCCCGCACCGTATAAGCGGGAAGTATCCCGGAAGGACGTCGAATCGATGCGGATATCCCGTGCGGTTGCGTTGATATGCTGGACCTGCAAGTGGGCTGCATTGCCTTCTTCCTTCGTTTCCAATTGGCCTCCCCGCAGAACGAAGCGTTTCACCCGTATGTGGGATACCGCCTCATTTAGTTTTTCCAGCAGTGGCTTCGAACCAGTATCTACGGCAGTAGTATCGTTTTTCGGATGGAGAAGCAGGGTTACCGACGGTGTGTCAAGCACAATCGTATTTATATGTAACTGGTTAGCGATAAGTAGCCTAAGCAACCCCGCGCCGCTGATCTGCAGCCGGCTTATGTAGGCTTGGTAAGTTTTACTTTCCACCCTCACATCCGTTGCCGTTATATTCCCGCGAAGCAGGGATAAACTCAGCCCTTCATACGTCAAATGGTATTGGCCGTCTGTCTCGGAAAGAACACGCTCTTTCAGCTTTGCCGCTAACTTGGGCTTCACACGGTGGTTTACATACCAGTTGACGGAGCATATGATAACGATTAGGCCTGCGGTTATACCGATCGCCCACTTCCAAAAGGGTCTCATTAAGGAAGAAAACGCAGAATCGGCTTAAAATGTTTTTATGTATCCAACGCCAGGCGCGACTCTTTGTTGATAATATCGGCTATGCTGGTATCATTCAGGATTTGAAGCATTGCATTGCGCACGTCAATAAACGTGTCCCTTATCCCGCAAACCTCTTCCGATTTGCATTCATCGCAGCTCCGGTAAAAGTTCAGGCTTACACAAGGCAACAGCGCAATGGGACCATCAATCAGGCGCATCACCTGGGAAAGGCGGATGTCTTCCGGTGCTTTGTTGAGGCTATAGCCTCCCCCCGCGCCCTTTTTGCTATACAAAATTCCTGCATTGCGCATTTCCAGCAGAATTTGTTCCAGGAATTTCTTTGGAATGCGCTCCTCCTCTGCAATGCGTAAGATCTGCATCGGCTCCTTGCCATAATTCCGGCCTAGGACGATCAGTGCTTTGATGGCATATTTGGTTTTTTTGGATAACATTCCGGATTGTTAATAAATAACAAAGGTACGAATTAACTATCCATTTGCAAAACCGCAATTCAGCCTCTTTGCGATTCCGCGTCTTCGCTAATACGCTTGTATCAACACATATTTTCTTTTGAGCTGCTCCTGCCGTAGATGAACCGGATAGCCCCCCACAAAAAACGGGAGGAAACGGATGCTAAAATAACAAATCTTGCGATTTCATTCGCAAAATTTACAGTATATTTGCGAATGAAATCGCAAGATTTATGATTGACAGAGACATTACCCAGTCTGTGCACGGCCGACTTGCTGACGAAAAAGCGATCATTCTTTTGGGGCCCCGGCAGGTTGGTAAAAGTACCTTATTAAAGCAGCTTGCCCCGGCATTCCAGCAAAAGGTTGTTGAATGGAGCGGAGATGACGCAGATGTGCGTACACTGTTGGCCAATCCCACTGCAACGATGCTCAGGCAGTATATCGGTGCGGCCAAGACGCTGGTCATCGACGAAGCCCAGCGCATCGAGAACATCGGTTTGTGCATTAAACTTATCGTGGATCAGATTCCGGGCGTTAAGGTTATTGCAACCGGGTCTTCTGCATTTGATTTGGCAAATCGGATCAACGAACCGCTCACCGGCCGCAAGTGGGAATACCGCCTATATCCCTTTTCGTTCGGCGAAATGGTGAACCATCATGGTTTTATGGAAGAAAACCGGCTTTTAAACCATCGGCTGATTTACGGCTATTATCCGGAGATCGTGAATAATCCGGGCGAGGAAGAAGTACGACTGAAGCAATTGTCCAGTAGTTACCTGTATAAAGACATCCTCACGTGGGAACGCATACAGAAACCAGACAAAATGGAACGGCTCGTTCAGGCGCTGGCTTTTCAGCTGGGCAATGAGGTGTCCTTTAATGAGTTGGGGCAACTGACCGGACTGGACAATGAGACGACCGAGAAATACGTCGATCTGCTTGAAAAGTCGTTCATCGTCTTCCGGCTGGGATCGCTTAGCCGAAACCTGCGCAACGAGTTGAAAAAAAGCCGGAAATTCTATTTCTACGACAACGGGCTCCGCAATGCGGTTATCAATCAATTCAGTCCGGTTGCCTTGCGGCAGGACATCGGAGCGCTTTGGGAAAATTTTGTTGTAAGCGAACGGGTCAAATACCTGGCTTATCGGGAGATCAATTGCAACCGCTACTTTTGGCGGACACACGCACAGCAGGAAGTCGATTACATCGAGGAACGAAATGGCCAAATGAACGCGTACGAATTCAAATGGAATGTCAACACCAAAGCCCGCTTTCCCAAAACATTCCTGGACGCATACCCAGGTACGGAGACCCATATCCTAACTCCCGAAAACTTCCAGGCGTTTTTGCTTGAGAGCTAAATTTCTCCGTTGCACTTTTCCAAAAAAAGAGTACTTTTGTTGCTCGATATGCTCGATACGCTGATCACCTCGAAGACCCGACTGCGATTATTGGTGAAATTTTTCATCAATGCGGCCAACCGTGGCCACATGCGGGGCCTTGCCGAGGAGTTCAGCGAGTCAACCAACGCCATCCGTAAAGAACTGAACAACCTATCCGATGCAGGCTATCTGGAGAAAGAAGCCCAGCAAAACCGCGTTTCGTACCGGGCCAACGTCAACCATCCGCTATTCCGGTCCCTGCAGGAGATTGTACACAAATACCTCGGGTTGGACCGCATTGTCGAGACCGTGTTAAGCCGCATGGGCGAGGTGGAACAGGTGGTGATCACCGGCGATTATGCCGAAGGCAGAGACAGCGGAACCATCGAGGTCACTATTGTGGGCCCGGCGGTGAACGGCGAATATCTGAACCGGATCGCCCCCAAAATCGAGGAATTAATCGGGCGTAAGGTCGTATTTACCCAGAGCGGGGAGAAAATCAGCAACGGACTTACGCTGTACGAGCAGTAAAAAAGTTGGCTCAGTTTTCGCTTGGATGTGCGCCGGGGAACATGAAATAATGTTACTTTTGCCGATTAGGCATTGCATGAGAATAAAGAGAATAAACCGATGAGACGATACCTATTGTTACTGGCAGGGATTTTCGGGGTGATGATGGCGCAGGCGCAGGCACCGGACGTATCCAAGATGCGGGTTGAGCAGCTGACCGATGAACAGGTACTCCGGATAATTACCGAGGCGGATAAAAGAGGGATGAACGATGACCAGGTCATTGCGTCCCTGGCGCAACGGGGGATGCCGGCCGGCGAACAACAGAAACTCCGGAGCCGGATCACCGCGGTACGCCAACAGAAACTGGGTAACACCCGCGCCACGGATCTGGCGCCACCCTCGGAGGACAGCGGCCGGACGGTGAATGACGACGCAGTCCTCTATGACACATTGGAAAACCGTATCGCACAGGATAGGCCTGACAGTAGCCGGATCTTTGGTTCCAATCTGTTCCGCAACAGCAACATCCGCTTTGAACCCAACCTCAACATTCCCACTCCCAAAAATTACATCATCGGCAGTGGTGATGAATTGTTGTTGGTGCTTACGGGCGATAACGAAGTCAATTACCGGCTGCGCGTAACCCCGGAAGGCAATATCAATGTCAACTACGTGGGCTTGATTCCCGTTGCCGGCCTTACCGTGGAGGATGCCACCAGCCGGATCAAGCAGCAAATGCAGGGCACCTATCCCCAGTTGCGTTCCGGCAATACCCGCCTTTCGGTCACGCTGGGCAACATCCGAAGTATCAAAGTGACCCTTACAGGGTTCGTGACACGTCCGGGAACCTATACCCTTCCTTCCCTGGCCAATGTGTTTCATGCCCTGTATGCATCCGGCGGACCATCGGAAAAAGGAACGTACCGGAACATCCGGTTGATCCGTAATAACGAAGTCATTGAAACCGTGGATGCCTATGATTTCCTGACCAGGGGGATTCAGCCCGGTAACGTGCGGCTGGAGGACGGTGACGTCATCCACATTCCGGTTTTTGAACGGCACGTCACCGTTGACGGGTCCGTGAACAACCCCGGAATTTTCGAACCCTTAGCTACCGAGTCGTTGGCTGACGTCCTGCGCTTCGCCGGAAACTTTACACCGGATGCCTATACAGCCAAAGTGAAGGTTTTGCAGATCACCGACCGCGAGCGGAGCGTGGCCGATGTGTATGCCGAAGATTTCGGTACTTACACTCCGAAAAATGGCGATCAGTTTATCGTTGAAGAAATACTCGACCGCTATGCCAACCGCGTGGAGATCGAGGGGGCGGTATTCCGGCCCGGTAAGTACGCTCTTACGGAAGGCCTTACCCTCAGGGAACTTATCCAACGGGCGGACGGCCTTAAGGAAGATGCCTTTATGGCCCGAGCTTATATCAATCGGTTAAAACCCGATAATACGCAGGAGCTGATCACCGTCAATCTGAACGAATTGATGGCGGGCAACGAATCTTCCAACTACGTACTGCAACGGGAAGACCGCGTGATTATATCTTCTATTTTTGATCTACGTGAAGAATACACCGTATCCATTGGTGGCCAGGTACGGAGACCCGGGCAGTTCCCCTATGTAGAGCAGATGACGTTGGGAAGCCTGATCCAGATGAGCGGGGGATTAGCCGAGGCGGCTAATATCGAGGTGGTGGATATCGCCCGTCGTATCCGTAAGAATGTAAACGAACCGGATTCGGTGCTCTCGGAGCTTGTACAACTACGGTTCAATAACCGGGAACAAGCACTTCAGTCGGATTTTCCATTAGAACCGTTCGATGTGGTGAGCATACAAACCAGTACCGGATACCAAGTACAGCGGATGGTACGTATTGAAGGCGAGGTGAAGTATCCCGGCCAGTATGTACTCCTGAAAAAGAACGAAACGATATCGGACCTCATCCGGCGGGCGGGCGGCGTAACCGAGTTCGCATATCTCCCGGGTGCGTCCCTGCAGCGTAAAGCTTCCGATGCACTGGTAGCCCAAGGACACAGTGCATTGACCGGACAAGCCAAGCAGGATCTTATCGAACTTGAAAAAGAGCAGGAGAACTTGCAAAATCAAGCATTAGAGAATATCAGAGCGGATCAAGAGGAAACAACAACTAATCTGTTTTTTAGTAACTATGTGGGAATCAAGTTAGATAAAATATTGGATGGACAGAAGAAGTACGATATTCCATTGGAAGATGAAGATGTGATTGTGGTTCCGCGTGAGTTACGTACGGTCATGGTACGGGGGCAGGTTCTTAATCCCAACCGGATTGTGTATCAGAAAGGGAAATCGTTACGTTATTATATACGGCAAGCCGGAGGGTTTACCGCCAAGGCACATAAACGCAAGACGTTTGTGCAACATGCAAACGGTTCCGTAGAGGGAAGCGCAGGAGGTTATCCGGATATATTGCCGGGAAGTGAGATCGTTGTACCAACCAAACCTGAGCGTGAACCGCTTGGTGTACAAGCGTGGGTAAGCATGGGCAGCGTAGTGACCTCTATGGCTGCTGTAATTGTGAGTTTATTGAGATAGGTGACATGATGACTAAATCCATACAACAATCATCGGACGACGGTGGCGAAATCTCAGTGAAAGAACTAATTTTGGATATACAGGATTGGTTTCGATATCTCTTTTCTAAATGGCGTCTCTTATTAATCATCGGGATTATAGGAGCCATCATAGGATTAGTATATGCTTTTTGGAAACAGCCATTGTATACCGCGACAACCACCTTTGTATTGGAGGGAAATGAAAATGGAAGTAGCTTGGGTAGACTGTCGGGAATGGCTGCGTTGGCGGGTATTGATTTTGGTGGAAGCGCAAGCGGGCTTTTTCAGGGCAATAACATTTTGGAGCTATATAAATCCCGGAGTACTTTAGAAAGGACCTTGTTGACGAAAGTGGATTCAAAATCAGAAGAGTTACTGATCGATCGTTACATTGCGTTCGAAAAATTGAGAGATGATTGGAAAGAGGTTCCTGAACTAGAAAGACTCGATTTCCGTCAAGATCCCGAACAATTAGATTCCCTTACGCGTCGACTGCGAGACGGAGTGATCACATCGATTGTAAATGCAATCCGTTCAGATGTTTTGACAGTAGAAAAGCCCGATCGGAGTCTTTCTATCATTCAGGTAGATGTGACTTCTCCCGACGAAGTTTTTTCAAAAGTATTTAATGAGAACCTGGTTCAAACGGTGAACGATTTCTATATTCAAACCAAGACGAAGAAATCTACCGATAATATTGCATTGCTGGAACAGAAAGTCGATTCGGTGCGTGCAGTAATGAGCGGAGCCATCTATTCGGCAGTTAGGGTATCGGACGCTACACCTAACCTCAATCCTACCCGGCAGGTACAGCGGTTGGGACCTGCTCAGGAGGCTCAATTTTCGGCTGAGACGAATAAAGCTATTTTGAGCCAGTTGCTTCAGAATCTCGAGTTGACCAAAATGAATCTTTTACAAGAGCAACCCTTGATCCAGCTGGTAGATACGCCGGTTTATCCGCTACAAGTCAATCGTTTGGGAAAAGTAAAAGGTATTATTGCGGGTGGGTTTTTAGCGGTGTTTCTTGCCATGTTAGTGTTCACATTACGCAGATTCTACCGAAAACTGATGCATAGTGATTAGCTTGTGAACAATAAAACTTCCAGTTGTTGTTTTGTCAATTAAACAAAATGAGTACTTTTGTTGCTCAGTATGCTTGGTAGAACATAAAAGTAGCCATTATTTACAACAATAATCTTTTAAATGAGTAATCAGTCATTATCCAAAGTTGTCGAGAACGCACATATAGCGGTCATTGGATTAGGCTATGTAGGCTTGCCCTTGGCAATCGAATTTGGAAAGAAATACAATGTCCTCGGATTTGATATCAATGTCGAAAGGGTAGAAGAGCTGCAAAAGGGAAAAGACCGCACGCAAGAGGCCGATCTCAAGGGATTGAAAACCGCGATGGAATTAAAGATAAAAGGCCAGATCGGCTTATCTTTTTCTTCAACCGTTGAAGACCTTCGTCCGTATAACACCTACATTGTAACGGTTCCGACTCCCATAGACCAATTCAAGGCGCCCGATCTGACGCCTTTGATAAAAGCTTCTGAGATGTTGGGCAAGGTGCTGGAAAAAGGCGATATTGTCATCTACGAGTCAACGGTATACCCAGGCTGCACCGAAGAGGATTGTGTACCCGTATTGGAACGGGTGTCGGGCTTGAAGTTCAACCGGGACTTTTTCGCCGGCTATTCGCCCGAACGCATTAATCCGGGTGACAAAATCAATACGCTGACCAAGATCAAGAAAGTGACCAGCGGTTCCACTTCGGATATCGCTGATCGGGTAGATGACCTTTATCGGTCGATTATCGAGGCTGGTACGCACAAAGCCCCCAGTATCAAGGTAGCCGAGGCGTCCAAGGCGATTGAGAATGCACAACGAGACGTCAACATCTCCTTTGTCAACGAGCTTTCCCTCATATTCGATCGCATCGGTATCGATACCCACGATGTCATCGAAGCTGCGGGAACAAAATGGAACTTCTTGAAGTACCAACCCGGGTTGGTGGGCGGGCATTGCATCGGGGTGGACCCGTATTACCTTGCCCACAAGGCGCAAGCATTGGGTTATCACCCGCAAGTGATCCTGTCCGGTCGCCGGGTGAACGATCACATGGGCGCTTTCGTGGCAGACAAGGTCGTGAAGCTGATGATCCAGAAAGACCATAAGATCAAGGATTCCCGTGCGCTGATCATGGGCATCACATTCAAGGAAAACTGTCCGGATATTCGGAATACGCGGGTGGTCGATATCTACCACGAATTGGTTCAGTTTGGCCTTGCCGTCGACATCTACGACCCGTGGGCCGATGCGACGGAGGTAAAACACGAGTACGGACTGGACATCCTCAACGAAGTAAACGGAAATGTCGTATATGACGCCATTGTGGTGGCGGTCGCTCATAACGAGTTTCTGAAGTTCGACTATCAAAAGGTGAAACGAAATAACGGGGTCATCTTCGACACCAAGGCCTGCCTGGATCGGGATTTGGTGGATGGACGATTGTAAGAAATGGAGTAGTCGGATGATCACCAAACAATACGATATTATTGTAGTAGGAGCGGGCTTGGTCGGTTTGGCTACGGCATACCAGCTATTGAAGAAGCGCCCCTCCGCGCGCCTGCTCATCATCGAAAAGGAAGCCGGTGTCGCTCAACATCAATCCGGGCATAATAGCGGGGTCATCCACAGTGGTATCTATTACAAGCCCGGCAGTCTCAAGGCCAAGAACTGCGTGGAGGGTTACGCAGACTTGCTGTCTTTTGCCAAGGAATACGGCATTCCCTACGACCTGTGCGGAAAGATTATTGTTGCCACCTCCCAAGATGAGATTCCAGCCCTGCATACCATTTTCAATCGGGGTGTGGAGAATGGCCTCAAAGGTATTAAGTTAATCGAACGGGCAGAGATAGCAGAATACGAACCCCATTCTGCTGGCATTGCAGCCATCCACGTACCCCAAACCGGGATCATCGATTATCCAGCCATGGCGAGGAGGTTGCAGGAACTGATTGTCGAAATGGGAGGGGAAATCGTGTTTTCAGAAGCGGTAATGGGCATCCAATCGCACGGCAGCGTCACCTATGTCGAAACGGACAAGCATTCGTATACGACTACTTACCTAATTACCTGTGCAGGGCTCCAATCCGATCGGGTAGCCTCCTATACCGAGTCAACGAACGACCTGCGGATCATTCCTTTCCGGGGAGAATACTACAAATTAAGGCCCGAAAAAGAATACCTGGTCAAAAACCTGATCTATCCCGTTCCCGATCCCAATTTTCCGTTCTTGGGAGTGCACTTTACACGGATGATCGGCGGAGGGGTAGAGGCCGGGCCAAATGCTGTATTAGCGTTCAAACGCGAAGGATACCGCTTCTCCAACATTCATTTAGGCGATACCTTGGATACGTTCACATGGCCCGGTTTCTGGAAAGTCGTTGGAAAATATGGACGTACCGGTATGGGTGAGATTTATCGATCACTGTCCAAGGCGGCATTCACCAAGGCCTTGCAGAAGTTGCTCCCCGAGATTCAGGAGCTCGACCTGATCCCCGGGGGAGCCGGGGTTCGGGCACAGGCGTGCGATCGTCAAGGTAAACTGATAGACGATTTCAACATCCTGCGCCAAGGCAACATCGTGCATGTGCGCAATGCGCCCTCTCCGGCGGCGACGTCATGCCTTTCTATCGGTCAATACATTACCAATCAACTCAGCTAATCAAACAGCATGAATCCAAAAATACAGATGGTCGATTTGAAGACCCAGTATCTTCGCATCAAGGAGGAGATTGACCAAGCCTTGTTGGCTGCGGTCGAAGATACCGCATACATCAACGGGCCGCAGGTCAAAGCTTTTATAGAGTCGCTGAAATCATTCAATCAGGTAAAACACGCCGTGACCTGTGGCAACGGTACCGATGCACTGCAAATTGCGATGATGGGCTTGGGTTTCAAACCCGGGGATGAGGTGATCGTGCCTGCATTTACCTACATTGCTACGGTTGAGGTCATTGCCCTGCTGGGTTTAGTTCCCAGATTCATCGACGTTCGACCGGATACCTTTGAACTCGATTACGAACGATTGGAATCGACGATCACCGGCAAGACCGTAGGGATCGTCCCTGTCCATCTTTTCGGACAGTGCTCCAACATGGACGCGATTAATGCCATTGCGGAGAAACACGGCCTGGCAGTCATCGAAGACACTGCGCAGGCAATGGGTGCTGAGTACATCCATCCCGATGGCACGAGGCAATTTGCAGGGACGATCGGCACCATCGGTACCACCTCGTTTTTCCCGTCGAAGAACCTCGGCTGTTTTGGCGATGGCGGAGCCCTGCTTACCAACGATGAGACACTTGCGCAGCGGGTACACATGATTGCCAATCACGGTCAGCGCCAGAAGTACCACCACGAATCCATCGGTGTCAACTCACGGTTGGATACCGTACAGGCTGCCGTCCTGAATGTGAAGATTAAGTATCTTAAAGAATATGCAGAGGCGCGCCAAAGCGTGGCAAGCCGCTACGATAGCAAACTGGCGAATGTCGATGGCCTGTCTATACCGGCCAGGGCAACCTATTCCACTCATGTGTTCAACCAGTATACGTGTAAAGTAGCGGACGGTCGGCGGGACGCACTGAAAGCGTTCTTGCAAGAGCGGGGTGTTCCCTCCATGGTCTACTATCCGATTCCCGTGCATTTGCAGCAGGCCTATCTTCCATATGGTTACAAAGGCGGGGATTTTCCGGTGTCGGAGCAGCTCTGTAAGGACGTGATTTCTTTGCCGATCCACACCGAAATGGACGTTGAGACGCAAGATTACATTATTGAACAGGTTAACGCATTCTTCAGTCATGGAAACTAACGATTATTTCATGCATCCCACCGCTGTGGTAGATGCCGGAGCCAACATCGGCTCCGGCACCAAGATTTGGCATTTTTCACACATCATGTCCGGCTCTCGGATCGGTGAACGCTGCAACATCGGGCAGAACGTAGTCGTGTCGCCGGGCGTTGTGCTAGGTGCAAATGTAAAGGTTCAGAATAACGTGTCAATCTACGAGGGGGTCACTTGCGACGACGACGTATTTCTCGGCCCGTCAATGGTGTTTACCAACGTCACAAACCCCCGGAGTGCGGTTAATCGCAGGGGGCAATACGCGAAAACACATGTAGGTACAGGTGCTTCGATCGGTGCCAATGCCACCATTGTCTGCGGACATGATATCGGTGCATATGCATTCATCGGTGCCGGTGCGGTCGTAACCAAAACGGTCGCCCCATACGCATTGGTGGTTGGCAATCCGGCTCGTCAATTGGGATGGGTGAGTGAGTACGGACATCGGCTGCAATTTGATGAACAAGGCCGTGCGGTATGCCCGGAATCCCAACAAGAGTATGAACTAAGAGATAATCAAGTAAAACGAATAAAATAATGACAGCGCTGAATAGAAAAGTAAAATTTGCAGTCATTGGCTGTGGCCACATCGGCAAGCGTCATGCCGAAATGGTTACCCGTAATGAAGAGAGCGAACTTGTCGCACTCATTGACGTAAAAGATAAATCCCAATTGGGTATCGATGCCTACACCGTACCCCTCTTCAATTCGCTCGATGAATTTCTGGCTTCCGGTATCGAAGTGGATGTTGTCAATATCGCTTCTCCCAATGGTTTCCATGCCGAGCAGGCGATGAAGTGCTTGGAAGCCCGCAAACATATTGTCGTCGAGAAACCGATGGCGTTGAATAAGCAAGATGCGGAAAAGGTTATTTTCAAGGCATTGCAGGTTCACCGGCAAGTATTTGCCGTCATGCAGAACCGGTATTCACCGCCATCCGTGTGGATCAAGGAGTTGATTGAAAGCGGCAAATTGGGTAAGATTTACATGGTCCAGCTCAATTGCTACTGGAATAGGGATGATCGGTACTATAAACCCGACAGCTGGCACGGTAAGAAAGACCTGGACGGTGGCACACTTTTTACCCAGTTTTCGCACTTCATTGATATCATGTATTGGCTCTTTGGGGATATTACGAACATCCAAGGTAAATTCAATGATTTCAATCACCAGGATTTAACGGACTTTGAAGACAGTGGTTTTGTAAATTTTGATTTTGTTAACGGAGGCATGGGGGCTTTGAATTATTCCACTTCTGTGTGGAACCAGAACTTGGAAAGCTCCATGACAATCATTGCTGAAAACGGATCGGTTAAGATCGGAGGGCAATACATGGACAAAGTTGAGGTATGCAATGTAAAGGACTACGTAATGCCCGAATTAGCCCCGACTAACCCGGGGAATGACTATGGTGCATATAAGGGATCAGCGGCGAATCATCACTATGTTATCGAAAACGTCGTAGACGTTCTTAATGGAAGAGCTGCTATCACAACGAACGCTTTGGAAGGACTGAAGGTGGTAGATATTATTGAAAGGATATATAGTCGTAAGTAGCTCTCTTTTTTACAGAATGAAAATAGAGTTGTAGAAACCCATAGATAGTTCCTTTTGAGAAAACAGGCATTAGCATTGATTTTTGCCAATGGGATTAATTTCTTGGTCAATTTCGCCATGAGTCCTTTTTTGGCGAGGAATCTCTCGTATGAGGACAATGGAACTTACGGTCAAATTAATCTTCTCAACGGTTATCTTACTGTTCTATTTGGACTGGGAATAGTAGCTGTTATCAACCTGTTGTTGTCGGAATATAAAAATGAGGAAAACAAGATTTTGTCAGCAAACCTCTGGATACAGGCCACAATGGGGGGGCTTTGTAGCTTACTTATATTTGTATTTTCAGAACCCTTAAATCTTCTATTTGCCAACGAAAATCTTTCAGAGTACTTGCTTTTATACTTGCCTAGTACTTTTTTTATAATATTGTCTAACGGATTCACATATTATTTTGTTCACTTTAATAAAACGAGACAACTATCATTTATTACAGTTTGCATCAATTTGTTCCGTGTTACATCAATTTTTTATGCAGTAAATGTCCTAAATTCACTTTATTATGCAATCGTTTTATTGAATATTGTCAATGGAGTCAATTTTTTTATGCAAGCCTGGGTACTCAAAAAGCAATATTTCCCAATTCGTATTCCTGATTTCCAGATAATCAGATATATGATTAAATTAGGATACCCGTATCTTGGGTTGGCGGTTATAGGATATAGTATTCTTAATGCCAATGGCATCGTGGTGAGTAATATTTTGGGTGTTCAAAAGTTTGCAATCTATCGAAATGGGGCTCTAGAATTGCCATTCGTGGCTACATTGTATAACAGCGTCTCAGCTGTTACACTTCCCCGAGTTGTTGAATATGTGCGATCCAAATCTTTCCAAGCATTGTTGGATTTAAAAAGAAAGTCCTCCATTGCCGTGGCTGTTATGATTTATCCCATCGTCTACTTTGTAATAATTAACGGTGAAGCTTTCATGACACTCTATTTAGGAGAAAAATATATGGAAAGTGGAATCATATTCTCGGTATACAATATAGCTGTGTTGATTCGTATCAATAGTTATTCAGATATTTTGACAGCTCAGAAGAAGACAAAAGAGATTTTAGTTCCCAATCTATTCATACTGGTAGTAAACCTGGGCCTAGCAATCATTTTGACACATTTTTTAGGAGTTAATGGTGCGGCTATTGCTTATTCATTTTCTATATTTCTTTATTCTTATTTACTAATTTTTAGTGCCACAAAAAGCATTAATTCGAAAATTCGAGATTATTTCGATTTTGTTGGGCTTGGAAAAATTTCTGTAATCTCTATTATATTCGCATTAATTGCACATCTATTTATAGAGCCCAAAATCATTTCTTTCGTTGTTATTACTACCTTATACCTTTTGATATGCTATTTACTAAT
>Ga0182793_1001554_pt1 | contig 14000 bp, 12 predicted proteins | sample Passage237A_FD_130498 | JGI IMG/M metagenome (GOLD analysis project Ga0182793, IMG submission 130498) | Cellulose adapted compost microbial communities from Newby Island Compost Facility, Milpitas, CA, USA - Passage2 37A (version 2) (version 2) ... | reverse complement strand
CCGGACTTCGCCGCCAACCCGATCGGGGTGACGTTCGACCCCGATTACCTGCTCGCGCAACTGCGCAGCGGGGTGAGCGCCGACGAGTTGGTCAAGCAGGGGGCGGGCACACCGCCCGGGCAGCGGCCGCGGGCCAATCTGCGCGCGCTGTCGTGGCGCAGCCTGTAGCGGCCCCCGCAGCGCTCAGGCCGGAACCACCTCAATGGCGCTGTGCACCCTGTCGATGCCGCCGCGCACCAGCGCCTGCGGTATCCACCACCACGCGTGCCACCAGTAGCGCCGGGTGACCTTCTCGAAGGCGCGGCGGGTCTCGGTCTTGGGCAGGTTGCGCGCGACCGCCTCGACCGGTTCGCCCTTCGGCTTGCCCAGCGCGGTGGAGCGCTGGATGGTCACCCGCGGGGTGTTGGCGATCCGCTTGGTCTTCCAGGAGCCGTCGTCGGTGACGATCAGCAGTCGCCGCCCCTCGGGCACCCCCCACACCGGTGTGGGCTTGGGCCGACCGTCCTTGGTGAATGTGGTCAGCAGCAGGTACTTCGAGTTGGCGATGTCGGCAAAGGTGTCGGGCATGCAGTGCTCCGCTTTCGATCGTCGAAGGAATCCGCCGCATACCCCCGTCGGGGCGGTGCTACACCGGGCGGATCTCGATGGTGAGGTTCTTCTCCAGTCCGCCGCGCAGCTTGGAGAAGAAGTTGAAGGCCTTGCCGATCAGGCCGTAGCGCCTGCCGATGGCGGCGTAGGTGGCGGCGTTGGCGGACTTGTCCAGGATCGCCGCGCGGGCCTCGACGGCCTCGCCCTTCGGGTTGCCGCGGCGGTCACACGGTGCGATGGTGACCCGCGGGGTGTTGCGGATGCGCTTGACCTTCCAGGACCGCTCCTGGGTGATCGCGATCAACCCGTCACCGTGCGGGGCCGCCCAGATCGGCGTGGGCTTGGGCCGGCCGTCCTTGGTGAACGTGGTCAGCAGGATGTAGTCGGATTTCGCGACGTCGGCGAAGGTGGCGGGCACGTGACCCAACCTACTAGCCCTCGAGCGCGCCCTCGGTGTCCAGCAGCACCTGCTTGAGCCCGTCGATGGTGGCCGGGTCGGGCCGCGCCCACATCCCCCGGCCGGCGGCCTCCAGCAGACGTTCGGCCATGCCGTGCAGCGCCCACGGGTTCGACTCCGCCATGAACTTGCGGTTCTGCTCGTCGAGGACGTACTCGGCCGACAACCGCTCGTACATCCAGTCGGCCATCACCTTGGCGGTGGCGTCGTAGCCGAACAGGTAGTCCACCGTGGCGGCCATCTCGAACGCGCCCTTGTACCCGTGCCTGCGCATCGCGTTGATCCAGCGCGGGTTGACGACTCGTGCCCGGAACACCCGCGCGGTCTCCTCGGACAGTGTGCGGGTGCGCACCGCGTCGGGCCGCGTGTTGTCGCCGATGTACGCGACCGGCGACCTGCCCGTCAGCGCCCGCACCGTGGCGACCATGCCGCCGTGGTACTGGAAGTAGTCGTCGGAGTCGGCGATGTCGTGCTCGCGGGTGTCGGTGTTCTTGGCCGCCACCGTGATGCGGCGGTACTGGCGGGTCATGTCATCGGCGGCGGCGGCGCCGTCGAGGCCGCGGCCGTACGCGAAGCCGCCCCACGCGGTGTACACCTCCGCGAGGTCGGCATCGTCGCGCCAGTTGCGGCTGTCGATGAGTTGCAGCAGCCCGGCCCCGTAGGTGCCGGGCTTGGAACCGAAAACCCTTATGGTGGCCCGTCGTTCGTCGCCGTGCTCGGCGATGTCGGCCTGGGCGTGGGCACGCACGTAGTTCTGGTCGTCGGGTTCGTCGAGGTTCGCCACCAGTCGGACCGCGTCGTCGAGCATGGTGACCACGTGCGGGAAGGCGTCGCGGAAGAACCCGGAGATGCGCACCGTGACGTCGATGCGCGGCCTGCCGAGTTCGGTGAGCGGGATCGCCTCGAGGTCCACCACGCGCCGTGACGCGTCGTCCCACACCGGGCGCACCCCGAGCAGGGCGAGTACCTCGGCGATGTCGTCACCCGCGGTGCGCATGGCCGAGGTGCCCCACACCGACAGGCCCACCGACCGGGGCCATCCGCCGTGGTCCTCCCGGTATCGGGCCAGCAGCGAATCCGCCATCGCCACACCGGTTTCCCACGCCAGCCGGGACGGCACCGCCTTCGGGTCGACGGAGTAGAAGTTGCGCCCGGTCGGCAGCACGTTCACCAGTCCGCGCAGCGGCGAGCCCGAGGGTCCGGCGGCGATGAAACGGCCGTCGAGCGCGCGCAGCACCTGGTCGATCTCAGCGGCGGTGCCCGCCAGCCTCGGCACCACCTCGGTGGCGGCGAACCGCAGGATCGCCGCGATGTCCTTGGCGTCGGTGATGGAGTCGACGGCATCGGCGTCCCACCCCGAAGCCTGCAGTGCGGCAACCAGTTCCCGCGCGGCGGCCTCGGCAGCGTCGACCGCCGCCCGCTCGTCGGTGCCGTCCTCGGCCAACCCCAGCGCCTGGCGCAACCCCGGCACCGTCTGATCGCCGCCGAACAACTGGCGGGACCGCAGGATCGCCAGCACCAGGTCGAGTTCGCCCTCGCCGGTGGGCTTTTCGCCGAGGATGTGCAGGCCGTCGCGAATCTGCACGTCCTTGATCTCGCACAGCCAGCCGTCGACGTGCAGCAGCATGTCGTCGAACGAGTCGTCCTCGGGGCGGGCCTCCAGTCCGAGGTCGTGGTCCATCTTGGCGGCGCGGATCAGGGTCCAGATCTGCTGGCGGACGGCGGGCAGCTTGCCCGGGTCGAGCGCCGCGACGTTGGCGTGTTCGTCGAGCAGTTGCTCCAATCGCGCGATATCGCCGTAGGTTTCGGCGCGGGCCATCGGCGGGATCAGGTGGTCGACCAGGATGGCGTGGGCGCGGCGCTTGGCCTGCGTGCCCTCCCCCGGGTCGTTGACCAGGAACGGGTAGATCAGCGGCATGTCGGCCAGCGCAGCGTCGGAGGCGCAGGCCGCCGACATACCGAGCGTCTTGCCGGGCAGCCACTCCAGGTTGCCGTGCTTGCCCAGGTGCACGATCGCGTGCGCGCCGAAGTGCGCGTCGATCCAGTGGTAGGCGGCCAGGTAGTGGTGACTGGGCGGCAGGTCCGGATCGTGGTAGATGGCCACCGGGTTCTCCCCGAAACCGCGCGGCGGCTGCACCATGAGCACCAGGTTCCCGGTGTGCAGCGCGGCGATCACGATCTCGCCGTCCGGGTCCCGGCTGCGGTCGACGAACAACTCGCCGGGCGGTGGCCCCCAGTGCTGCACCACGGCGGCGGTGAACTCGGGGTCAAGCGTGTCAAACCACTCGCGGTAAGCCTTGGCGGACAACCGGATCGGATTACCCGCCAGCTGCCCGTCGGTCAACCAGTCGGGGTCCTGTCCGCCGCGTTCGATCAGCGCATGCATCAGCGCGTCGCCGTCGCCGGCGTCCACACCGGGCACCTCACCGATGTCGTAGCCGTGCTCGCGCATCGCGCGCAGCAGCGCCACCGCGCTGGCGGGCGTGTCCAGTCCGACCGCGTTGCCGATGCGGGCGTGCTTGGTGGGATAGGCCGAGAACACCACCGCGATCCGCTTGTCGGCCGGCGTCACCGACCGCAGCCGCGCGTGCCGCACCGCCAGCCCGGCGACCCTTCGGCAGCGCTCCGGGTCGGCGACGTAGGAGATCAGCCCTTCGTCGTCGATCTCCTTGAACGAGAACGGCACCGTGATGATGCGGCCGTCGAACTCCGGCACGGCGACCTGGCTGGCGACGTCCAGCGGCGAGAGCCCGTCGTCGTTGTCGTGCCACTGGGCGCGGGAACTGGTCAGACACAGGCCCTGCAGGATGGGGATGTCCAGGGCGGCCAGGTGCGCGACGTTCCAGGTGTCGTCGTCACCGCCGGCGGTCACCGCCGCGGGGGTGGCCCCGCCCGCGGCCAGCACGGTGGTGATCATCGCGTCGGCGCTGCGCAGGAAGTCCAGCAGTGCCGCGTCGGCGGTGCGCAGCGACGCGCAGAACACCGGCAGGGCGCGGCCGCCCGCGTCCTCGATCGCGCGGCAGAGCGCCTCGACGTAGGCGGTGTTCCCGGCCAGGTGCTGCGCCCGGTAGTAGAGCACCGCGATGGTGGGGCCGGCGCCGGGATTGGTCCGGCGCTCGAGCACACCCCAGTTGGGGATGCTCACCGCGGGCGCGAACCCGTAACCGGTCATCAGCACGGTGTCGCACAGGAACGAATGCAGCTGGCGCAGGTTCTCCACGCCGCCCTGGGCGAGATAGACGTGGGTCTGCAGGGCCACCCCGGCCGGTGTGGTGGAGTGCTCCATCAGCTCCGCGTCGGGCAGCTGTTCACCGCTGACCACGACGGTGGGCACGCCGCTGGCCACCACCGCGTCGATGCCCTCCTGCCAGGCGCGGTAGCCGCCGAGAATCCGCACCACCGCGATGTCGGCGTCGGTGAGCAGTTCGGTGAGCTCGCCGTCGACCAGTCGCGACGGGTTGGCCCACCGGTAACCGGCACCGCTGGCGCGCGCGGTCATCAGGTCGGTGTCGGACGTCGACAACAACAGCACCGTCGGTCGGCGGATTGGCTCAGCCACCCACCATTACTACCGCACGCCCCGAACGGGCCGATCGGGCAGTGCTGGCCTCAGTTGCGGTGCCAGCGCTCGTAGGTGGTCTGCGGATAGGGCAGACCGAGCGCGGCCAGGAGCGCGACAAGCAGGCCAGCGAAGACGATGAACTCGAACATCGTTGTTCCCTCCGACTTTCTGGGCTTACTACACACACGTGCAGTAAGGGGAACGTACGACGTCAGCGGGCATATTTCAGCAATCTGTGTGGCACGGATCACTAGAACCTCTAGTGTGGCGGACGTCACACCTCCGCCGCTGCGCGGCCACGCTGTCGTCGAAATTCGCTGTGCCGAACGGACTTTCAATTCCGCTGAGGCTAACCGTTGTTCACCTCAGGCCCGCACGCCACGGTGGAACCGTGTCCAACGACAACTGGAGGTGACCACCTTGGCGGCATTGCGTGTGGTGAAACTGAGCGCGAACATCGGCGCGCGGATCGAGGGTGTCGATCTCGCGGACGGGGTCGACGCCGCGACCGCCGCACAGATCAACGCCGCGCTGCTCGAGCACAAGGTGATCTTCTTCCGCGATCAGCACGGGCTCGACGACGAGGGCCAGCTCGCCCTGGCCCGGGCGCTCGGCACCCCGACCACCGCGCACCCGACGCTCACCTCCCTCGGCCAGCGTCTGCTGCCGATCGACTCCCGCTACGACAAGGCCAACGCCTGGCACACCGATGTGTCGTTCGTCGACCGGATTCCGAAGGCCTCGCTGCTGCGGGCGGTGACGCTGCCCGAGTACGGCGGCACCACGACGTGGGCCAACACCGAGACCGCCTACGACGCGCTGCCCGCGCCGCTGCGCGCGCTGGCCGAGAACCTGTGGGCGGTGCACACCAACGACTACGACTACGGCACCGAGACCGACCTGCGCCGCGAGGAGTTGGCCGACACCGTCAAGCAGTACCGCGAGGAGTTCGTCTCCGAGTACTTCGAGACCGAGCATCCGGTGGTGCGGGTACACCCGGAGACCGGCAGGCGCGTGCTGCTGCTCGGCCAGTTCGTCAAGCATTTCGTCGGGTTCGGCGCCGCCGAGTCCGCGACGTTGTTCACGCTGCTGCAGAACCGGATCACCCGGCTGGAGAACACCATTCGGTGGAGCTGGGCCCCGGGCGATCTCGCGATCTGGGACAACCGGGCCACCCAGCACTACGCGGTCTCGGACTACGACGACCAGTACCGTCGGCTGAACCGCGTCACGCTGGCCGGCGACATCCCGGTCGACGTCTACGGCGGGCGCAGCCGCACCATCGCGGGCGACGCCTCGGCGTACTCGGCGGTGGTGCCGCCGGTGCGGCTGGCCAGCTGACCTAGGGCCGGGCCCGCCGCGTCAGCGCGATGCGCAGGAAGGTGCTGCGATCGGCGTTGAGTCGGCGTGTGGACGGCGGCGGACCCGCCGCACGCTTCAGCGCCGCCCATGCGGTACCGAGGGCTCGGTCCGGTCTCCGACGCCAGGTCCGGGCCATCGTGGAGCCGAACCGCACCCGCGCCTCGGGGATCAGCGTCGGTTCGGGGGTGGCCGTCCCGGTCTCGACGGCCCGCGGTGAGCGTCGTTGCCTGCGCAGCCTCGATGCGGCCATGTCGGTTCTCCCGCCTAGGGTCCGGCCCGGTGCCGGGCGCCATATCGGCGAGTCTGGGTGCGCGGCCCCGGCCGGCACACGCGTAGCCGACTACCCCAGTTGGCCCGGCGTACGGTGACCAGGTGGCCCGAACCCGTGACCAGGACGCCTGCCCCGGCGCGCTGCAGGTCCACCAGGCCGCCGACGGGGCGCTGGCCCGCGTGCGCCTGCCCGGCGGGATGATCACCGCCGCGCAGTTGCACGCGCTCGCGCGGGCCGCCACCGAGTACGGCTCGCCGGCCATGGAGCTGACGTCACGCGCCAGCATCCAGATCCGCGGGATCCGCGACCAGGCCGGCGCCGCTGCCGTCGCCGACGCGATCGCCGCGGCCGGCCTGCTGCCGTCGCCGACCCACGAGCGGGTCCGCAACATCGTCGCGTCGCCGCTGTCCGGGCGGGTGGGGGCGACGTCCGACGTCCGCACGCTGGTCACCGCGCTCGATGTCGGGATCCGGGCCGAGCCGGCGCTGGCGCGGCTGCCCGGCCGCTTCCTGTTCGCCCTCGACGACGGGCGCGGCGACGTGTCCGGCCTGGGCGCCGACGTCGGCGCGCACCTGGCCGGCGATTCGGCCGCGCTGCTGCTCGCCGGCCGCGACACCGGGGTGCGGCTGGCCGTCGACGACGTCGTGCCCGCGCTGATCACCGTCGCGACCCGGTTCGTCGAGACCCGCGAAAATGCTTGGCGCATCGCTGAACTCGACTACCCCGGGCGCCTGTTGGACGGGTTCACGCCGACCGCACCACCGGGTGCGACGTGGGCGCCGGTGACGCGTCCGCCGGTCGGCTGGATCGCCCAGGACGACGGGCGGGTGACGCTCGGCGCCGCGGTGCCGCTCGGCGTGCTGTCCGCCCGTGTCGCCGAGTTTCTCGCCGCGGTCGAGGCGCCGATGGCCGTCACGCCGTGGCGGTCGGTGCTGGTCTTCGACCTCGACGAGGGGGTGGCCGACACCGCGCTGCGGGTGCTGGCGCCGCTGGGCCTGGTGTTCGACGAGCACTCCGGGTGGCTGTCGGTCAGCGCCTGCACCGGGCGGCCCGGCTGCGCCCACGCGCGCGCCGACGTGCGCGCCGACGCCGCGGTCGCGGCGACCGAACCCGCCGCGGTCCACCGCCATTTCGTCGGGTGCGAACGCGCCTGCGGCAGCCCCGCGGCCGGACAGGTGCTGGTGGCCACCGGCGACGGCTACCTGCCGCGGGCCACCGTAGGGTAAGCGCGTGCTCGACTACATCCGCGACGCCGCCGAGATCTACCGGCAGTCGTTCGCCACGATCCGCGCCGAGGCGGATCTGTCGAGATTCCCCGACGACGTGGCGCGCGTCGTGGTGCGGCTCATCCACACCTGCGGACAGGTCGACGTCGCCGACCACGTCGCCTACAGCGACGGCGTCGTCGCCAAAACCCACGCCGCGCTGGCCGCAGGCGCGCCGGTGCTGTGCGACTCGTCGATGGTGGCCGCGGGGATCACGCGGTCGCGGCTGCCCGCCGACAACGAGGTGGTGTCGCTGGTCGCCGACGAGCGCGCCCCCGCGCTGGCGGCGCGGCTGGGCACGACGCGGTCGGCGGCCGCGGTGGACCTGTGGGCCGACCGGCTCGGCGGGGCGGTGCTGGCCATCGGCAACGCGCCCACCGCGCTGTTCCGGTTGCTCGAACTGCTCGACGAGGGCGCGCCCACCCCGGCCGCGGTACTCGGCGGGCCGGTCGGGTTCGTCGGCTCGGCGCAGTCCAAACAGGAGCTCATCGAGCGCCCGCGCGGCATGTCCTACCTCGTGGTGACGGGGCGGCGCGGTGGCAGCGCGATGGCCGCCGCGGCGGTGAATGCGATTGCGACGGAACGGGAATGAGCGGTAAACGCGGAACGCTCTACGGCGTCGGGCTGGGCCCCGGCGATCCCGAACTCGTCACGGTCAAAGCCGCTCGGGTGATCGCCGAGGCCGACGTCGTCGCCTACCACAGCGCCCGGCACGGCAACAGCATCGCCCGCGGCATCGCCGCGCCGTACCTGCGCGAGGGCCAACTCGAGGAGCACCTGGTCTACCCGGTCACCACCGAGACCACCGATCACCCCGGCGGGTACGCGGGCGCGATGGAGGACTTCTACCGGGAGGCGGCCGAGCGCATCGCCGCACACCTGGAGGCCGGCCGCGACGTCGCGCTGCTGGCCGAGGGCGATCCGTTGTTCTACAGCTCGTACATGCACATGCACACTCGGCTGACCGAGCGCTTCAACGCGGTCATCGTGCCCGGGGTGACGTCGGCGAGCGCCGCGTCGGCCGCCACCGCCACGCCGCTGGTGCAGGGCGATGAGGTGCTGTCGGTGCTGCCGGGCACGCTGGGTGTCGCCGAGCTCACCCGCCGGCTCGCCGATACCGACGCGGCGGTGATACTCAAGCTTGGCCGCTCGTATCCCGGTGTGCGGGAAGCACTTTCGGCTGTCGGCCGACTCGATGAGGCGTACTACGTGGAACGGGCGAGCACGCCCGCGCAGAAGGTGCTGCCCGCCGGTGAGGTGGACGCCGACTCGGTGCCCTACTTCTCGCTGGCGATGCTGCCCGGCAGCGCGGGCCGCCGGCGCACCGGCGGCAGCGTCGCGGTCGTCGGCCTCGGGCCGGGCACCGCGGACTGGATGACGCCGCAGGCCCGCCGCGAACTGGCCGCGGCCACCGACCTGATCGGCTACGGGCCGTACCTCGACCGCGTCGGTGCCCGCGCCGGGCAGCATCGCCACCCCAGCGACAACACCGACGAACCGGCCCGCGCGCGGCTGGCGTGCACGCTGGCCGAACAGGGCCGCGCGGTGGCGGTGGTGTCCTCCGGCGACCCCGGCGTGTTCGCGATGGCGACCGCCGTCCTCGAGGAGGCCAAGCAGTGGCCCGGCGTGCAGGTGCGGGTGATCCCCGCGATGACCGCCGCGCAGGCGGTGGCCAGCCGGGTCGGGGCGCCGCTGGGCCACGACTACGCGGTGATCTCGCTGTCGGACCGGCTCAAGCCGTGGGACGTCATCGCCGCCCGGCTCACCGCGGCGGCGCGGGCCGATCTGGTGCTGGCGATCTACAACCCGGCGTCGAAGTCGCGGACCTGGCAGGTGGGCGCCATGCGCGACCTGCTGCTCGAGCATCGCGACCCGGGCACGCCGGTGGTGATCGGCCGCGACGTGTCGGGACCGCACGAGGAGGTCAAGGTGGTGCGCCTGGCCGACCTCGACCCCGCCGACGTCGACATGCGCTGCCTGCTGATCATCGGCTCGTCGCAGACGCAGTGGTACACCGACGACGGCGACCGGGTGTTCACCCCGCGGCGCTACCCCGCCTGAGCTTTTCGGCACTGCGCACAGACCGCGTAGTGACCGGAATTCGCGATCTGTGCGCAGTCTCGGTGGCCCGACCGGCGGTCAGCCCCGCGGCGCAGCGACCTCGATGACTCCGTGCGCGCCCCGTTCGGCGTCGGCCATCGCGTGGGTCACGAACGGATAGCGGCCCGGCTCGGGGAAGGTCAGTTCCACGAAACCGCCCTGGGCGGGCGACAATCCGAGTGTCTGCGCACCGCCGGGGCCCGGCCGCAGCCGGTAGTCGCCTTCGGCCCACATCGTGTCGAACTGACCGCCGACGACGTGGAAGGAGGTGCCGCGGTTCGGCCCGGCCGCCAGCACCCAGATCCGCACCCGTTCTCCCACAGCCGCTTTCAACGGCGCGTGATCGTACTGGTTGGCGTAGCCGTTGAAGACAACGAGGTCGGGCTGGTCGGCGGCGACCTTCGCGGCGTCGACTTCGCCGCCGCGCGGGCCCAGGTAGAACTCCGACTGCACGAGCAGGTACTCGCGGTCGACCGGGGCCAGCTCCGGCGGGTCGATGACCACCGCGCCGAACATCCCGTTGGCGATATGGACCGACATCGGCATCGTCGAGCAGTGGTACAGCCACACCCCGGCCCGCGTCGCGGTGAACCGGTAGACCAGGCGCTCACCGGGCGCGATCGTGCGCGTGGGACCGTCGGGGGCCAGCGCACCGGCATGGAAGTCGATCGAGTGCCCGATGGTGCCGTCGTTGACCAGGGTGATCTCGAAGACATCGCCGACCTTGCCGCGCAGCGTCGGCCCCGGCGCCGTGCCGCCGAATGTCCACAGCCGCTGGGTGATTCCCGGCGCCACGGCCTGCTCGGCCTCGGTGACCGCCAGGGTCACCCGGTGCTGCGGCGACGGCGCCGCCAGCGCGGCGTCGTGCGGTACGAACCCGGCGCGCGGCCGTGCGGTAAGGCTGCGAGCGATGTCGTCGGCGGTGATCGATGCCGGCGGCTCGGCAGGACCGGACCCCGCGGCGTCGACGGCGCGCACGGCCAGCGTCATCCCCATCTGGCGGTGGCCGGCAATCGAGCACCAGCCGTCCAGATCGGCACCGATCACACCGGCGTCGAGGACCGCCGACTCGCCAGGGGCGATGCGCCCGGTGCGAGTTCCGTTGGCCAGCACCAGATCATGGCGGTCCGAGCCGGTGTTGACCAGGGTTATTACCAACCGATTTCCGGTGGGCACCTCGATGGTGTCCGGCACGTAGCGCATGCCCGCGATGTGGACCTCGACCTGCGTCGTCTGCCCGGTGGCGGACACCGTCGCCGGGGGCGCGGTGACGATTCCCACCGCCGTGGGGTCGGCGGCGACGGCCCCTGCGGCCGTCAGCACCACCACGCCCAGCCCGGCGGCGGCCGCGCCCAGTCGGCGACGCATCGACGGGCCCGGGGGCGGTGGCCCGGGCGTCGACCGGGAGTCGCGGTGCTTGTGCGCCTGCCACACCGCGCGCACCAGCAGCGGCAGGAACACCGCGTAGGCCACCAGCACCAACACCGACGCGGCGACCCGCACCAGGCTCGGGGTAGGCGCAACGCAGAGCAGCAGAGCCGAATTCGCGACGGTCAGCCGCCACGACGCGCCCCGTTCGAGTTCGGTGTTCGCCGCGATCGCGGCGGCCCGCCCGCCGACCACCACCGTCGTCAAGTACGACAGCGAGCCAAGCAGCACCTGCACCAGGAACCCCGCGAGCACCGGTGCGGTCAGCAGACCCGCCCGGTGTACCAGCGCCGCCCACGTGGGCGCGGTCGCGAAGGCGACCACGGCATAGCCCAGCGCACCCATCAGCCACGCCACCCCGCACAGCACCGATTGCGTCGCAAAGGTGCCCGGCCGCTTGCGGCGCACCTCGTCGAGGTGGGGCCGCAGCAGGTAGCCCGCCGCGAGCAGGTAGCCCAGCGCGCCCGCGGCGGTCAGCAGCGGCGAGCCGATCAGCGCACCGAGCGCGCCGACGGCTAATCCGCTTACCAGAGCGGGCAATCCGCGGCGGGCGGCCACCTCGACACCGTCGGCCATCCGGGTACGCAGCATCGTCGGCCAGAGCGTGACCAGGGTGCCGAGCACCGAAAGACCGATGAACCCGAACAGGTTGATTCCAGCGTGGGCCACGACGATCCGCTCGTGGCTGACGCCGGGCACAGTCGCGTTGGCCATCGTCACCCCGAGCGCCACGCCTACCGAAAGCAGCGCAGCCGCAGCGACGTAGTAGCGCACGGTGTCGCCGAAGCGCGACGGCAGTGCGCTGCGCAGTTGTCGGTACAACGTGACGGCGTGGAACAGCGCGACGGCGGCGACCGCAACCCCGCCGGCCAGCACCACCGACCAGTGGCCGGACATCATGCCGGCGACCACCGCGACCGCACCCGCGTTGAATACCGCGATGCCCCAAGCCTGTCCGGCCCGTGACGGATCAGGAGGCCGGCGCAGCAGCGCATCGGTGAAGTGACGGCTCCAGATCAGGATCGCGTTACCCGCCGCGCCCAGGCCGAGCAGGTGGACCAGCAACCAACCCGAGAGCGGCACCGATCGGTGCGCCAGTGCGACCACGACAAGCGCTGCCAGCCAGAGGAATACGATCGTCCCGACCCGTAGGTGCCAGCGCGTGCGGTTCACCGGGACACCTCGATCCGCCGAGCTGGGGCCTGAGCGATCCCGCCGGGCGCCACCGAGAACGCCCGATGCGGAGTTCGCCCGTCATTCACGCGGACTCCCCCCACGGGCAGGAACAGCCGGCAGGCACCCGGTTCGGCGAACGCGATCAGATCGAGGCCCGGTCCGGTGGGCGCATCGATGCTCTGCAACAGGCCCTCGACGATGCCGAGGTGGACCTGACACACGACGCTCGGGTAGCGGCGCGCGGCGTCCAGCAGGGGGCAGCGCCGCAGCGCGATGCCACGTTCGCCGCCCTCGTCGACGGGAGCGAAACCGAGCCTGGTCAACGCGTCGAGCACGACCCGGCGCGGGTCCGTGGCGGCCCGCCCGGTCTGCTCGGCCAGCTCCCGTCCCCACTCGAGGCCGGCGGCGCGGGCCTCGCGTTCCGGTTCGGCGCTGGTGCGGGCGAGGTGGCCGGCCAGCGCGGTGGCCAGGGCGGCATATTCGCGGGCGGGGGCGGCCGGATCGGCGGTCGCGGGGCGGTACAGCGCGGCCGGGCGACCACGCCCCGCCGCAGGTTCGGTGGCGCGCTCAACGAGGCCCGCCGCGACCAGGGCATCGAGATGTTCGCGGACGGTGTTCTGGTGCAGTCCCAGGTCGGCGGCCGCGTCAGGGGTCCGCACCGGGGCGTGCGCACGCACGTGCTCGAGCACGCGCAACCGTTGGCCGGACAGTGGCACGTGGCCGACGGGCGGCGGCGTCGGCGCGGGGCCCGGCGGCACTTTATTTACCACGGAATTTATTGTAGTAAATAGCTGAGAGCCGGCCAGCGCCGAAAGGATCCACCGTGACCAACGCCGAGGTGATCATCGCGTCCACACCGTCCGACGCGGAGGCGGCCGAGAACATCAGGAACCACCACGCCGGGCTGGTCGGACACCTCTGCGCGTTGACCGACGGCATGCTGTCGGCGGCCGAGCGCGGCGCCGGTTTCGACGCGGCGCGCGCGGCGACGGCGGACTTCCTGACCAACGAGCTGCTCCCGCACGCCACCGCCGAGGAGGCCCGGTTGTATCCGGCGGCCGCCCGCACCGACCGGGCCAGGCCGTTGATCGAATCGATGATCGCCGCACACCGCACCATCGGTGCACTCGCGGAGCGGATCCGCACCGAGTCGTCGCCGGTGCGGGCGGCCGCGGCCGGCGACGCGCTGCGGGTCCTGTTCGAGGCCCACGTCCTCGACGAGAACGACCGCGTGCTGCCGATCGTGGCCGCCGACCCGCTGGTGTCGTTGGCCGCCATCGCCGACGACGAGCTGCTGGGCAGGCACCCCCACGCAGCGGCCGGACCCACCCACGGTGACGACCGCGATCGCGAGGAGCCCGTGTTGGACGTGCGCGCGGTCCCGCACGCGATCCGTCACGCGACGGTGTTCGGCGCGTTCGACGCGATTCCGGCCGGCGCCGCCATGGTGCTTGTCGCGCCGCACGACCCGGTGCCGCTGCTGCGCCAGCTGCACGACCGCACGTCGGGCCGGATCGCCGTGGAGTATCTCGAGAGCGGACCGCAGGCATGGCGACTGCGCCTGACCCGGCTCTAGTGGCGCCGCCCCCGGGTGACGGGCACCTGGTGTTAATCTCCGGCGCGTGACCGACATTCCACGCGGACCCGAAAATGTAACGCCGGAGTGGCTCGGTGCGGGGCTCGGCGTTGACGTCACCGAGGGGGCGGGGACCCCGATCGGCACCGGTCAGACCGGCGCGACGTACCGCGTGGCCGCGACGTACGCGACCGAACAGCCGGAGCTGCCCGGCT
>Ga0182793_1001552_pt1 | contig 14009 bp, 11 predicted proteins | sample Passage237A_FD_130498 | JGI IMG/M metagenome (GOLD analysis project Ga0182793, IMG submission 130498) | Cellulose adapted compost microbial communities from Newby Island Compost Facility, Milpitas, CA, USA - Passage2 37A (version 2) (version 2) ... | reverse complement strand
ATTTTGGCCTGACGGTATGCAAATTTCGATCGTTCAGACTGCTGACCTATACCGACAAATATACCGTCAAATTTTTTCTCTACCCCTTAGGCAAAAAAGCGAAGAATTGAAAAAATCGAATTGATTCAATGCATTATCCCTGAGCAGGGCTCCATTGATGATCGAGATTCGCATAGTCAACGGAAGTCCCTGATTTTCCCGCCTTTTCTGCGATATCTTACGCTATAGCCGCCGATCACCGCCGATTCCCCTACTCCCACTCGATGGTGCCGGGGGGTTTCGACGTCACGTCGTAGACGACGCGGTTGATGCCGCGGACTTCGTTGATGATGCGGGTGGCGGTGCGGCCGAGGAAATTCATGTCGAACTGGTAGAAGTCGGCGGTCATGCCGTCGACGGAGGTGACGGCGCGCAGGGCGCAGACGAATTCGTAGGTGCGCCCGTCGCCCATGACGCCGACGGTCTGCACGGGGAGCAGGACGGCGAAGGCCTGCCAGATCTTGTCGTATTGGCCGGACTTGTGGATCTCGTCGAGATAGATGGCGTCGGCCTGGCGGAGAATGTCGAGCTTTTCGGGGGTGACGCCGCCGGGGCAGCGGATGGCGAGGCCGGGGCCCGGGAAGGGATGGCGGCCGATGAAGCTCTCGGGGATGCCGAGCTCGCGGCCCAGGGCGCGGACCTCGTCCTTGAACAATTCGCGCAGCGGCTCGACCAGCTTCATGTTCATGCGCTCGGGCAGGCCGCCGACATTGTGATGCGACTTGATGGTGACCGAGGGGCCGCCGGTGAACGAGACGCTCTCGATGACGTCCGGATAGAGCGTGCCCTGGGCGAGGAAATCGGCGCCGCCGAGCCTCTTCGCCTCCTCCTCGAACACCTCGATGAAGAGGCGGCCGATGATCTTGCGCTTGGTCTCGGGGTCGGATTGTCCCTCGAGCTCGCCGAGGAACCGCCGGGACGCATCGACATGGACCAGGGGGATGTTGAACTGGTCGCGGAACATGGTGACGACCTGCTCGCTCTCGTTGAGGCGCATCAGGCCGTGATCGACATAGATGCAGGTGAGCTGGTCGCCGATGGCCTCGTGGATGAGCACGGCGGCCACCGAGGAATCGACGCCCCCGGACAGGCCGCAGATGACCTTGCCGCTGCCGACCTGCGCGCGGATCTTCTCGATCATCTTCTGGCGGTAGGCCGCCATGGTCCAGTTCGCCGCGATGCCGCAGATGCGGTGGACGAAATTGGCGTAGAGCTTTGCCCCGTCCGGAGTGTGCACCACTTCGGGGTGGAACTGCACCGCCCAGATGCGGCGCGCCTCGTCGGCGATCATGGCGAAGGGAGCGTTGGGCGAGGTGCCGACGACCTCGAAGCCCTCCGGCAGGGCCACGACGCGGTCGCCATGGCTCATCCAGACCTGGTGGGCGGTGCCGGTCTCCCAGACGCCCTCATAGAGCGCGCTGGGCTTTTGCACGGTGACCTCGGCCCGGCCGAACTCGCGGTGATGGCCGGCTTCCACCCGGCCGCCCAGGGCCACGCAGAGGGCCTGCTGGCCGTAGCAGATGCCCAGGATGGGCACGTTGGCGGCGAGGATGGCCGGATCGATGGTCGGGGCGTTCTCGTCCAGCGTCGAGGCCGGGCTGCCCGAAAGCACGACGCCCCTGGGGTTGAGCGCGGCCATGGCGGCGCCGGCGGCCTGGAAGGGGTGGATCTCGCAGTAGACGCCCGTTTCCCGGATGCGCCGCGCGATGAGCTGCGTGACTTGCGATCCGAAGTCGACGATGAGAATGGTATCGTTACGGGAGGCGGTGTCCGGGTGCTGCATGGCGAGGCTTTAGCGGCAGCGCGCAGATTCCGCAAGCGGGGCGTTGGAGGAACGTCCCATGCAAAACGAGGGGAGCATGAACGGCGGTGACGGACGGCTCAACGGCGCCGATTTCCTGCGGGCGAGCGCCTGCCTGATCGTGCTCGCCCACCATCTGGCGCAGCGGGTGGACCCGCAGAGCCTGTTGGGCCAGGTGCCGGCCATCCAGGTGTTCACCAGCGTCGGCGGATTCGGCGTCGGCATCTTCTTCGTGCTCAGCGGCTTTCTGCTGTCGCTGCCGTTCTGGCTGGCGCTGGACAGGGGCCTGCCCCTGCCCTCGCTGCGCACCTATGCGCTGCGGCGGCTGGCGCGCATCGTGCCCGGCTACTGGCTGGCGCTGAGCGTGACCTTCGTATTGAGCTTCACCGTGTTCCGCTTCGGGCTCGATGGCTGGCTGTGGCTGCGCTATGCGGCGGGGCTGCTGCTGGTGAGCGACTGGCACTGGACGACGCTGTTTCCGGTGGAGATCAACGGGCCGCTGTGGTCCATCGGCTTCGAGGCCACGTCCTATGCGCTGCTGCCGCTGGGTTTTGCCGCCATCTGGTGGCTGGCAGGCCGGCGCGGCGGCGCGGCCGGCGCGCGCATCGCCTGGCTGGGAGTGATCGGGCTGGCGCTGGCGGCGCATTGGCTGTTCTTCACCCTGGTCGAGGTCGATCCGGTCCGCCGGGGCTGGAGCTACGGGCTGCAGGGCGGCGCCAAGACCTGGATGCCCTGGTTCAACCCGTTCGGTTTCTTCGCCATGTTCGCCGCCGGCGCCCTGGCCGGCGGGGCGCAGACCCTGCTGGCGCGATGGCGCCACTGGATGTTCGACGCGATCGGGCTGGCGGCGCTGGCGGCGGCGGGCTGGACGATCTGGCTGCACGGCCTGCGCGGCGGCGGGGAGTTCTACGGCCTGTTGCGCGTGCCCTACCAGTTTCCGCATTTCCACCTGCTGGTAGGGCTGGCGCTGGCGACGCTGCCGCAGAGCGTGCTCGCCGGCCGGCTGCTCGACAATGCGCTGACGCGCCAGCTCGCGCGCATCTCGTTCGGCATCTATGTCTGGCACTATCTGATCCTGGAGCTGGTGCGGCTCCACTGGGTGCCGGAAATGGAGCAGGGCACGATGCGTGACCCGGTGAAGTTCCTGGTGACGAGCGGGGTGATCGCCGGCATCACCATGGCGATCGCCACGCTGAGCTGGCGCTGGCTGGAGGCGCCGGTGATCGCCTGGGCGCGCGGCCGCGAGGTGAAAGCACCGGCGCAGGGCCTCGCGCCGGCCTTTCCGCGGTGAGGCCGTCCTAGTTCAGGATGGCGATGGAGAGGTTGAGCAGGCCGGCGAAGCTCACCCAGGCGAGATAGGGCACGAACAGCCAAGCCGCCAGCCCGTCCTGCCGGCGGGCGAGCAGGATGAAGGCGACGATCAGCGCCCAGATGGCGAGGATGACGGCGAAGGCGGGCCAGAGCATGTGGCCGATGAACCAGATGGGCGACCAGGCCCAGTTGGCCAGCATCTGGGCGTACCAGACCTTCATCGTCGCCGAACGGGGAGCGACCAGCCAGATGCGCCAGCCGGCGACGGCGATCATCGCGTAAAGGGCGAACCAGACCGGGCCGAAGACCCAATTGGGCGGATTGAAAGGCGGCTTGGCGAGGGATTCGTACCAGGCCCCGGGCTGGGACTGGGTGCCGATCAGCGCGCCGACGCCGATGACGACGGCCAGAAAGACGAAAAGCGCGATCCAGTCACGCGGGGCGCGGATGCCGGCGGTGGCGGAGGCCATGGCTCTCTCCTGGAGCGGGGACAGGTCATGGCTTGAACGCGGCAGCGCCGCGGCCGGTTCACCTATGAGGTGAGCGTGCACTCGGCGCGGGCGAAGGTGATGGCCTGACCGCCATAGGAGACGGTGACGGCGGATTCGTCGGCGGCCCATTGCGCCTCGATGTCCCGGAAAAGCGGCTCGCGGCCCGGCAGGTCGAGCGGGCAGCCGGTGCGCATGCGGCCGCCGTCGGCCCCGGGCGCGTCGAAGATGGCCACACGGTTGCAGCCATTGTCGGTGCACAGCTCGGCCAGCTCCAAGATGACGGCGCCCGAAGGCGAGACGAGGCGGTGCTCGGTATCGGGGCCGGGAATGGCGAACCAGACGGCGACGAAGGCGCCGACCACCACCAGGGCGGCGACCAGCACGAAGAGTCGCAGGGACACGCCGCTTTCCTGCTTCTCGATGCTCACGGCGCGACCCCGATGAGGTGGCAGTAGAAGCCGTCCGTGCCGGTGCGGTGCGGCGTGAGGCAGAGGCCGCCGCCGGTGGTGCGCAGGTCCGGCGGCAGCTCGGCGACGAAGGCGGAGCGCCAGGCCGCGGCGATGTCGCGGCTGAAGGCGCCGGGATGGGCGGCCAGGAAGGCCGCGACCTGGTCGTCGTTCTCCTCGGGAAGAATGGAGCAGGTGATGTAGACCAGCGTGCCGCCGGGCTTGAGATAGGCCACGGCCTCGCGGAGCAGGTCGGCCTGCTCGGCGCGGCGCTGCTCGAGCAGGTCGGGCGTCAGCTTCCACTTGGTATCGGGGCGGCGGCGCCAGGTGCCGGTGCCGGTGCAGGGCGCATCGACCACCACCCGATCCATGCGGCCGGCGAGATCGTCGAGCGCGCCGGGACGGGGCGAACGCACCTGGGCGTTGCGGACGCCATTGCGCTTGAGGCGCTCGTAGATGGGCGCGAGCCGGGCGCGGTCGGCGTCATAGGCGAAGATCTGGCCCTTGTTGCCCATGGCGGCGGCCAGGGCGAGGGTCTTGCCCCCTGCCCCGGCGCAGAGATCGAGCACCTGTTCGCCGGGCCGGGCACCGGCCAGGGCGGCGACGATCTGGCTGCCCTGGTCCTGCACCTCGAACCAGCCCTTCCGGTAGCCCTCGTCGGTGGTGACATTGGGCGTGCGGGCATCGCGCGGGCCGGGCGGCATGGTGATGCCCCAGGGGGCGATGGCAGCGGGCTGGGGCGAGAAGCGCGCCAGGGATTTCAGCACCCGCTCGGGCGACGATTTCAGCAGGTTGACGCGGAGGTCCAGCGAGGGACGGGTGGCCATGGCCGCGCCTTCCGCCACCCAATCGGCGCCGAAGGCGCGTTCGAGCGAAGGGGCGAGCCAGGAGGGGACATCGGCGCGGACTTCCACGGGCGCCGCGGACAAATCGGCGGTGGCGCCGGCCTCCTCGCCCGGGGTCAGCGGATCGGGGGCGTGGCTGTCCCCGGCGAAGGCGGCGGCGAGGCTGTGCGGCGTCTCGCCCCAATCGCGCAGGGCGACGGCCAGCACCAGGGCGCGCGGGCTGTCGCTGCCCATGGCGAAGGCATGGGAGGCGCGGCGGCGCAGCGCGTCGTAGACGAGGTTGCCGATGGCGGCGCGGTCTCCGGCGCCGGCAAAGCGGTTGTCGAGACCCCAGGCCTTGAGCGCCTCGGAAACCGGACGCTTGCGCTGCTCCACATCGGTCAGCACGGCGATGGCGGCGGCAAGACGGCCGGGAAGGCGCATGGGCTAGGCACTCGGTGCAGCAAGAATACGGAAGGTGAGCCATAGCCAGAACAGGGCCAATACCGCAAGGCCGGCGGCATAGGCCAGGAAGCGGCGGGGCACATCGTTGCCGGTGACGTGGATGGCCGCATGGACGATGCGCAGGGCCACGAACAGCCAGGCAAGGACGGCCTCGAGCCAGCCGGCGAAGCCGAGATGCAGGGTCAGCAGGGCACCGGCGAGGAACAGCACCGGCAGCTGGAACTGGTTGTCGAGGCTGTTGGAGAGCCAGGCGGGCCCGCAGCGGATAGGCGGTGCGCTCCACGGCGATGTCCGCCATGGCGATCTCGCCGCGCATGACCCGCGGCACCCGCTCGACGCCCAGCCAGACGACGAGCCCCATGGCCAGGAAGGCCTGGGCGGCCATGGCGAGGATCAGCAGCTTTTCGGCGAGGGGCATGTTCAAGTTCCGATTCAGAATCCGGTTGTCATGGTAACGGGCTGGAACGGAATCGGTTTTGCCGGATGGGTGGGGAAGTGCGACGGCCGGCTTATTGGCTGGCGTCGCCGCCTCGATGGGTGAATGGTCCGACACCCTTCCCCCTCAATGGGGGAGTGTTTGCCCTGGACTTGAGAGTGCGAAGTCGGCCAGGGCACCGTGCCGCCCCCGGGCTTGACCCGGGGGCCCGCTGCAGCAGGCGCGGTTGCAGCGGGCGTGGCGGGGGTGGGGCGCTGCGGCGCGGATGGGCCAGATGTCCGGGGATCAGCGGCCGCTGCGGTAGTTGGGGGATTCCCGGGTGATGGTCACGTCGTGGACGTGGCTTTCGTGGAGGGCGGCGCCGGAGATTTTCACGAAGACGGCGTTGTCGCGGAATTCGCGGAGATTGTGGGCGCCGGTATAGCCCATGGAGGCGCGCAGCCCGCCGGCGAGCTGGTGGAGCACGGCGCCCACCGAGCCCTTGTAGGGCACCTGCCCCTCGATGCCCTCGGGGACGAGCTTCATCTGGTCGCGCACCTCCTGCTGGAAGTAGCGGTCGGCGGAGCCAGCGCCCATGGCGCCGACCGAGCCCATGCCGCGATAGGATTTGTAGGAGCGGCCCTGGTACAGATAGACCTCGCCAGGGCTTTCGTCGGTGCCGGCGAGGAGCGAGCCGACCATGACGCAGGAGGCGCCGCCGGCCAGGGCCTTGGCCATGTCGCCGGAGAACTTGATGCCGCCATCGGCGATGATCGGAACCCCGGCCCGGGCGCCTTCCTCGGCGCAGGCCATGACGGCGGCGAGCTGGGGCACGCCGACGCCGGCGACGATGCGGGTGGTGCAGATGGAGCCGGGGCCGATACCGACCTTGACCGCGTCGGCGCCCGCATCGATGAGCGCCCGGGTGGCCTCGGCGGTGGCGACGTTGCCGGCGACGATACGGGTGGAATTGCTCTCGCGCTTGATGCGCTCCACCGCCTCGGCGACGCGCACGGAATGGCCGTGGGCAGTGTCGATGACGAGAAGATCGACCCCGGCATCGATGAGCTGGAGCGAGCGCTCGAACCCGCCATCGCCCACGGTGGAGGCGGCGGCGACGCGCAGGCGCCCCTGCGCGTCCTTGACCGAATTGGGATGGAGCTGCGCCTTCTCGATATCTTTGACGGTGATGAGGCCTATGCAGCGGTAATCCTCGTCGACCACCAGCAGCTTCTCGATACGGTGGCGGTGGAGCAGCACCTTGGCCTCCTCCTTGGAGACGCCCTCGCGCACGGTGATGAGGTTCTGATGCGTCATCAGCTCGGAAACGGGCTGGTCGGGGTTGGAGGCGAAGCGCACGTCGCGATTGGTGAGGATGCCCACCAGCCTGCCGATGGCGCGGCCGCCCCGGCCGCCGTTCTCGACCACGGGAATGCCGGAAATGCGGCTCCTGTCCATGAGGGCCAGGGCATCGGAAAGGGTGGCGTCGGGCCCGATGGTGATGGGATTGACCACCATGCCGCTCTCGAAGGACTTGACCATGCGCACCTGCTCGGCCTGCTGCTCGGGCGTCAGGTTCTTGTGGATGACGCCGAGCCCGCCGGCCTGGGCCATGGCGATGGCCATGTTGGCCTCGGTGACCGTATCCATGGCCGAGGACAGGATGGGCAGATTGAGGCTGATGTCCCTGGTGACGTTGGTGGAGATGTCGGTCTCGGTCGGCAGGATGTCGGAGCGCGCCGGCTGCAGCAGCACGTCGTCGAAGGTCAGCGCCGCATCGCCGGTGATGGTGGTAATAATCTTCGCCAAGGCCAGACCCTTCCTGCCTTCTGATCAAATTCAGAACTGTTGGAATGCGAACCGGCGACGAGGACTCGCGGGCTCAGGTTGGCGAGGGTCAATAGCACCCGAGGACGGCTTTGCCTAGAGGGGCGGAGCGGCCGTCCCGCCGAATGCAACTGCCATACAAGCCCGTGCATTTAGGGACTAGGCGTATGCGGCGTGTCGGCCCATAGTGGGGCGATCGCGTTCGCGGTCCCCTTTCGATTCCTCCGGTTCATAGTCTCGTGATCCGCGTCACCCCGCTCATCCTGGCGGTCGCCCTGTTCATGGAACAGATGGACTCGACCGTCATCGCCACCTCCCTGCCGGCGATCGCCGCAGACATCGGCACCGAGCCGATCGCGCTGAAGCTGGCGCTGACGGCCTATTTCGTGGCGCTGGCCATCTTCATCCCGATCAGCGGGTGGATGGCCGACCGGTTCGGCGCCAAGAACGTGTTCCGCCTGGCGATCTTCGTGTTCATGCTCGGCTCGCTGGCCTGCTCGTTCTCGTTCTCGCTGGAAACCTTCGTGCTGTCGCGCTTCTTCCAGGGCATCGGCAGCTCGATGATGACGCCGGTGGGCCGGCTGCTGCTGGTGCGCTCGACGCCGCGCAACGAACTGGTGGCGGCCATGGCCTGGCTGACCGTGCCGGCGCTGGTGGCACCGGTGACCGGGCCGCTGATCGGCGGCTTCCTGACCACCTATCTGTCCTGGCACTGGATCTTCTGGATCAACATCCCCATCGGCATCGCCGGCATCATCCTGGCCGGCATCTACCTGCAGGTGCCCGACGAGCGGACGCCGCGGCCGGTGGACCTGGTGGGCTTCCTGATCGCCGGCGTGGCCTTTTCGGGCATGGTGTTCGGGCTTTCGGTGGTCAGCCTGCCGGCGCTGCCCATCATCTACGGCTATCTGACCCTGGCCGTGGGGGTGACGGCCGCCCTGCTCTACCTGCTGCATGCGCGCAAGACGAAATATCCGCTGCTCGACCCGAAGCTGTTCCGGCATCCCCTGTTCCGCTCCTCGATCACCGGGGGATCGCTGTTCCGCATCGGGGTCGGGGCCGTGCCCTTCCTGCTGCCGCTGATGCTGCAGCTCGGCTTCGGGCTCAACCCGTTCCAGTCCGGCGCCATCACCTTCGTGTCGGCCATCGGCGCGATCATGAGCAAGTTCATCGCCGAGCGCGTGTTCGCCCGGTTCGGCTTTCCGCGCGTGCTGGGGTTCGCGGCAGTGTTCGGCGGCCTGCTGATCGCCGCGCAGGGGCTGTTCACTGCCGAAACGCCCGTGCCGCTGATGATGGTGGTGCTGGTGGCGGGAGGCGTGTTGCGCTCGGTGTTCTTCACCGGCAGCAACGCCATCGGCTATGCCGACGTCTCCGACGAGGAGGCCAGCCAGGCCACGGCCATCGTGGCGGTGGCCCAGCAGATCTCGGTGGCCTTCGGGGTGGCGGTGGCCGGCGGCATCCTCGAAATCTCGAGCGCCATCAGCGGCGGCCACCTGACGCTATGGGACTTCCAGATCGCGTTCTTCGCCGTGGGCGGGCTCAGCGCGCTGGCCAGCATCATCTACATGCGGCTGCCGGCGGATGCGGGCAGCAACGTCTCGGGCCACCGGTCCATGGGAAAGGAGTAGGCGGAGCCCCCAGTCTGCTCCGGAAGGAACCTTGTCGCGCACGACCCCCCTGATCCTCGCCACGGCCCTGTTCATGGAGAACATGGATTCGACGGTGATCGCCACCTCGCTGGCCGCCATCGCCGCCGATATCGGCACCGATCCGATCTCGCTGAAGCTGGCGCTGACGGCCTATCTCGTGGCGCTCGCCATCTTCATCCCGATCTCGAGCTGGATGGCCGACCGGTTCGGGGCGCGGCGCGTGTTCCGCGTGGCCATGCTGGTGTTCATGGTCGGCTCGGTCGGCTGCGCCTTCTCCGGCTCGCTGACCGAGTTCGTCGTCGCCCGCTTCGTCCAGGGCATGGGCGGGGCGATGATGGGGCCGGTGGCGCGGCTGGTGCTGGTGCGGATGACGCCGCGGCACCAATTGGTGGACGCCATGGCCTGGCTCACCATCCCCGCCCTGATCGGGCCGATCGTCGGCCCGCCCTTCGGCGGGTTCCTGACCACCTATTTCTCCTGGCACTGGATCTTCATCATCAACGTGCCCATCGGCCTGCTCGGCATGGCCCTGGTGGGCTTCGCCCTGCCGAACGAGCAGCGCAACCGCCCCCGGCGCATCGACGGCAAGGGCTTCGTGCTGGCGGGGCTGGCCTTCGCCCTCTTCGCCTTCGGCTGCTCGGGGGGGAGCCTGCCCGCCCTGCCCCCGGTCTATGGCGTGGTCGCCGCGGTCGCCGGCATCGTGCTCGGCTATGTCTATACGCGGCACGCGCTGGCGACCGAATATCCACTGCTCGACCTCAGGCTGCTGCGCTTCCCCAATTTCCGGGTGGCGGTGGTGGCGGGCACTTTCTTCCGCCTCGGCCAGGGCGCGACGCCCTTCCTGTTCCCGCTGATGCTGCAGCTGAGCTTCGGGCTGTCGCCGTTCGAGAGCGGCATGGTGACCTTCTCCGGCGCCATCGGCGCGCTGATCGCCAAGTTCGTGGCCAATTGGGTGTTCGCGCGCTGGGGATTCAAATATCCGCTGGTGTGGTCCACCGGCATCTCGACGCTGGGCATCGTGGCGATGGGTTTCTATTTCCCCGGCACGCCGATCCCGCTGATCCTGGCCATCCTCGCCTTCACCGGCTTCTGGCAATCGATCTTCTGGACCGGCTCGAACGCCTTCGTCTTCGCCGATATCGAGGACAAGGATGCCGGCCAGGCCAATGTCATCAGCCAGGTCTGGGGGCAGCTCATGTTCGCCATGGGCGTGGCGCTGGGCGGCGGCATGCTGGAACTGGCGCACCGCATCCGCGGCGGCGGGGCGCTGGAGCTGGCCGATTTCCACATCGCCTTCTACGTGGTGGCCGTGGTGTGCGGGATTTCGACGCTGCTGTTCCTGCGGCTGCCGAGGAATGCCGGGCACCAGCTGTTGAGCGGGCCGCATATGCATTGAGGGGGATAGCCCCCACTCGCGTGCGCTTGCGCGCCTCGCGGCACCCCACCCCGGCCCACCCCTCAAGGGGCAGGGGGAGAGCCGGGGTGGGGTCGAAGTCGGAACCAGCTTAGTCTTCGGCTTCTTCCTCGGGCCGACCCTTGAAGCCCTTGGCGACGAGATAGGCTTCGGCGCTGTCGGAGCGGCTGGAAGGGGGCTTGGCGTGGAAGGTGGAGCGGAAATGACGCTTGAGCATGTGCAGCAGCTCGTGCTCGGTGCCGCCCTGGAACACCTTGGCCACGAAGGAGCCGCCGGGATTGAGCACCTGGATGGCGAAATCGGCGGCGATCTCGATGAGATGCACGATGCGCAGATGGTCGGTGGCCTTGTGGCCGGTGGTGGGCCAGGCCATGTCGGACATGACGACGTCGGCCTTCCGGCCGCCCATGGCCTCGATGAGGGCGGCGGGCGCGTCCTCGTCGGTGAAATCCTTCTTGAGCAGGACGACGCCCGGGATGGGGTCCATGTCGAGATAGTCGATGCCGACGATCAGCGGCTTTTCCGCCGTGGACCCCACCGCCCTGGCCGCCACCTGCGACCAGCCGCCGGGGGCGGCGCCGAGATCGACGACGCGCATGCCCTTGCGGAAGAGCTTGTATTTCTCGTCTATCTCCTTGATCTTGAAGGCGGCGCGGGAGCGATAGCCCTCGGCGCGGGCGCGGGCCACATAGGGGTCGTTGAGCTGACGCTCCAGCCATTTGGTGGACGAGACCTTGCGGCCCTTGGCCGACTTCACCCGGATCTTGAGGTCCTTGTCGGACTTGCGGCCGCCGGTGCCGAGCGCCTTGCTATTGGCCATGGCCGTTCCTCCTGCCGCCGCGGCGGGCCGGCGAGCGGCGATGCACCCGGTCGGCATCCATCAGCGAGATCAGAATGCCCTCGCGCAGGCCGCGATCGGCCACGCGCACCCGATCGGTGGGCCATTCGCGGCGGATGGCCTCGAAGATGGCGCAGCCTGGCAGCACCAGATCGGCGCGGTCCTTGCCGATGCAGGGATGGGCGGTGCGGCGCTCGAAGGTCATGCCCAATAGCGCCCGCATGATGTCGTCCACCTGGTCGCGGCGCATCCAGAGCCCGTCCACCTTCTGCCGCTCGTAGCGCTCCAGCCCCAGATGCAGCCCGGCCAGGGTGGTGACCGTGCCCGAGGTGCCGATGAGGTGCACCGGGTGGCTGGCGATCATCTGGCGCAGCTTCTCGCGGCCGCGGAACTGACGCAGATGCTCGGACACGTGCTCGACCATGGCCTCGAAGGTCTCGGGGGTGACGTCGACGCCGCCGAACTTCTCGGCGATGGACACCACCCCAACGGGCAGGGACTGCCAGGAGCGGATGGAGGAGAACATGCGCCCCTGGGAGCGGGGGCGGCCGCCGCGGAAATCGAGCCAGGCCAGTTCGGAAGAGCCGCCGCCGATGTCGAACATCAGCGCGCCCTGGGCGCCCTGCTCGATGAGGTCGGCGCAGCCGGTCACGGCCAGCTCGGCCTCGGTGCGGCGATCCACGATCTCCAGCTCCAGGCCCAGCTCGTCCTTGATCCGCGCGATGAAGGCGGGGCCGTTCTCGGCGGCGCGGCATGCCTCGGTGGCGATCAGCCGCATGCGGGAGGGCTGATGGTCGCGCAGCTTGTTGCGGCACTGGCGCAACGCATCCATGGTCCGCTCCATCGCCGCCTCGGAGAGGCGGCCGGTGACCGAGACGCCCTCGCCGAGCCGGACGATGCGGGTGAAACCGTCGAGCACGCGAAAACCATGCTCGTGCGGGCGGGCGATCAGCAGGCGGCAATTGTTGGTGCCCAGATCGAGCGCGGCATAGAGGGGACCGCGATGACGGCGCGGCGGGCCGGGCGGCGCTGTCCGCGGCTCCAAGACGGGCGCGGATACACCTGCCCTGCCCTGCCGGCCGGGACCGGAAGGCGATTGGAGCGCCACCGCGGCCGGAACGGCCGAGGCGGCGGCGGACCGATTCGAATCGGTCACTTCTGTCTCCTTCGTGTGCGCGGTCGCCAGGACCGGAAGAACCGGCCGCGCCCGAACGCACAGCTCGTTGCGTTGTCGGGATCGACGGTAGAGCAAGGCACGCCGGAGCGCAATGCCAAGCCGCGGCGCGCAGGGCGGGCATGCAGGCGCTTGCAATCTGCTCGGGCTTTGTCTATGCAGACCCCGCATCGCGCTTCGCCCGCCGGGCCGGCGCCGCGATGGCCGGCAGGCCAGCTGCTGGGGAATAGTTCAATGGTAGAACAGCGGACTCTGACTCCGTTAATCTTGGTTCGAATCCAGGTTCCCCAGCCACACTCTCAGCAAATATGACGGGGCTGAAAGAGTGCCACGATTCCGCTGTAAGAATGCAGCGATCCGGCTGTAAGAATGCAGCGATGGTGGTTCACGTATTCACGCGCCTGTGGTTCAACGCGAGCACTCAGGACCGCATGTGCCTGCGTTTCGGCGCTGCACTGGCGCTAGCTAGCCAACTTTGTTGACGTGACCAGAAATACCTGAGTCGATTTTTCCTAGGAAAAACAATGAGGGTCGAAAATTTCTGAGTCGCCGCACCGCCCAGACCGGAGTCGCGCCATTTTTGCGACTCCGGTCTTTACTGTTCGTCTCCCTCCATTCCGGCACCAGCGCTATCCGGTTACTTTTGGTACGCGGAGCATCTGGCCGGCGTAGATACGGTTGGGATCAACGATCTTGCTGCGGTTGGCCTGAAGGATGAGATCGGACATATCCGCCTTGCCATAGACCTGCTGCGCGATCTTTCTGAGGCCATCACCCTTCTGCACCTGGTAGAGATCGAAGGGTCCGATGTCCTTTTCTTCGCCGACACCGAGGACGTCAGGGTCAAGCGCATCCAGTTGTGCGGCCACCTGCTTCAGGGTAGCGGGGCGATATGCTTCCTTTTCTGGCAGCCGTTCCGCCTGTTCCTTCCAACGACGCTGAGCCGTGACGCTAACCTCGTGCAACGCGGCGGGTCCCGGCATGCGACCCGCTTCGGGCAACCGGTCGAGGATGATGCCGATCGGGTTGAATCCAGGCTGGTCCTCGGTGTTCGCAAGGTGCTCGAGGTGGTTCGGCATCAACTCATAGATTTTCGAAGACGGGGAACTGTCCAGATCGAGGCCGGCCCTCCGCGCACCGTCCCAGATCCAGTCCAACGCCTGATCGGACAGGCCCCTTCGCGACCCTCCGCCCCCGACCGAGCCATGCACGCCGGGGAACCACACCTGCTGGTACGGCGCGTCCGCGGATGTCGGGTCGGCACCGACTGACCGGTTCAGTTCCTCGATGTTGTCCCACAGGGTAGGAGCGAAAT